>Ga0209541_10009793_pt1 | contig 15443 bp, 22 predicted proteins | sample RifCSPlowO2_01_FD_184027 | JGI IMG/M metagenome (GOLD analysis project Ga0209541, IMG submission 184027) | Groundwater microbial communities from Rifle, Colorado - Rifle CSP2_plank lowO2_0.1 (SPAdes) (version 2) | ecosystem: Environmental > Aquatic > Deep subsurface > Groundwater | place...
GCCTACAATATGTTCGTAACCATCTAAGACCACAATTGACCCATTTGTGTACAACCAAATCACTGCGGTGTAATCATGTATAGAATATTACATAATACCTATCTTTATTTTTGGGTTCAATTAATTCTACTTTCCGGAATTGAAAATATCGCATAAAATTTTCTTGACCAACCCGACTTATCATTATTCTGTCTGAATATTGAAGTATTTCTTGGGATGACAGGAAATCTTTAACAGGGGGTTCCTGTTCATTACTACTAATGGATGTATTCTTATTCATGTTTGGTGCTGTCGTCCTTTGTTTAAATAAAAAGAATCCTCCAATCATTAACATTAAAACCACAACAATACTTGTAACAATCCAAATTGCTTTTGCCATAACTTTTCTAATCAATTTTTCTTATCGTCGATAAAAAGTTAAAAAATAGCGGGAGAATATTAATCCAAGGTTAAACATCTCGTGGGGGTATATTACCTAAGGTTAACAATTACACAATTTTATGTGTAAAAATAAGCTAAAAATGTATCAAAAATGGTTAAACGCTCTTGCGGGAGCGTTTACACAGCGAATGTAAACTTTTTAGGTGCAAGATTCGGGGGGCGTTTAACTGATAAAATGTTATTAGAAAATAAATTTTAGATAAAAAAGAGTTATTGTGCAATCATATTGGAAGATTTCTTTCTTCTAAATATTAAGAAAATAATTAATATTAATACTAAAAATATTGCAATTAATGGAAGAATCACAATCATTCTAAATCCTAATATACTCATCCAGATATTTCTAAAAAATCCTATTGGTGGGAAAGAATTACTCGGATTTGTTTCAGTTACAAAATAACTTCCTCTCTTAATAACTCTCGTGCTTTCACAATAATTTCCAGTAGTAATTTCTCTTACTATTGTTTCATCGTCTTCGGTAGTTAGAGTTAGTTTATATCTTGTATTTGACTTGAAACTATTAGACATTCCAGTAAATTTTGCGTAGCCCCCATTTTCAGCTACCCAATTTCCAGACATATCTTCAGCAAGAAACTTAACAGGAACATCAAAATCAACCATTACTTGATTAGACTTATCTTCTTTTAATACACCTAAGTTAATATTTGTATCAGTTGTTTTAATTAAAATCTCTTGATCACTTCCATAAGCATCAGATACTTCAAACTGGTTATTATTCCTCATTATTCTAAAAGCATGATAAAAACAACTTCCCTGAATATGTGGAGAAACATAATTAAAACTTGCGCCAGTATCAAGAACTGCATTTTTTATTTCAAAATACCCTTGATCATTATTTATTGTGCTATCAGATTCTATTGTCCCTTGATCTGTAGCAAGTTCAGCACTATACATCAAATCGATTTTCCCATCAGGGGTTCTTGGTTCTCCTCTAATGTTAATTGTATATTTTTCAGCAGAAACTAAACTTAAAATTAATATTACTCCTAAGATCATAGCAACAGGTAATATTAACTTTTTCATAATATATATGGGATTATCTCCTTTAAAAAGTTAACTCCAATTTAGGAAAAATGCGGGGGCGTTTAACCAGCCATAAAAAATAAAAAACCATTTTAAACTTATAACTTTTTTGATGAAAAATTGTTATCGTCGATAAACCTCTTAGAAATCTCGTGCTAACCTTAACCTAAGGTTAAACATCTCGTGGGGGCATGTTACTTTAGATTAATACTGCCTCAGGGGAGATTTGAACTCCCGATATCTGGCTTACCCATATAAATCATGAGACCAGTGTTTTTCCAGGCTAAACTACCGAGGCATAATATAAAAAGAAAGAGCTTATTTTAAAAGGCTTTTGATTTTGTTTGCTATTTCTGTTGCTTCGTTTTCTTTGTATTTTTTAGTTGGCCAGAAATTTGCCATTCCATCATTAAAGAATCTAGGTACTAAATGAACATGAAAATGAGGAACATCTAAACCAACTACAGCTACAGCTATAAAGTCTGCTTTTGTTGCTTTTTGTATAGTTTTCATAAGTTTTTTGGATATAACAAAAACAGCAGAAACAAGGTTATCTGGCGTATCTGTCATTATCTTATAATGTTTTTTTGGAATAACTAAAGTATGGCCTATGTTAACTGGAGCTATATCTAAAAAAGCGAAAGTATCTTTATCTTCATAGATTATATATGAGGGTATTTCTTTTTTTATTATTTTACAAAAAATACAGTTTTCTGACATGTTTATGGGTATGGTTCTATTATTTATAAAATCTTCTTTAATATCTTATCCAGAATCTTAAATATCCTATTATGATTTACTTTATAATTTTTCAAGTTTTTTTCACAATTTTTCAAGTTTTTTAAGAAAGTTATAATTTGTTTTTTACTTGGTTTTTCGGAATAATCCCCAAATCCTGATTTTTTCAAAAATATTCCGTTTAAAGCTTGTTCAAAATGCAAGATTGGAAGGGCAAAATACGGTTTTTTTAGGTATAATGCTTCTGAGATAAGACTAAAACCAGAAGTTGCGATAATTGCCTTACATTTGGCTAAATCTTTTAAAAAATGATCTCCTGCTCTGTGGAATATTAAATTCTTTTCTTTTTTCTCTATATTATAACCATAAACAATGAAGTTTTCATTGATTTGTTTGAGGATTTTAATCAATCTCTCATCTTTTTTGCTTAGGTAAACTAAAATAAAATTTTCTTTAATTACTTTAATATTTTTAACTCTTTGACGAATAATCGGAGGAACTAAGAAGGTGTTTTGCTTGTAGTATTTTTTTACTTTTGCCTTTGCGAAATTAATAACAATGTACCAGTTTGCCCTATATGCCAAAGTTTTTGTGACTAATCTTGCCATTAGAAAATCTCTTTTGTACTTTTTTGGAGCTTTAACTTCAAAGTTTACAAGCAAGTGTTGGTTATCTATGCTTAATAATGGGAGCCGGTATATTGTGGAGATAATTGAGACTAATGGGGCCATATCAGTAATACATAAGTCAAACCCCTTGGACATTAATCTTTTAATTTTTAAGCTGTGTCTTATATTTACTGCAGAAATTATAAAGCTTTTTTTAATTGTTTTTAATTTTTCTATTTTTCCGTTATTATGTGTAAATTTTAATCCTTTTACTTTGATTACTTTAAAACCGTCTCGTTTTAAAATATCTAGAGATTGACCATGAGTTAGTATAAATACTTTATGACCTTTATTTTCTAAATATCTTATTAAAACTCGCGCTCTAGAACTATGACCAAAACCTTCACCAGCTAAGCCATATAAGATTTTCATGATTTAACCTCTTTTTAATGGACCAGCTGGGATTTGAACCCAGATTCCTACCATTGTGGTTTTAAATGCCATGGTAAGGTACTGAACCGGATTATACGACTGGCCCTGATAAAATTTATAAAGTGTCATCTATTTAAAAGTTTTTATATGGTTGCTAAAAAAATTGAAAAACACATTATAGAAAATGTTAAGCTAGTTAGAAGAGAAGCTAGAAAACACATTATAACTGCAATAACTGCGGGTTTTGGTTTTTTAATAGCTTTAAGCTGGAAGGATGCTATAACTACTTGGGTTAATTCTATAGTAAATTACTTTAAAGTTTCTGGCGATTTATCCCAGCTAGTTGCTGCTTTGATAGTGACTATTGTGAGTGTTACGGGGATAATTATTGCCTCTAAATTTGAGGAAAAACCTATAATTGTGGATAAAAAAGAAACAAAATTAGATGCTTTTTTTGGTAAACCTAACTAGTAGTTCTATTAAGCAAATCTCTAACTAATCTTCCTTCACTATCTCTAACCTCAAATCTTTCCATTACTCTTATGATATAGGATTCATTAGTTGGGCATAATTCTGGAGGTCTAAATTCTAAAAAAAGTTTTTCTCCTTCTTTTAACCCATATCCGCATGGCATGATAAAGAAATGTTTTTTAAGTATATAAAGATTATTCTACTTTAGTGTTTATCAGTTTTCCAGCCCTTTCAAATTTTATCTCACTATTTAATAATTCTTTAATAGTTTCTTTTAAATCTTTTATTTTAACTCTAATCTGTTTAGTAGTATCTCTATCACGAACAGTAACATCATCTTTTTTCAAAGAATCAAAATCTATTGTTACCCCAAAAATCGTTCCAATTTCATCTTGTCTAAAATATCTCCTACCAATACTTCCTGAATCATCATAAAAACAAGTAAACTCTTCTTTTAATAAATCAAATACTTCCCTAGATTTTTTCACTAATTCTGGTCTGTTTGATAATAGTGGAAATATTGCTAATTTGAATGGTGCTAATTTTGGATGTAACTTCAAAACAATATTCTCTCTTTTTTTATCATAATTATAAGCATCAAATAAAAACACTAAAAAAGTTCTATCTACTCCCAAAGATGGTTCTGAAATAACAAGCGGAATTATTTTTTTCTTTGATTCTTCATCAAACAAAGATAAATCTTTCTTAGAATACTTCATATGCTGTTGTAAATCATAATCAGACCTATCTGCAATGCCTTGCAATTCTTTCCAACCAAATGGGAAATTATACTCCAAATCCCAAGTATCAGAAGAATAATGTGAAAGCTCATCTTTTAGATGTTGTCTTATTCTAAAATTATCTTTATTTGCTCCCAAAGAAACAAACCATTTATGCTCAGTAGACAACCAATAAGCATGCCATGGATTTCTTATTATTTTTTTCTTTAAAGCTTCTGAAATTTTCATTTTTTTAGGCTTAGAATTATTTTTCTGCATTTCTTCAGAGTAAATTAATAACTCATAATTGAGAACATCTTTTATGTAAGGACATTCCTCTCTTTTTTCAGGATGAACAAAATATTCTATTTCCATCTGTTCAAATTCTCTGCACCTAAACAAGAAATTTCTTGGAGAAATCTCATTCCTAAATGCTTTTCCTACTTGAGCAATGCCAAAAGGCAATTTCAACCTAGAATTTTCTTGAATTAATTTAAAGTCAGAAAAAATTATTTGTGCAGTTTCCGGGCGAAGAAATGCTAAAGACTCTTCGCTTTTCTTAGGCCCAATATATGTTTGAAACATTAAATTGAATTTGGATGCTTCTGATAATTTATCTTTCTTACAATTAGGACATATTAACTTATCTTTTTTCATTAAAGAATTTATTTTATCAACAGAGAATCCATCCACTTTAATCTTTAATTGATCTTCAATTAGCTGGTCTGCCCTATACCTTTCATGGCAATTTTCACATTCAACTAGGATATCTGAAAAAGAAGCAACATGTCCAGAAGCTTGCCAGACTTTTGGATTAGTGATAATTGAGCCATCTATACCTACTATATCTGATCTTGAATGAACATGAAATTTCCACCATTGTTGCTTTATGTTATTTTTTAATTCTACACCTAAAGGGCCGTAATCAAAAAAACCAGCTAAACTGCCATAGATTTCGGAAGTAGGATAAATAAAACCCCTACGCTTACAAAAAGCAGCTATTTCCTCTATTGAAATCATAATTGTTTAGGTAGGTCAGACATGTTTATAATGTTTTTGCCTTCTATTCTTGGGCAAGCGGTATTAATCCATATATCAATATCTGGGAAATTTTCTAGTTCATTTAAATCTAAATCATTGCAGATGAATAAAAAAGAAGGTTTTTTTAATCTTTTTTGCAAATTTAAAGCTTGGTGGAAAAGATTTTGGCCTGGTTTTGTTGAAATTATTATACCTAATTTTTTTGCTGAATAATATTTTGTTATTTTTCCTTTTAATTGTTTTTCTAATCTTATTATTTCTTTTTCTGGTATTTTAGAGGACTTATTCGTTAAAGGATTAAAGATGTAAATTGGTTTATTTAACTTTTTAAGTGTTAATGGATGAAAATCACCACTCCCAATATAAAGAAAAGCATCTACTTTGTCTTTTATTGGTAATATCTTGTCTATATTACACCCAAGTATTGGTCCACCATAAACAAATTTCTTGTCTTTTATCTTTTTAACTTCATCATCAAATTGTACTGTGGTTATCAAACCTATTTTTTTCTCTTTAAATTTTATATTTTTTAAGGAACTTAGATCTATGTTTACTTTAGCTGGGATGAATAAACGTTTCATTTCTTCAATTTTTCAATTTTAGCTTTTTCAGAGATTATTGCTGAATTTCCAGAAGGATCTTCAATAATAATTTTTAATTGGAGATCTCCTAGTTTAGCTTTCCATATTTTTTTTAATAAGTTTTTAGCGTGCTGCTTAATATCCTCTTCTTCTGCTGAATCACGTTCTTGTTCTATTATTTCCTTAAACTTATCTAGCAATCCTTCAATGTTACTAATAAATCCAATTGAAGCAGTTCCTGGTTCCATAGACATTTTTAATGTTGGAATTTTAATAGTTGCAGTTGAAGATTTTACTATTCTAACAGACATATCTTTATCTGAGCTTGTTTCTAATGTATACTTTGTTGGCTCTTTTTGCTCTTCTGCTTCTACGTCTGACATATGATATTTACAAGAAGAACAGTGCATTGAGAATAAAAAGGCTTTTCCGAAGAAAGGTATTTCCATGGAATCTTCTGATAGGGATAATGTATCAGCAAAGCAGATAGGACATTTTTGATTTTCTAGTTTATCCATGCTTAAAATCAAATAGAATAAATTTAAAAAGATTTTCTTTTATTCTTTAAGAGCATATTAGCCTTTTTAGTGGTATAAGCTCTTATTATTAACAGAATAACTAAAAAAATTACTGCTAAAGGAATTATGGCCCAGATGAATATTTCTTTTTCTAAGATGAAATATGAAGCTATTGTGAGTAATAAACCTAAAATCAACAGGGCATATCTTAATACTTTAATGAGCTTGAAAATTAAATAACCTATAAATGAAAAAGCTATGATTAATAGAATGTAAATAAAAATAGGTTTACTCTTTAACTTCTTCTGTTTCTGATGTTCTATAAACTTGAGCAAAACTTGGAGTAACCACTATCCAATCTTCACCAAAACCAGCTATGTCTCCTTCAATAGCATCACAGGTTTTCTTTAATTTGTTAATAGCTCTTTTTAATTCAACTATGTCTCGGTCTCTTATTGGTTTTATATTGATTAAAGCAATAGTGTAGCCTTCTCTTAATGCGTCTAGAGCATCTTTGACATCTGGAAAATCGCTTATGATAAAAGGCCGAACAACCACTTTTGATTTTTTGCCTATATCTTTTTTAGTGTCTATCTCAACGAAATCATCTGCAAATTCTTCAGAATAATCTATGTCTGTACCCAAAATCTTGTTTTTTAAGCGGGAAAATGTACCCATTTTTAAGTTCTCACATTTATTTATATTGAGGAAGCTATAACCACTATATAAATATTTCTATTCACTTTTTTAAATCAGCTAGTAGTACAATTTATAGGAGAATTATTTGCATTCTAGAGCAGAAACTATGTTCCATATCTGAGTTCTTGTATAGACTGGTATGTTTGGATCATTATCTATTTCACTTAATTCTTCCAAGGCCTTGTCTATTTTCACATCAATTTCTTTGTTGCCTTCTTCCAATGCTATGATAGCGTTTTTTATCCTATATCTAACATTTTTAGGGACTGAAATGTCATCTTCAATTTGAGATAATCTCTGCAAAACAATTATTATTTTTTCTTGAGTCATTTTTTTTCCATGCTTTCTAGCACTTCTTTTTGAATTTCCTTTGCTCTGTCTCTTAATTTTGATTCTTGTTTTTCCACATTTTTAATCTTGAGAGAGAAGATTTCTTTTTTAGAATTTAAATCCTTTTCGACTTCTTTTTTATCAGAGTTGATTAAAATTTGACCTACTATTTTGTAAACTTCCTTAGTTGTTTCTTTTTTTAACTCTTCCAAGGCGCTGTCTGTTTCTATCTGCTGTATTTGAATGCTTTGCTTTTGAGCTAACAACTGCTGAAGATTTTGTTCTATTATCTGTAGCTCTGATATTTTTTCTTCTACTTCTTTGGTAATTTCTTTAGGCATATTAAACCGCCCTCACTTTTGTGGTTTTTGTTCTGGTTTTATATACTATTTTTGATCCGCAATATGGGCATCTGACTTTCTTTTTTATATGCTCTTCTTTGATCTTTTTTCCGCAATTTATACATTTATAGCTTACCATGATAGGTCTCCTTATTGAATATCATAGGCATTTCCAGTAAATTTGGATTTGCATTTTTTACATAAAAATATACCTAAAGCGAGTCTTTTGGCTGTTGGTCTTTTGCAATAAGGGCAGATTTGTTTTTTCTTTTGTCTCTTTTCAACTGCTAAGATTCTTTGTCTTATTGTTTTTCCGTAGCGTGCACCAAAACGCCCTGTAGATCCAACTTTTTTCGTTGCCATAATAAATTTCCTTTTTATCTCAAAACTGTTTTGGTATTTTTAAATGTTTCTTATCTAAAAGTTGGGGCTGCCAGGATTTGAATGTCCAGAGCCATAGGTTTTCCTAAAGGTTCTCCTGGATCGCGAGGTGTATTGCCTAACGGTCCCAAACCTCGAATTCTAATTACTCCTAGTTTAGTAGTCCAAGTTAGACCACAGCCCCTATACAAATAATATGTAAGAAAATAGTTTATAAAGATGTCGGAGTCTTTACACACACGGAGTCTTTACCCTTTAAGTTTAATATTTTTATTTTTAAAAATTCCAAGGATATACAATTTGCCTACTAGGATCCTTAGGAAGAACTAATCTCCCTATTACTGTTTGAGTAAAAACTTTATTATTGCCATTAATTATATCTTCTTCACCCAAAAAGTCAGTTATATCCCCTCTTAATAACCTGAAGGCATATTTCCAGTCATCTTCACTATATTCTTGTGGCTCTCTAAAGGGCATTTGAGGTGATACTAACATCAAGGCTTTCTTCAAAAAGGTAAATGTTGGCTTAACAATTTCTTCATATCCTTCTAATTGCCCAGTTCCACCATAAGCCATAGTCCATGATGGTTTATCTTTAAAGTAAACAGTAGTCATACCAGGAGCTCTAAAATAACCAGTATAACTATCTCTTAATCTCCATTCTCTCTTTGATATTCTAATTCCTTGTAGCCTTTTCTTTCTGATTCAACTTCTGCACCATCGACAGCCCAAGTCTTACCATTAGCTTCAACTATGAAATGCGCTAATTCATCTAACTATTGATTTCTTTCCATAAAAATTCCCAAGCTAATAAATTTATTTCTTTTTTTCTTCAGGTTTCTTGGCCTCTTTTTCAGGAGTTTTGGCCTCTTTACCCGGAGGAGCTTTACCAGGAACCGCTGCTTCTTTAGGAGCTTCTTCAACTACTTCTTCTTTCTTTTCTTCTTTAGCTTCTGCAACTTCAGCTTCTGCTGCTTTTAATTTCTCTAATTCTTTGGCTATTCTTTCTTGTGTTTCTTTTAATTGTATTTGCAATAATTTCTTTTTATCTTCTGAAGGCTCTGTTTTTTCTGAATTAATTTCATTATCATAAACCCCGGAATCAATATCTATCCTTATTTGATTTGAATTTTTACCTTCTATTAGGACACCTAATGAATTACATGAACCTGTAACGGATTTTAAAGCTGATTTTAAATTATCGGTGAACATAGAATCTATCTTCATTTTTGCTATCTTGATGCATTGCTCTATTGAAATGTTTGCTATTTTCTGCTTGTCTGGGGTACCAGAACCCTTTCCCAAGCTTAATTCTTTTTTTATTAATTCTGAAGTTGGCGGAGTTCCTATCTCTATTGTGTATTCTTTTGTTTTTTTATCAACTGCTAGTTTTACAGGAACCTGCATTCCCTTGAATGAGGCTGTTTTTTTGTTAATATCCTGAAGAACTTGCTGGATATTAATCTTCATCGGGCCTAATTTTTGAGAAACTGCAGGACTAGCTACTGCTTTTCCGCCTTCAATCATTAGGTCAATAGTTTCACTACTCATTTTTTTCTTCCTCTTCCCTTCTGATTACTTTTACTGCATCTAATTTTACAGTTATTGGTATTGGAACAGCTGCTTCTAATAGTTCAACTACGACTTCTTCTTTTTGCAGATTTATTCTTGTGACTTTTGCCTTTTCTCTTGTGAATGGACCTGAAATAATTTCAACAATATCATTCTTTTGAATATTGACTTGTGTTTTTACCTGCTCTAGCATAGATTCAATTTCTTTATAATCTACTGGTGCTGGAAGCAAACCCTTTGCGTAGGGAACACCATGGAATGCTTCTTCTGCTGCTTGCCTATCCTCTGCTTCTATGAAGATATAACCACGTAAGCCGTGAGGACGTATTATTGAAAAAACATTTAAGTTTCTTTTTTGAGCGTTAGATGTTATGAAATCTACTACTTGATCTTCCCTATTTGCTGTTGTCCTAATTGTAAAGATCATGATATTTCCCAGCCTATGTATATCAAAAAACCGATAAGGCCTATAACTGCTATGCCAATAGCTGACACTTTTACAACTATTGAAAATTCCTGCTTATTGGGTTTTTTTGTTATTTTAAATACCCTAATAAGTTCTTTTACAAATGTTATTAGACGTAAATACATATGATTTAGTTTAAAAAAGGGTTTTTTAAATGTTTTGGAATTTTATTTGTTGCTCTTTTAAAGTATTAAGTATAACTTTAGTAAAAATCCTTTCTACAAAATCGTAAGTTTGTATTTTTTTCAAAAAGGCATCCATTTTTCTTCTATTTTCAAACCTAGCCAATATTATAGCATCAAAATCACCTGTTACGTCATAAACTGCAAAAACATTAGGATTAGTTGCTATTTTTCTCTCGACTTCAATTAATTTTCCTTTTGATATCCTAATTTCTATGATAGCTTCAATATCAAAACCAACTTTTTCATAATCGATAGATATCGTGTAATTTTTGATTATGTTCCCTTCTTCTAATAATTTAACTCTATTCATTATTGTTGCTGCTGAAACTCCAAGTTTTTTTGCTATTTGTCTATATGATAACTTAGAATTTTCTAACAAAATGTTTAAAATTTGTTTATTTAATTGGTCTTTTTTCATTTTTAATTGTTTAATATTAACTCAATAGGTATCATAAAATTAAACAGGTATTTAAATTTTTCTAAAAAAATATTCAATTGTTTAGTAAACTAGGGAAAAAATATATATAGATATTAATTTTTATATAATACTAATGAAATTTAAAATTTTAATTAGCTTAATCATCTTATCTACAATTTTTAGTATTAATTTTGTTTTTGCATATGAAGCAACACCAGAGAATAATGCAAAGTCTATTGATTTTGTTTGGACTTTAATAGCTGCTTTTCTGGTTTTTATAATGCAAGCTGGATTTGCAATGGTTGAAACTGGTTTTACAAGAGCTAAAAATGCCGGGAATATTATGATGAAGAACCTAATTGATTTCTGCTTTGGTGTAATAGCTTTTTGGGCAATTGGTTATGCTATCATGTTTGGCGCGGGTAATCTGTTTTTTGGCACAGAAGGATTTTTTCTAAGCAGTGCAAAAAATGGTTCAGATTTATGGCAATATGCTTATTGGATGTTTCAAGTTGTATTTGTTGCAACAGCCGCCACAATAGTTAGCGGTGCTGTAGCTGAAAGAATAAAATTTATTGGTTATATACTTTATTCTATATTTATTAGTGCTCTTGTTTATCCTGTTGTCGGTCATTGGATTTGGGGTGGTGGTTGGTTAGCTAAATTATCAACACCAATGATTGATTTTGCTGGCTCTACTGTTGTTCATAGTGTTGGTGGTTGGTCTGCTTTAGCCGGTGCAATTGTATTAGGGCCTAGAATAGGAAAATATATGAATAATAGCGTAAAACCAATAAGAGGGCATTCATTGACCTTGGCGGCTTTAGGTGTGTTCTTGTTGTGGTTTGGCTGGTATGGATTTAACCCTGGCTCTACAGTTGCAGGTACTAACTGGAGTATAGCCACAATTGCAGTTACTACAACCTTGGGAGCTTCAGCAGGAGCTATAGGCTCTCTAATGACTTCATGGATAAAATACAAAAAATCAGATGTTAGCTTAACTTTAGGAGGAACTCTTGGTGGCTTGGTTGCAATTACTGCAGGCACAGCAAATGTAAGTCCTCTAAGCTCTATAATAATTGGTTTAATAGCAGGAATTTTGTATGTTTTTTCTGTAAGCTTCTTTGATAGAATAAAAGTAGATGACCCTGTTGGTGCAGTTTCTTGTCATGCAATAAACGGTGTTTGGGGAACATTAGCGGTTGGATTATTTGCTCAAAAAGAGTTTGGTGGAGTAAATGGATTATTTTTTGGTGGCGGGATATCACAATTGATAAGTCAATTTGTTGGGGTAATATCTGTGTTTATATGGACCTTTGTTATTATGTTAATATTTTTTAAATTGGTAGACCTAATAATTGGGTTAAGAGTAAGTAGGGAAGAAGAATTAAAGGGCCTAGATTTGTCAGAGCATAATACAGAAGCATATGCAGACTTTCCTATTTCAGCTACAAATAATTGAGGTAAATTATGAAATACATAATCGCGATAGTAAGACCAGAAAAACTTCCTGATGTAAAAAAAGCATTATGGAATGAAAAAGTGTATAGAATGACTGTAACAGATGTCAGAGGCGCAGGTGAGCAAAAAGGCTATCCAATAGAGTTTAGAGGTTTAATTGAGGAAGTGAATTTGTTAAGAAAAGTTAAAATTGAGATAGCAGTAAATGACAGTTTTGTTGATAGTACTATTAAGGCAATAATAAGAGGAGCAAGAATTGGAAATATAGGTGATGGTAAAATATTTGTTTTCCCTTTAGAAGACTGTATAAGGATCAGGACTGAAGAAAGTGGAATTGAAGCAATAGGTGGTGAATCTTTAGAACTTAAAAAAATCAGAAAAAAGTGAGATATGGAAATTAAAAAGGTATTAAGATTAATTTTTGGTTATTTTGTTATAAGCTATAAATAATAGATATACTATTGATGTTATTATAATAATATAAGAAATAATATTGATTAGGCTATATCGCGTTTCTGATAAATATGGACCTAGACCTAAAATTCTGTATTGTAATGGCAGAGATTCATATTTACTTGGAAACTTAAGAATTAGACCAATAACTAAAATAATAATTCCTATAATTAATTTTTTTAAGTTAAGGATCTATAAATTAAATACTTATCTTGCTATTTTCGGTTTTAGCTAAACGGTTACTTTTTTAAATGTTTTGGGTAGGATTTTATATAGGTATTTGCTCTACATATCTCCTGCCTTAACAAGTTGCGGAATCACATGTTTAGAAAGTACAGTACCAAGTGAAATTCCTTTTGATTCATACTCTTTATCAATCCAAATATATTCTTTTATTTCTGATTGTGGCTTAGGTATACCTTCTATTTCTATTCTATATACGCTCATTGTTAATGGAATATTCTCAAATATTGCTTGTTCATTAAATTTACCAAAGAACTCTTTAGAAATAAATTTTACTCCTAGTTCTTCTGATAATTCTCTTGCTAGTGTTTCATAATCAGTTTCATTTTTTTCTTGGCGTCCACCTGGAATTATATACTCTGTTCTATCTTTAAAGTTTTTTCTTACAACAAGAAGTTGTTTTTTATTGTTAAGAATAATTGCTCCCACTTTGTATATAGATTCCATTTTAATTAATAAACTCAATACCTAAGTCAGATTCCATTTCTTTCTTAAGCATTTGTGATCTTTTTTGCTTTGCACCAAATATTTGCGGTGATGAAACTCCTGTGACTATTAGCATAACTTTTATTGTATTAACCAAATCATCTGAGAGCTGGGCTCCCCAAATGATTCTTGAATCATCTGATAATTTAGCTGAGACTGTTTCAACTACTTTTTTTGCTTCTTCTAGGGTCATATCTGGGCCGCCTGAAACATTAATTAATGCTCCATTTGCGCCTGAAATATCTACATCTAATAAAGGATTATTTATTGCTTTTTGCACTGCTTCAATTGCTCTATTATCTGTATCTGATTCACCTACGCCTATTAAAGCAACTCCACCATTGCCCATAACTGTTTTTATATCTGCAAAATCCAAATTAACCAAGCCTGCTTTTGTAACTAATTCTGCAATGCCCTTAACAGCATTTGTCAATATTTCATCTGCTATCTTGAAGGCTGTTTGTAAGGGCAAATCCGGAGCTAATTCTAGTAATTTGTCATTTGGTATCACTATCAAAGTATCTACATTTGACTCTAGTTTTTCTAAACCCTTTAGAGCATTTTCAATTCTTCTTGCTCCTTCCATTTCAAATGGCATGGTTACTATGGCCACTGTCAAGCAACCTTGTTTTTTTGCGATTTCTGCAATCACAGGAGAAGCACCTGTTCCTGTACCACCGCCCATGCCTGCTGTTATGAAAACCATGTCTGCGCCTTGGAGTTTTGCCTTGATTTCATGCTCTGTTTCGCGTGCTGCTTCTTCTCCTACTTCTGGTATTGAACCAGCACCTAGACCACCTGTAACTTCTCTACCTAATAATATTTTAGAATCAGCATTACAATAGAGCAGATCTTGGGCGTCTGTATTAACTGCTATTGTTTCAGCGCCTATAACACCTACTTCTGTTATTCTGTTTATCGTGTTATTACCGCCGCCACCTGCGCCCACAACTTTAATCTTGGCTTTTTGCCTTGACAAGATCTCTTCTAATTCCTTGTCAATTTCCTCAGTTGATCTCCTCTTGTCTGTTGGCAATACCATAGTTAAAATTAGTATGTTATTGATATTTAAACTTATTCATACTTTATCATTTGTTTTACTGAACTTAATTTCTTTTATGTTTGGGGTTAATTTTTTGATTTTTTCCTCTAATAACTTTTGAATTGGTTCTGGAATAGGGGACTCTATAGTTAAGTTGTTGTCTTCTAGCTTTATTTTTGGGTCTTTTATGAAAAACTTTAAGAAAGAATTGATTTTTTCATCATCTTTTGTTATAATCCTGTTTATTTTTAAGGTGTAGACAAGTGTATGACCTGCTAGTGGATGGTTAAAGTCAACTATTGACCTGCCTGAAGAAACAGTTCTTACTGTGCCCATGAAGCCATCGATATTTATTTGTAAACCTGGAAATGGCTGGATGTTTTGTTTCTTAAATACCTTTAATGGAATTAATCTTAATAACTTTGTATCTTTTTTTCCGAAACCCTCTTCTGGTGAAAGTTCAACTTTGTATTCTTTGTTTATTTCCTTGCCTATTAAAAATGAATCTAAACCCTTTATTATTTGGTGTTCGCCTATACATATTATTATTGGGTCATATTCTGCCTTTTCATTGTAGATTTTTTCTTTTTTTGCTGTTTCCTTATCTGTTAAATCAAACACTTTATTTGTTTCTTTATCTCTAGCTATAAAGTCGATCTCTATGAAATCTTTTTCTTTTAATGTCATCATTAAGTTTTTTATTACGGGCTTTTTAAAAGTTTTGATGTAATTACTGTTAAATAAAAATATAAAAACCAAAAGTCTTATAAATA
>Ga0209541_10009799_pt1 | contig 15433 bp, 11 predicted proteins | sample RifCSPlowO2_01_FD_184027 | JGI IMG/M metagenome (GOLD analysis project Ga0209541, IMG submission 184027) | Groundwater microbial communities from Rifle, Colorado - Rifle CSP2_plank lowO2_0.1 (SPAdes) (version 2) | ecosystem: Environmental > Aquatic > Deep subsurface > Groundwater | place...
CTCCGCCAGTGGTGTTATTATTTAGTACAAAAGCGGCAACTGCAGATTCAGTTGCCAAAATCGCCACCTTATCATTAATTTCAACCGCTCCGCCTATAAGATTTCCCGTGGCCGTGTCATTAATAATTGGCTTGTGTATATCTATTTTGCCTGTCCCATCAGGTGAAATATCTACATCACCGTTTGAACTTGCCTGAGTTGAAAGTAAAAGCGTGGTTCCTGAAAGTTTAAATCTTCCGCCTGTTGCAGCAAAAGTTGGGGTAGCAGTTCCTCCCATTGTTAGGTTACCGGAGGAATCAAGCGCAAGAACAACATTTGTTGTAGATGCAGCCGAATCAGTTATAGGCAGCATTCCCTGAAGACTTTCAGAATTTGCCGCATAGGCAACTGCGGCAAGTCTTTGACGAGGGGTTAATTCTGGAGTTTTTCCAATTGTAATCCCAAGCCAAAGGAGATCATGGTCTCGAAACGCGCTACTCTGAATTCCATTTTTTGTTCCAAGAAGAAGCGAGAAGATGCCATCAGAATCAGGAGTAACGGCGCTGTGTACTTCTTGCCAGAGAAGAGCCGAACCCGTAGCTGTTTCGCTTTCATATATCCCAAATCTTATATCTGTTGCGGTTTTGATTGGGTTGTCGCTTGCGTCGGTAAGTCTTCCCTGAAAGGACAGGATTCTCTTTGGGGCAATTGGGCCGGCGAGAGCTTTTTGGCGAGGTTCTGCGAAAAGATTAGCATAGAGCATAAATCCTACGACGGAAGAGTAAACAATAAGAATTGCCAAATGGAAGTAATGGGTGAATGTATAACTATGATACCTTTTGTACCAGTTAGGTCGTGTATATTTTGCGTGGTGAATTAATTTCTTATAAAGCGGAATTCGTGCGGGAATATTCTTTATTTGATCTTCGCTGATTTTTAGCTGATTCTCACTGATCCCGGCTTTACGCGATAGCTTTTTATTCTTGATGAATTGGGCTAATCTTTCGGCAATAAAATCTTCAAAAAGAACATAGGGGGTTAGCAGTCTCTGGAATAGTCTGACAGGCGGCATTTTTGACAACTGACCCGCTTCGCCGCGAGGCGAGCCACTAACCACTGACAACTGACTTTTATCTGTTTGCCCGATGTCTTGAAGCTGCAAGCCTGAATCTGTTTTTTTTGTCAGTTGTAAGTTGTCAATTGTCAATTGTTGCTTATTCAGGTGGCCTTGCGAAACTGCAAATTCAAGATATTTTCTAATTGACGAGAGCTTCCTGTTTACGGTTTTTGGCGAGAGCTTGAGAGGATAGATGAGCCTCTGTTTATATTCATCTATAACTTCCGATGTGATCGACGTGATATTTGTAATGTAGGTTGGTGATACATTTCGATCTATTTTGAGAGCGTCTTCTAACCAGCTAGTGAAGGCATCGATATCTACTACGTAGTTCTTAATTGTCAGATTGGAAGCGCCATAGACATAAAGATAGTCTTTGAAATCTTTAAGGAGCCAAGGGTCTTGTTTGGCAATTGGCTGCTGGCTGTTAGCTATTAGCCTGTCGAAGGGGTTTTTATCAATATATCCTTCTTCTGAAAGAAAAGCAGCAAATTTCCGAAGAGAAGAAAAGTAGCGCTCAAAGGAGCGGGGTGATATTTGACCTTTGACAATTGACAATTGACCACTGACATTTTCAAGCTTAGCTCCATGAGTTTTCTGGAAAACTCTAATAATATCTTCTGTTAGGTCTTTCGCTTGGAAGATTTTTCCGAAAGACGCCTCAAACCAAGTAATAAACTTTCGGATGTCCGATGCATAGTTTTTAGCAGTTACGCTAGAAAGCTGTCTTTTTGACGAAAGATAAGTTCTAAATAATTCAGGCAGTTTCATTTTTACGATTTTCGCTGATCTATAGCCGATTTCCGCGGATGCTGCCCCTATCCGTGAAAATCTGTTTAAAATCCGTGGAAATCTTTATTACAGAATGCGGTAATATGTCTACGTACGAGATTATACGGATTATACGATTTATATTGCCCATCTTTAAAGAGTAGGCTATTATAATAGGCAATGTCAATAACCTAGAGTAATTTAGTTCCTAATCTTGATGTATTATGATATGTTTTATCCCAGTTAAGGATTTGCGTGAAATCTGAGCTCAAAAATAATTTAAAAATTTTCCACAGACTAATAATTCGGTATAACAGTAGAACAGTGTACCGGTGTGGAACTGTATTCGGTGAAACGGTAATTTTACTGATTTACAGATTACTGTTTTACTGCTGTATCGTCTTACCGCTTTACCGAGGTTAACAGAGGCTAGATTTTTCTTCTTACCCGAAGGTATACTCCAATGAGAACGAAAGCTAAGAAAGAAATAGCAAACAGAGTGTAGATAGGCATGGCAATAAAACTAGTCTTGGTTTCAAAAATAGGGCCATTTTCAGAGAGTTTAACGTTGGCATAAGCGGTATATGGTCCGAAAAGAAACTTCTTGGGCCAGATAAGAACAGCATGCTTTTTCGACAATCGCAAGATTTGCTCTTCAAGCGAGGCCGATGGCGAAGCCTGATCTGTATCAATCATAAAACGAGCAGAGTTAGCCAGAATATATTGGGGTAGAATGCTGACTTGACCCGCTTCCCGCCCAAGCATATCCCGAATAATTATTCTGCCTGTTGGCATAACATAATGGGTGCTATTATTTTGCAGCAGAAGAGTAATTGGGACCGGACCGGTGCTTAAGATGCGTGGGATACTAAGCTCTTTGATTTTTCCTTGCGCGACGCCTTTTTGCCCAACAGACAATATTACATTTGTACCTATCCCCCCGGGAATTTGAGATTGAGATATGTCGGTATCTTGCGTTTCCTGAGATACAAAGATCACTGAAAAGTAGTAATCTCCAAGTGGGTCGCCACTGTCAAGGCTTATTTTAAGGGTAAGCTCACGGGATTCAAATGGGTCAAGCGAAAGAATATCCAGGGCAATATCTTGATCGTAAACCTTTATTTTTTGAAGGATGAGAGGATCAGGCCCTTCGATTGTATCTTTGCTTATGTACCTTAAGGTTCCGTCTCCCCTCTCGGATGGTCTAAAAGATTTAAGGATAATTTTTAAATTCTGAGGGAAATCGCTTAAGTTTTGGAGATAAATATTAGCTTCTATATTTGCCGGAGGTTGAGCATTGATTTCAAGTATTGGCGGATAAATACCAAGGGAAAATTCATCACCCTGCGCACCTGCTATAGATACTAGATAATAGATACTGGATAACAGGGAAACAGCCAAGAGCCAAAAGCCAAGAGCCAAAAGCCAGACAGGTTTCTTCATGAGTATAGTATGAGACATTAACCCTTTAGAATCAATAACAAAATTTCAGGGTTAAAGGTATAGGTATCGTTGGTGCGGCTCGTATGGTCAAGGGTTTCGTTTTCGTACGATACCGACAACGACACCCATACGGGCAGCGCCAACTAAACCCATACCGGCGCTTTCAGTGCGGTAATAATAACTCAGATAAACGCTGTTTCACAATTACCGCAAGCAAATATTACCGAAATTTATTTGAAGAAAGACTTTGTACTTTCCCAATGTGGATATTTAGGGGACAAAATCTAGAACCATATCAAAATGATCAATAAAAAAGACAAGAAATTATTTTTAAAAATGGCAATTTAAATATGCAAGTGTTAAAAAGATGACATATTAATTTAGATTGATTTTTCAACAAATTATTAATTTAATGCCGCTGAGTAATTTTATTGATTTATGTTAACAATTATTAAACCCTAGTTTAGGGTAATTGGGTAGAACTAGTCTTGAGCGTGAAAATGTGGAAAAACGTATATGCGTTGGTGATGGGTTTTTCCATGAGCGCGAGAATCGTGCTCATATTGACGGCGTGGCGATATACTTTATTATATTTTGATATATACCCGCAAGTTGACTTGCGGATATGTTTATTTTATAAGTGATTTTCCCCTGTCGATTTCTTCCAACATTTGTACTGCTCATGACGACTTGAGCCGATTCACCGGCCTCCTTGCTTGCAAATTGTTTATAGGAGTTGGCTGTGGCAAAACTAGGGCTACAATCTGATCCCGAAACATTATCGCATCTATATCCAAAGCCATAGGTTAGTGGAGAAGTCCAGGCTGCTGCCGTAGTATATGAGCAATTCCCCGCGTCGCAGGTTGTATCCGGAATGTCTGTATTGGTGGAAGATATTCTTAATGGGTGATCTTGTTCCAGAGTTACCTGATATCCTGTTGCTGACTCATTTGAAACAGTCAAAATGTTATCCCGAGTGACAGGCTCTCCAGGAACAAGCGTCCCAAAATTTATATCAGTAGTTGAGATAGAAAAAGCGAAGGGGATTATTGAATATATATATTGAAAACCGGCTCTCACCTTGTAGTTTGTACCGCTGTATAGTCCCGGAGACTGGCCGCCGCTGAAAGTAACTGTTCCGGCAGTTCCGGTTGCTTTTCCGCCAAAAGAATTTATCTCCGATTGAATTATGTACTGGCTGTTGTTCATTCTTAGAGCATTTGCGGGTAGTCCCAGGCTTAAAATGAACAATGCGAATGATATTGGAGCTCCGAGTATTGATATTCTCATACAGAAAATCCTAATATCTAATATCTAAATTCTAAACAATATTTAAATTCCAATTATCCAGTGTTTGAAACATTACTATTTATATTTTGTAATTTGTTTAGGATTTAGTGCTTCGGATTTAGAATTTCAATTTAGTCCTGCGCTTCTTTGCGCAATTCTTCCGTTTTTTCTATAATATCATCGAGCTCTTCGCTTTCGTCCTCATTTTTACTCCGAGCTCGCAGGACCTCAGTGTCTTCAAGGATCTGGCCGGTTTTGTCCTCAACTTCCTGAGATAGCTTTTCTCTTCGCTGAAACTCTCGACCAAAGAAGTAGGAGATAGGTGATAGAAAGACTATAGAGCCAAGTTTAATTAAGTTTGAAATAAGATCTCCTTCATTCAAAGACTGAAAGAATACAGCTCCTAGACCCAATAGAAGCACAAATACGGTTCCTGGTTCAAATAAGAATACAATGCCAAAAAGAAGGAAATATAGCAGGAAGAAGAGGCTCGAAGCAAGCCCGCCGGTTAAAAAGATTGAAAGCAGAAGCGCTAAAGTTATAGTAAAGACTTCCTTATTTGAGCCTACAAATAACTCCTCGCCCGGTTTCCTTCTTTGGCGAATAACAATAAATATGACAGAAATCGCTATGACTAATCCCAGGATTGGCGCCATGTAGGATGATAAAGGGGTTGAGATTATAATTAAAACAATTGCCGATGCCAAAAGCAGGGTGGTTGATTGAGTGAAAAATCTCATATCTATAGTATACAGTATTGAATATAGAGTATCGAGTAAAAATCCATTGTTTAAATACTTACAAAGCTATATAATTTACCTATGGACAAACTACCTATGAATAAAGACAAATCGGAATATAGGCCTTCGGAGATTGAGTCGAAGTGGCAAAAATACTGGGAGGAGAATAGGGTTTTTTCGCCGGATCTTAAAAACGCCAAGAACCCCTATTATACCCTTATGATGTTTCCGTATCCGTCTGCTGAGGGCCTTCATATAGGAAATATGTATGCATTCACTGGTGCCGACATCCATGGTAGATACATGAGAATGAAAGGTAAAGACGTTTTTGAACCAATCGGTCTTGATGGATTTGGAATACACTCCGAGAACTACGCAATTAAGGTCGGGAAGCATCCACGAGAACAAGCAAAGATATCGGAGAAAAACTTCTACCGGCAACTGCGCGCGACCGGAAACGCTTATGACTGGACCCGAACATTAGGAACTTATGATGCGGATTATTATAGATGGACACAGTGGATATTTGTCCAAATGTTTAAAAAAGGGTTGGCTTACCGCAAAAAAGCCCAGGTCAATTGGTGTCCGTCAGATAAGACAGTTTTGGCAGATGAGCAAGTAATTGACGGAAGATGCGAGCGTTGTTCGTCAGTTGTCGAAAAGCGCGACCTCGAACAATGGTTCTTCAAAATTACCGCATATGCTGATGCACTTCTTAATGGTTTGAGCCAGATTGATTGGCCGGAGAAAATAAAGATCGCACAAAGGCTTTGGATTGGAAGATCAGAGGATACAGAGATAGATTTTCCTATTGTAGGTAGCGATATAAGAGTAAAGGTTATAACTACTCGTGCTGATACGATATTCGGAGCAACTTTTTTGGTTTTGGCCCCGGAACATGAATTAGTTCAGGTGATGAAATCTAAAATTAAGAATTGGAGCGAGGTTGACAAATATATCAAAGAGACACAAAGTAAAACAGATTTTGAGAGGGGTCAGATGAAGGATAAAACTGGGGTTCAGCTAAAGGGAATAAGGGCAATTAATCCTGTTAACAATGAAGAAATTCCCGTTTTTATTGCAGACTACGTTCTGGCAAGTTACGGTACGGGTGCCATTATGGCCGTTCCGGCTCATGATGATCGAGATTTTGAATTTGCCAAGAAGTTTGATTTATCGATAAGGTATGTAATCGAGCAGCCAAAGACGGCTGACATTCTGAGGGTTCATATAGATGATCAAGACAGATCTGATATTGCCCAAGAACTTCGAAAGATGGGAAAGGAGATGGAATATTGGACGCCTACCCTAAGAAGATATGATATTAATATAGAAAATAAAGAAAAAGTAGCTTTTTTGCTTCAAAAAGCCGGGATAGGATCAAAACAGGATTTTGAGAGAATCAGAAAAGGAGACTCTTTTGCTTTAGAATTTAGTCCTGCCGGAATTGACTTTGGAACTGTATACGCCGGAGACGGAGTGCATATTAATTCGGATTTTTTGAACGGCCTTAAGAATTTAGAGGCAATTGAAGAAATGATGAATTGGCTGTCGGAAAAAGGATTCGGAGGGAAATCTGTTCACTATCATCTCAGAGATTGGTTGATTTCGAGACAAAGATACTGGGGGCCGCCGATTCCAATGATTTTTTGCCCGACCTGCGAAAAAAATGGCCGCGGAGAGCGCGAAGACATGCCTGGATGGTGGACAGTCCCGGAGAATCAACTTCCTGTTCTTCTGCCCGATGTAGAGGACTGGCGTCCCGAGGGTTCGGGGACTTCGCCGTTAGCAAATCACCCGGAGTTCTATGAAACTAAATGCCCGTCCTGTAATAATCAAGCAAGACGAGAAACGGATGTCTCTGATACATTTTTAGATAGCTCATGGTATTACCTTAGGTATCTAAGCATTGGGAATGAAAAAAAACAGACGAATAGTTCGCAAAGTATCAAAAAACATCAACAGTCAATTGTCAGTGGTCAATTGTCAATGGTTCCTTATGACCTTTCGGTCATAAGGCGATGGTGTCCTGTAGCAATCTATATTGGCGGAGCAGAACACTCGGTGCTACACCTTTTGTATGTTCGTTTTGTCGCAATGGTATTACATGATCTGAATTTAGATAACAGATCACAGATAACGGATAACGGATCGAAATCTAATATCCAATATCCAATATCCAATATCCAAGATCTAGCTTTACCTTTTGAGGAGCCTTTTCCGCGTTTCTATGCCCACGGACTCTTGATCTCGGAAGGCGCAAAAATGAGTAAAAGTCGAGGTAATATTATAGTGCCTGATGATTACATTAAGAAATTCGGCGCAGATACACTACGATTATATCTTATGTTTTTAGGACCATTTGATCACGGGGGAGACTTTCGAGACACGGGGATCGAAGGAATGAACCGCTTTGTTCGTCGTGTTTGGAAACTGTTTGCTACAAAAGGGTTCGATAAAGACAAAGGGGATACCCTTCGAATGATAAATAAAACCATAAAAGAAGTGACAGAAGATATTGAAAGCTTCTCGTATAATACAGCTATAGCTAAATTCATGGAGTTTTATAACTTTATTTCAGGAGACTCGAATTCATGGTCCAAAGATACCGCGATGTCGTACCTTAAGCTATTTGCTCCTTTTGCACCATACTTTACAGAAGAATTGTTCGAGAGCTTAAAATTAGGAGATGGGACGATTCACGAGTCAGCCTGGCCAAAATATGACGAGAGGTACCTGGTTCAAGAAAAAGTTAATGTCGTGGTTCAAGTTAATGGCAAGAGGAGAGGAGAAATCACGGTTGATAGTTCGAGTATGGATAAAAAAGAAGAAGTCGAAGCGTTCGCACGAAGAGAAGTGAAAAAATATGTGTCAGGCTCAACTGTAAAAAAAGTAATCCACGTCCCCGGAAGGATTATTAATTTCGTGATTTAACTTATAATATTGATTTGATCTCGTAAGGAGTATATAATTTCCCCACTATGTTTGCCGAACAGGCTCCACGCATAATAAAAGAGCCAAAATTAAAAAAAGAGCCGGAGAGTGAAATAATCTTGGCAGAAGGAATCCCAGCACCTGTTTTGCCATCGCCGTCCTTTGAAAACGCTCAAGCCTTTTTTTCCGCACTCTCTTTTCCTATTGATTTAAAAAATCCGCCAAAGCCGTTTCGCATTCAGATTAAAAATGGAACCATAGATGAACAAGAGGTACGAAACTGGGAAATTCTAGGAAAGCACCTAGGGACAGGAGCAGTCCTAGAAGAAACAGGGGCGAATTATAGAATTACAAGAGAAAGGACCCGTCAGATTGTAGAAGAGTTGGTCGTCCAATCTTACGACGCAGCGCCCGCTGCTCTAAAAGAAGCTTTCCCGCGAGCTAGTCTTGCTACAAAAAAACCAGATTCTTTTCATAAGAGTATACGAAGATCAGAAGCGCACGGTGGTAGAATGCGTGAGGTAAGAGACGCAGTATTGGCAGGAAAAAGCAATGCAGAGATTCAGAAGGAGACGGGAGCTTCAATTTGGGTGCTTTCGAACTATAGATCGAAAGGGATAGCTGTTCCCTATCTCGCAGAGGCACTAGGGAAAGAGTACCGGGAAAACCTGTACTTTCTTGCAAACGGATTATTTGATGACAGACGGATTCTCGAAATATTTGAGGATATAGAGAAGCATAATAGGCTTGGCGTGAGCAGGGCTCTAAAAAAAGCCGGAGTCCTTGTCCCGCTTGGAAAAGCTGCCCGGGGTGAGGGAGTATTTATTAATAGAAGTGAATCTGCCGCATATCGGTTCCTAAAAAAGTTAGGCATTCCTGTGCTGCGTTTAGAGTACCATTCTACAGACAAAAACGGAGAGCAGCAAACACCAAACTACTTCTTTGTGCTCAATAATCATGAAAGAACAATAGGTGCGTTTGCCCACTCTTTATTTGATGAGTTTCGAACAGATCCTGTAGAGGTATTGGGAAGAGTGTCTGATAAAATCCCAACGACAAATATTGAGAACGACGATGCGTATATGCATGTGGGAAGACTTTTAAAAGAAAGAGGAATACCCATCAGACCAGATGTGGCAAGAAAATATTTGGGGCCTGATTGTCCGGTATCTGTTTTTTATATACTTCGAAAAAAAAGGAGCGGCGGAAGATTGCTTGTTCGGGGTGAGGACGCGGACGCTTTAGCAGTATATCTTGGAACAAAACTTGCCTCTTGATTCCCGCCAGAGGCGGGCAGGCATACTTTTTTCTTCTACTTTTGCGCCGCCAAAAGTAGCAAAAGCTCTCTCGCTTGCAAGTCGAGCTATTTTTGTTCGCTCACTTGTCGGGTGATTTCACCCCCTCCTCGATCCCCGCCTTTGGCGTGGCCGAGGAATCCCCCTGACGCGTTCGCTCTCAAAAACTTAACGCTCTTGGTTGCAAATGCGAGAATTTTGAAAACGGGATTTAATGCTTGCTTCTTATTTTTTTATTCTATATTCTATCCTTATGGATAGTTCGCAAACTTCTTTTCAGGACAGGTTAATCGAGTTTGGAAAGAAGAACTTCTTGATTTTGGGTTTGTTTTTGGTTGGGTTGATGTTCTTAGGTATTGGTCTGATACAGATTTTAGGAGCAAAACAGACTGAAATAAAATTCGAAAAAGGAGAGGATGTGGCAGGCGTGGAAAGTTCGAAAATTAAAGTTGACGTTGAAGGAGAGGTAATAAAACCGGGGGTTTATGAACTTTCTCAAGATGCACGTGTGCAGGATGCTCTAATTGCGGCCGGTGGGTTAACTTCGGATGCAAATAGAAAAGCCATAAATCTTGCAGCCAAAATTTCAGATGGACAAAAGATTTACGTACCGACAGAAGGGGAAAGCATGTACCGCGAAGCGGGATCCCGCTCTGCGGGAGGCGGTTCGGGCGGTTTGGTTTCAGTAAATAGCGCGACGCAAGGAGAGCTGGAGAAGCTGCCGGGAATTGGGCCTGTCACAGCGGGGAAAATCATAGACGGCCGGCCATATGGTCAAGTAGAAGAACTTTTGGAGCGCAAGATTGTTGGGAAAGCAACATACGAGAAAATAAAAGACTTAATCTCTCTATGATGCGGTATGGCAGTGAAACAGTTGACCAGTAGAACAGTATTCGGTGAATCAGTAAGTTACCATTCTACTGATTACTGATTTACAGTTACACTGATTTACTGTTTTACTGAAAATATGCTTAGGTTTATTGTCCTTCTTTCCCTTATTCTTGCTCTACGTCTGGTGCTTTTCTATACATTTCAGGACAAAAGCAGCGTGATTCGAACGAATTCCCGAACAAATATAAAGGTTATTAGAGAAGTCAAAGGTCATTTAAAAAATATATATCGTTCAGCGTTAAACCCAAAAGATGCGGATCTTTTGATGGGAATTGTTTTTGGTGAAAACCTTGACAGTCGATCAAAAGAAAAATTCATCCAGACCGGAGTTCTTCATGTCGTGGCAGCGTCTGGCATGAATGTTAGCATGCTAACCTCTTTTCTGCTAGGAACTTTAGTCATATTTTTGAAAAGGCAACATACGCTTCTTGTGACTTCGATTATCGTTCTTTTTTATGTTGCGCTGGCAGATTTTCAGCCGTCAATAGTTCGCGCGGGAGTTATGGCACTATTTGCATTCGGAGCAGGGTTGGTTGGTCGCCAAAACACCTCCTTTTTAGCTTTGTTTTTTGCCGCCTTTGTTATGCTTTTTTGGGATCCGCGTATTTTGACCTCGATCAGTTTTATTCTGTCGTTCTCGGCAACTCTTGGAATTATCTTGCTGGACCCTATTTTGAAACATGGTTGGTTCGGGCATTCATTTTTTGAGGATTTTCGAACAACAATCTCGGCCCAAATCGCGACAACCCCAATTCTCTTGTTTTTCTTTGGGACCTATTCGCCAATTTCAATAATTGTCAATTTTCTTGTTCTCTGGACTGTTCCGCCGCTTATGGTCTTGGGAGGCGCGGCAGCAGTTTTGAGCCTTGTTTATGAAACTTTGGCACTGCCTTTAATTTATCTTGCCCTTCCTTTGCTTTCATATTTTCAATCTGTCGTTGATTTTTTTGCCAAAGATGCTGTTCCGATTGAGACAAATAGTATTCCATGGGCAATTGTGGCAGGGTATTATTTGATATTATTATCGGGAATAATGTGGCTGTACAAAAGAAGAAGTGAGAAGTTAGAAATGAGAAGTTAGATATTGAGGTGAGACGTGAGAAGTATGAAAAAAATCCTTATTCCTGTCATTCTTTCCCTACTTTCCTTGATCTTTCTATTTTCCTATCAGACTGGTCAGTTGTCTGATAAAGTTCTAACGATTATTTTCTGCGATGTAGGGCAGGGGGATGCGATTTACATCCGAACGCCCGGTTCGATTGACATATTGATTGATGGCGGACCGGATAAAAAAGTTTTAAATTGTCTCTCGGAGAACATGCCATTGGTGGATCGAGAAATAGAATTAGTCTTTGCAACTCACCCGGACGCAGATCACATAGCCGGTCTTGCAGATGTTATGCAAAGTTATAGTGTGAAGTCTTTTAATACTGTTGCTGAAAAAAAGAAGACTAAGATTTTTGAGACTCTTGAAAAAATAATTTCAGAGAAGAAAATTCCATACCAAGAAATTACTGCCGGATCACAATTTACCCTATCGGATGGCGTTACGATAGAAACAAAATGGCCGAAAGCAGGTTTTTCTTCTCAAGACACCAACGAACATTCCTTAGTACAGCTTTTGAAATTCGGTAATTTCGATCTGCTACTAACAGGAGATATAACTTATCAAATTCTAGACGGTTTGGATTTAAATTCGGATTCGATAGAGGTTTTTAAGTTGCCGCATCACGGGTCAAAAACCGGCGTGGATAATTCGACATTTGAAAAAATAAAAGCAAGTTTGGCGGTTATCTCAGCCGGTAAAAATAATTCTTATCACCATCCACATCCAAGCGTGATCAATTTGCTCAAAAAATTCGGAGTCGAATATAAAAGAACAGACAAAGTTGGCTCAATAAAAATCGTCACCGACGGCAAAACCACACGAGTAATAAACAACTGACCATTGACCACTGACAACTGACATAAGTCGTGTTATATAATGAGTTAAATATGAGGAATTGGTTTATAATCTTTTCAGAAGCATTTGTCGATTTTTCTGTGGGATTAATTGTGCTAATATACGCAGACATTCAGAGCAGGCCGTTATCTGATTTATTTTCGACATTGACAATCAAAGCTTCGCTTGTTATATTTTCATTAGTATTCGCAAAGAGGCTTCGAGACGAAGCGGATAAAAAAACATGAACTTTACAGAAATATCAAATAATATAACTCTTATGTACGGTTTAACTCTATTAATAGGGATTTTGCTTTTTATTGCATATAAGGTATCTACAAACAAGAGACCTCGCAAGAGATAGATAAGTCCTCAAAAATCGTCACCGACGGCAAAACCACGAAAGTAGTCAACAACTGACAATACCTATTACCAACTTACTCCAGTAGTTGGCCTAAACGAGTCTGGTGCAAAACTCTTATCGGATTGATAAGATAGGCTAATTAGTAAATCATGTATAAATAATCAAGGCTGGAACTTGCTAATTTTTCAATCGGTATTTTCGCCTTTTGAGGCTAATGGTTTATAGTTCATTAGAACAAAGGAATGTATCCAGTATTAGATTACGCATGGTTCGTAAAGCTAAAAATAGTAATTAGATTGTCAACATAATACTTCCTCCTGTCTAATTAACGTTTTGGTTGCTAAATCAATCTACAACGAGTTTTGCACCAAATTCCTAAACTGGAGGTTGACTATTGTGTAAATATTGCTATAATTCTCTCCATTATGATCCACTTAGAGCGCGGGGGCGTGACTTTTACTGAATCACGGCGCCAAGGTGTGACAATCAAAGACAAACTAAGATCATGGCAACTAGAAAGAACTCAAGGTATACTACTTTGGAAACAAAAACCGCAGTTGCCTTTAGTAGAGCTTCCAGACCTTTACTTTGAAGAAATTACTTATTTTAAAGCATCGCCCCCAGATGTTCAGAACTTCGTAGTTGCGGTAGGTAGGGACGAGGATAGGCTTACATTAGTCATAAACGATAAAATCGCAATTAACGAACAATTGGCAGACCTTAAGGTTGTGCAATTATTTCACAGCGGAGATACAGGATTAACTCTGTTTTGCGCAACGAAAGATTGGATAGGTAAAGTCTCACTTGTTCATGTAGGAGAACAAACCGGAATCACCCCTATTTTTGAAAATCAGGACAGAATTTCTGAAGTCGAGCAGATACGTCATCGAACCGAAGGCCAAGATCTTAGATTTACTAATAGGGTCGTTGGTGTAACAGATAATGCTACAACCTTTGTATACTTCAATAATTCTGGAGAAATATTAAAAAGATTCAGCATAGAAAAGAGCTTAAAACTAGATGATATGGTGCGTTATGATACAGCTAGCCAAGATTTTACAACAGTCTGGAGTGTGCCTGAGCAACAGGATGATGAGGTAGAAGGAGAGGCACAAACAAAACTTTTCACATATTATCGCGACTCAGAACTGATAGCCGAGCATGTTTTACCAGGATGGTTTGGTTGGGAAGCAATTGTATTCAATAGCGATTTAAGTTCTTTTATTTCTGTTGAAAGAAACACGCAAGAAGGCGAACCTAGAGTCAAAATTCAAAAAGATGGTAGGGTTTTGGAAAGGACTGATTATCGCTTTCTTAAAATTCGAGCAAATGAAAACTTAAGTTTAGCCGCTGTTGAATTTGCGATTTCGGCTGAGAATGACCTTAATCCTCAGTCTGTCCTATTTTATATTACTCCAGATAAACAAGGTTGGACAGATCCTTATGATGGTCAACATGGAGCAGGCTTACAATTTTCGGATGGCACTATCATTGTACGTTACAAGAGGCATGGAATTTCCAGAATACTGAAAATTCTATCTGGACAAGGTTCGGATAATCCAGAAGAAACCACAATCGAAACGTCGGCCACTTAATATACTACATCTTTTCAAGAGCGGAGACCCCAAGAAGCCTTAAAGTGCTGGCAATAGTAATTTGAGTTGCCGAAATTAAAGCATGACGAACCGCGCCCAAACGTCGTAACTTTGCTTGAAAAGTTTGACATTGAATATAAAAGAACAGACAAAGTTGGCTCAATAAAAATCGTCACCGACGGCAAAACCACGAAAGTGGTCAATTAGAATCTCTCTTGACAAAGTTTTCACGGGTGTTACTATTAAAATAGGCAGGCAAAATATGAGCTTGCTAAAGGAAGCTCTTGGAAGAGCTGCAGGTGCCATCGGAGATCCTTTGCTTATGCTTTCTCCCACAGATAGATTGGTTCGAAAGATCGTTAGAGGATCGGGGAGTCTGAAAGAACAGAATAGAATTGATGCGACTCTTCAAGAGCGATGGAGAAGAGAAGGGGAAAGACCTCCTGGAGAACCATTGGATACGGAACGAACATTAGCTCGCCTAAATCAAGACAATGGAAAATTAACTTTGCCAACAGAGAGTCCGATCGGACTCAAAAGTGGCGAGGCCAAATAGCTGATCGAGAGTATTCATAACCATAAGTTTCTTGTCAAATTCCATATCATTCACCTATTGCTCGCATCTAACTCACTGTATAATTTCTTTATGATAAACTATCCGAGACTAAGCGATAATAGAATTGAAAAGCTTTCTGATATAATTTCAGATATAGCGTTGATTTCTCTAGCATCGGTCGCGTTGCCTGCCGCGCTAGATCGCTTTGACGTTATAAAATTATTAGCGGGAGGCATTTTAAGCGTTTTCTTTTGGATAATAAGTATTTGGTTGAGGAGGTGACTTATGTCGGATATTTTAATCGTATATTTAATTTTGGCAATAGTTGGATTGGGCTTAATCCTTATGGCGCTTCCTACCATTATGCAAAGGAAAAAAAAATAATCTCTTTTTGTACAATTGCCCCTTGCCCGCCCGACCTTACTTCTCGCCTTTTCAATTCTATTCGAATACGGCTCGAAGAGCGGTTTTTGGCGGACTGCGCCCCAAATTGTTTTTGACAATTTGGGTCTTGCA
>Ga0209541_10009800_pt1 | contig 15432 bp, 14 predicted proteins | sample RifCSPlowO2_01_FD_184027 | JGI IMG/M metagenome (GOLD analysis project Ga0209541, IMG submission 184027) | Groundwater microbial communities from Rifle, Colorado - Rifle CSP2_plank lowO2_0.1 (SPAdes) (version 2) | ecosystem: Environmental > Aquatic > Deep subsurface > Groundwater | place...
GCCCATAGCTTAGCCTGGTAGAGCACTGGTCTTATACGGCATTGCTTTATACAAGAAACAAGGCGAACCTAAGATCACCAGCGGTCTTGAGTTCAAAATCGAGGGTCGTTGGTTGTAAGTCGTTTGTACTACAGTACTTGCACGACATACGACTGACTATACACGACTCCCGAATGAGAGTCTCGATGGGCCCACTTTCTTTTATCATATGGTTATTTAAGGAGGTAGTAATTCTCATGCCCAAAACGGTTACGCTTATGTCATCACTCTTACCATACCTTCCTGAATTTCGCCAAGGGATCCAACGTAGATATGAAGCCACCTATCGCAAGGTCGCTGGTCATGATCCACATCATTATGGAGACGGCGAACCAGATCCTCAACTTGAGCGGTATCAGCAAAATTTTGTACGGCATCTTGGTTCTTATAAACGTTCAGCTTCTCTTGAAGAAGTGATGAGAGCTGCGCGAAGATCTCAGGTTGTCTATGTTGGCGATTTTCATCCTTGGCGCAGTGCAAAAGACATATTCATTAAGATTGTCACAGAAGGTGCATCTCCTGGAAGTCAACGCATCATTCTTCTCGAAGAGTTTCAGCCTAAACATGATAAATATCTGAAGGCATATCTTAAAGGGGAAATTACGGACACTAACGGTTTACGTGCGAGAACTTGGGCTTATGATCGCAATGGAACTTGGGGCGGTGTTCTCGCCATTGTTGATTATGCAGAAGAGCAAGAAATTCCTGTAAAAGGTATTGATGTACGTTTTTATGGGGGCAGTCTTGTTCCCTTGCCTCAACGTACGAAAGGTATTGCAGCACAAGTTGAACGCTATATCCATGACGGCGAGCAAATTTTTATTCTCGCTGGGGAATTTCATCTTGCTTCCAATAAACTTCCTGCAGAACTTGGCAGCAAAGTAAAATCTTCCGTAACCATCTTTCAAGGACCTGATGAAATGTTCTGGAAATTACTGCCACATGGTTTAGCGTATGGACCTGATGCAGTACTCACTTCAACAGGAGTCTATTGTTTGAGAAATTCTAATCCCCTCTTTCGTGCGATGGTGCAACAGAGTGCAGCATTTCTTCGTAACGATCCTGAACGCTCTAGTAAACAAAACCTTGAAATTGAATATAAAAGCCATCTGATCAACGTAGTAGGGCGTGCATTAAGGATGAGAAATATTGATACCATTAAGCCTGATCAAGTGCCTCTCGCTGATCTCGAACGTCTCGTGTACGGAAATGATGACAAATCCGTGGTTCGTGCCAAACTTAAAGAATGGGTCTCCCGTGGTTGAGTCTCTTTCGATTTTTAGGATCGTCTATTTAAACTCGTTCTTCCTGAACAATAATCTTTATAAAGACGCCACAAACCTGTTCTCTTGCGTTTTACGTGTTTTTTGCCCCGGTAGTGTAGTCCGGCCAATCATTTCGGATTTTCGAGACGTTAAGTCTTGAAAAGAACAAGAGAATCCCTTGCTTGATGGCTTGACAGCAAAAACATCCGAAGACCTGGGTTCGAATCCCGGCCGGGGCATAGGATTGTGAGTTTAGTGCCCGGGGACAATTATTGTTCCCTGGTATTTTTTATTACCTCTTCTTGATACTACCTCCGGAGGATAAAAAATGTCAGAATTCCATAGATACAATGAGGCTCTCCTTGCTTCAGTCAAGCGAATAGAGGAGTCGTGTGAGCTTTCTAAGCGTGATAAACAACTTATTCTTGGTTTTAAAGAGGATTGTGTTATACGGGGATTGGGTAAGCCACGTATTATCAAATACCTGAGTGTGCTTCCATCCTTTGCTTCCCGGTTGGGTAAAGAGTTAGACCAAGTTACCCTCCCAGATATTCAACGTTTAGTCTCTTATATTCAACAGCAGAACTATTCAGTCTGGACAAAGCATGGTTACAAGGTCATGCTCAAACGTTTTTATAAATGGCTGTATCCTTCAGAAGATGGCAGTTATCCTAAGCTCGTGAGTTGGATCAAGAATAACATCATGAGATCACAGCTTCCTCTTCCTGCTGAAGGAGATTTGTTTACAGAAGAAGACATAAAAAAACTTATCGAAACTGCTGAACACCCGCGGGATAAAGCGCTCGTTGCGGTTCTTTGGGAAAGTGGGTGCAGGGTAGGGGAAATTGGCACCCTTAAGCTAAAAAATGTTGCTATGGACAAATATGGTATGATCCTTCACGTTTTTGGAAAAACGGGTTCGCGATCTATCCGCATCATTTTCGCAACTCCCTATCTCAGTACCTGGTTGAATAATCACCCTCTCAAGAATGATAGGGAAAACTCACTGTGGGTCAATATCGGAAATGTAAACCATCACCAGCCCGTACAGTATGCGAATATTCGTAAGGTTTTGCAGGATCTCTTTCGGAAAGCTGGTATCTCTAAAAAAGCAAATCCGCATATGTTTCGGCATTCGCGAGCTACCTTCCTCGCGAATTATCTTACCGAATTTCAAATGAACCAATACTTTGGATGGGTGCAAGGAAGCGAAATGCCTGCAACATACGTACACATGAGTGGAAAAGCGATAGACAGTGCACTCCTTACACTTTATGGACTCAAACCTCAAGAAAAAAATCAAAAAATCCTCGAACCCCGGCAATGTCCACGATGTGAAACACTGAATAATCACGACAGCAAATACTGCAATAAATGCTCAGGTATTTTGGATTTGAAGCTCGCGATGGAGATGGAACAGGAAACAAAGGAATACGAGGAAAAAAGGGTGAATAAAGATCAACTTATGGATATCTTGTTAAAAGACCCTCAAGTTCAAGAATTACTCATACGGAAAATGAAAATATTAGCAAACTCTTAATCCACTGGACACTTGTCCAGTGCTTATGACCAGTGGGTTATATAACTTAGTGGATATTATCTAACGTTAATAATCCTAAAAGGTGTTTAGATGGAACTTATTAAATCAATTTTTGGAAAAACAGTAGATATTTCTGAAGAAGATATACGTGAAAGAATCATCAATGTAAAAGGAGAAGATTCACAATTTGATGCAAAAACTCTTCTTAAAGAAAATTCTCCTTCAGAACAAAATTTAAATAATCTTAGGATTGTCGAATCAACACTAATTAAGCCCTTAGTCGCTTTCTTAAATTCAATGAATCCACATGGTTTATTAGGGTATGGCATCCATACAGGTTCAAAGTCCAATTTATGTACAAGCATGATCCCTATACCGGACGGAGTGATAAAAGATAAGCAACAATTACAAAATAAAATTCTTAGTAATATTGAAACTTATCCTAAAAGTACAAATCTTCCTATTGTACATCTGGTGGAAGTAAAAGTAACTGGTGGTAACGTTTATTTTATTGAAATAGAAAGAAAGGATGACAGTTGTGTTTATTATTCAAAAATAACCAATCAAGTTTATGTTAGGATCAATGATACTTCCATCCCACTTCCGTTTAGTGATACGTTAAACTTCATAAGCAGTAAAATAATACCCAAAGTCTATGTGTATTTCGATCAAGGAGAATCTATAGAAACAGGAGTAAAATTTAATATAGCTTTGATGAATGAGGGACTAGAACCTGGAAGATATATTTTGAATATGTTAAAGATATTACCTAATAATCCGGAGATTAAGATCGAGATAATCTCAAGGACTGTTTCTCCGTTGGATAAGTGGAACAAGGGTTTGTATAAAAGTTATCAAATCATATCTGCTTATCCGCCAACTCAATCCCTTATTTATCCAAAGACACCGTCTGCTATAGGCGAACTAATTGTTCATTCTAAAGGAGATTTTGGTATAACTATCGAGGCGATCACTTACGAGAATAAAGGGAGATACGATCAAAAGATCGAAATAGTAAAAAGAAATGGTGAAAAAGCATCAGTAACTGCAACTCGTCAATTTAGTTCATATCTTGGTTCTTGAGATATTTGCTAAAATAAATTTTTCTCCCAACTTTCTCCTCTAACATTCCTAAGATCTTCATCCATTCCGGTAGTTCCCTTTTTTCTTCCATAGTGAAGAGAAAGTTTACTTATATAAAAAAGGCAGGGTACTCTTGTTGTTCCCTTGGTTATATAAGGGAACCCTTCTTTTCTTTTTGTTAAAAAAGAATTGGGGGTTACCTAAAATGAACAAATCAACACTGTCTTTGTTAGGGGTGATCGTGTTCCTGTTGGTATCGCAGGTGGTTCTTGCTGAAAGTGCTGATTTAGATGTGGAATTGAATGATGAAGATAAAGCGAAGTTTGATCAGATTCTTCAGCCAGTGTTGAAGATCTATACGTTTATCAAGTATGTTGCTTCTGTGGTCGCAGGCCTCGTCTTGTTATGGGCTGGAATCACGTACATGGTAAGTGGAGATAATCCGCAGAAGCGTGAGCAGGGCAAGAATATTGCCATGTACGTGGTATTAGGTTTGATTGTGATCTGGGCTGCACCCTTCATTGTTGATTTGTTGATCGCATGAGACGAGCCTATACCATCTGGGTTTTGACTTTTGTGCTCTTGCCGGCAGCCACAGCGCTGGAATGTCAAAGGCTAGGTGGGGGTAAACAAGCGTGTGAAGCCATCCAGGCTTCATCCTTGGACGTAGGGGAAAAGGACTATCTCTGGAGAGGATTACTCAATCAGGATCCTTTCTCTCCACCTCACGCTTTTGTGCAGGACTGGAATAATAATATTCCTCTTCATATCAAACCAGATGGTGTTGAAGTATATCGTGAAGGCTTTATTGAGGATGCATGGGTGAAAATCTTGACCGTCTTACCTTCGGTTATAGAAGATAACGTCTTGTATAACCCCGGTCAGGGAAGTTTGTTGATTGGTGCAGATTATCAGGTTAACATTCCTTATGGGAGATCGTCAGACGGCGATTGTCGAACAGAATACGAACTTCTTGAACATACGGCAAACATCATCACATTTCTTAATAATCAACATATTGGAAACGGAAATCGTCCCAACTTTCAAACTAATACAGATATGCATTTGGGAACTCGCTATGAGATCAGAGTTGTAACCAAAATTAAGCATTATAGGACAAAATGGCAGAAAAAACGTGGCCATTGGGTAGAAAAATGCAAACTCGAACGAACCGAGAATAAAATTGACACGCTCACGCTTCGTGATGGGCTTGATGTCGAATATTATCACCCAACCATCACAACGAATGTTACAGTATTGGATAAATATGATGATACGACGAAGATCCAATTTCAAGTACACAATGCAACAAAGAGTAGTATAACGTTTGCTGACGCATTATTTGAACAATCCCGATATACCCATGAAATTATCTCTGATTTATCCCCTTTAAACGTTCTCGGCATACAAGCGATCCCTTTTATATCAAAAAATAGTGATAATCTCTTTTTTGTCGGAGATCAGAGTTATAATGTAACCGTAAAGAACACAGAAGAATGTGAGGTATCAGTACAAGATCATTTTGCCACGGAAACGCGTGCTTGCGATCTTGCCTTTGAGCAGGAAGAAATACGCATCGAAACCGATAAAACAGTATATGCACCAGGAGAGATCATCACCGTTCATGTAACACCGAACGATAAAGCGTTTACACTTTCTTATGCAAAGGAAAAGTACGAAATACGAGAAACAGTTGAGCTTACTGCTGTTTATCCCGATAATAAGATTGTTGTACAAAATAGCCTCGGCAAAACGTATGAAGCTTACGTGCATGTACAAAATGAAAAATCCAACAATTTCATGTTTGCTTTTGGTATCTTTGTTCTCGTCAATGCAGGCATTGTTGCTTTTTTGAAGAAGTATTGGGGTGATGTTCTTGGTTGAGTGTGGACTTGCCGAACTGGGTACTTGCTTGCCAGAGATGTTCTTTCAATTCATACTCTCAATCTTGAATGGGGCAATAGAACCGTTGCTAGAACTGGTCAAGATCCTTTTAAGTGATCCTGTCAATACTATGGCGTTTTATCCCCTCTGGGCTGTTGTTATTTATATTTTATCACTCTTTTATGGCTTGTTCTTTTTATTTTCCGGCTTCAATTTCTTGATCTCTGGTTATGACGCAGTAAAAAGAGAACGTGCTAAAACCGGGTTTGCAAACATTGTGCTCATGGTGCTCTTTGTCCAGTCCAGTTTTCTTATCTATAACCTCATTACCGAACTTGCAGGGCTTTTGAGTACGGGAGTAATCGGATTGATTAATCCTGATTTTTTCCTCGCTAATGCCGATAATGTCAATGGTTTGGGCCTCCAGATCATTCTTCTGGTACCTTACCTCATCACCCTTGTTATTACGATCGCTCTCTTAGGGCTTCGGTACTTGCTGGTGATGGTGGGTGTCGCTTTTTTTCCTTTCGGAATCTTTTTTTATTTTATATCGCCTCTCCAGCCGTACGGCAAAATGATTATGAACACGTTAATGGTCGTTATTTTCACACCCTTCTTTGCTTCCCTTATCATCTTCAGCGCATCAGCACTTACCCAACTACCCATTTTTGAGAATTGGGGCATTATCCTCTCGATGATCACCTTTGTCACCGTTAATTTGTTCTTTCTTGGATTTATCATCTTCGCAATTCTCAAATCAGTCAATGTAGCAACAAACAGTAGTATTGGTCAAGCACTCAAACAAGTAGGCGGATATTTATACTGAAGAAGCATCAGTAGGCGACAACTATTGGTGTGGTAAGATAGAGGTAACGGTCTCAAAATTATTTTTTATTGACGTCTAAATCCGGATATATACTTTGAATAGTTATAGTGTTCAAAAACAAATTCTGAAAGATGTTGGAGAATGGTAAAATAGAATGCTAAAAGTGAGTTCTTGACAGTAATTTCGTCTCCGACAAAATCAATTTCAGCCTTTGGATCATCACCAAGTTTAAGGTTTCCTTCATTCTTAAACAGTATACCTTTATCTAAAACACATATAAAATCGAAGGAGTAATCTTTGACATTAAAAGAAGGATACATTTCATGTAATTTTGAACTATAGGTGGTGTGATACTTTTCTATTGTTTTTATTTCTGATCCAGTAAATGCAACTAGATATGTTCTTATTTTTGGTGATGCATTTGTACGTTTGATTGAAAATGATGGTGGAAGTTTTTCTAACTTTTTTACACTTAAAATGTTTTCCATAGCTAAATTAAAATGGTTTTCATTTAGAGTTGATTTTATTTCTATTGTTGCAAAGACGCCTTCCGCAAGATATATATTACAATCGCTACCGTATATGTTAAGCTTTGGTGCATTTTTCCTATACAAAATAATATCTTGACTTTTGGATCTAATCCCCTTAGAATCCATTATCTGCCCGTGACCTATCTCTATTTCGGTTGGCAGATGATTATTAAGGAACTTTGTGATAAACTGTTGTCTTGCATCACCGAGATCATCTGGAACTTTCAACCCTTTTCCTGCTAGAACAGATCCAGACAAAATTGTTTCTCTTATCAAATTAAAATGATTTTCAACTTCTTCAAATATTTTTACCTCATCGCCCGTTTCCATAAAAATTTGCAATAGGTTTCTATTATTTAAATTTATTCTCATGTCCTACGAAATTCCTCAAGAAATCGAGTATAAGGAGCGGATTCTGTTTGGGCTGACGTTCAGTCAGTTGGCCTGGGCATTGGTCTTTGCTCCGTTGGTTTTGGCCATCCTGTTTAAGCTCAACGTTGGGATGACCTACCGTGTAGCGATAGCTCTCATTCCTTCAGGTTTGGCTTGTGTTTTCATGTTTACGAGGTTACCGAGCCAGTTTGTTAACTGGCTGAAGTGGCTGTTTTTTAGACGTGCGTCATTAATGGACAAGAAGATGAAGAAGTTTTTGAACTTAAAGAGCGTTGAAGGTGATGTTCTTTTCCTGCATAATAAGAAGCTTTCTATTTTAAAGGTGGAACCCCTTAATTTTAATATCAAAAACAATGGAGACAAGGAGCTTCTTATAACCTCCTTTCAGAGGTTTCTTAACAGTCTTGATTTTCCTGTGCAAATCAGTATTACAACGGACACGTTAAATTTAGACCTTTATTTAAGCAAGCTTGAGGAGCGTGTGGATAAGCTCAAAGATAAGACGTACACGCTGTTGTTTAATGATTATAAAAAGAATCTTCAAGAAAGAATTACCTTGCTTTTTGATCGGTCATTTTATGTGGTTATTCCCGAAAAACAGGATATCGGTCTAGCCATTCAAGTTGGCGTATGCGAACAATTGCTTACAACGATGGGCTTGCGGTTTAAGCGGTTAAAAGATGAAAAACTCACTGAATGCTTGAGCAGTTTTTTCAATGATCTGTACAACGATAATGACAAAGAAGAGGACCATATTGAACGAGAAGAATATCTGCATTATCAAATCGGCCCTAAAATACTCATCAATAGGGCAAACGAAATAAAGATAGGAGATAAACTGGCAAGAACGATAACCGTGAAAGGCTACCCGCGGAAGGTGGAAGAGGGTTTTCTTGACAAGATCGTAAGTCTGAATGGGGATTTTGATCTTTCTCTCTATATCGAACCGTATCCTATTGAAACTATGATGACGATGTTGAATAGAGAGCTCCAGAAACAGAGGGGGGATTTATGGAGTATGAACCAAAAGAGCATCGTCAATCCTGCTCTTGAAATTAAATATGCAGACACAAGAACTGTTTTAGAGCAACTTCAGAAAGGCAATGAGAAGCTTTTTCACATCTCTCTTTATATAACCTGCAAAGGAAAAACGATAGAAGAGCTCAACCTTCTTTCAAAAAAGATAGAATCAGAGCTTCATGCGTTATTGATGCTTCCGTATCGTCCAAGATATCAAATGCATAAGGGAATTAAATCAACGCTTCCCTTAGCAGATAACGCTCTGAACATCAAACGCCATATCACGACGAGACCATTGAGCGCATTTTTTCCTTTTACCTCTCAATTTCTGCAGATTGATGATACGGGAATATGGCTGGGATTAAACAGGAATAATATTCCCATCATCAAGGATATCTTTAAGCTGTATAATGCAAATGGGGTCATACTGGCTTCCTCTGGCGGTGGAAAGAGTTATTTTACCAAGCTGACTATCTCGAGGTCCATTCTTAACGGAACAAAAGTGATTGTAGTTGATCCACAAGCAGAATATACTGATTTAGTAGAAACCTTAAAGGGAGAGCTCATAACGATCTCAAGAACTTCAAAAACAATTATCAACCCTCTTGACCTCATGGGACATGATTTTGATGAGAAAAAACTCACCATTCTCGACCTTTTCCCTGTGATGCTCGGCGTCATGTCAGAAGTACAGAAAGCAGTAATCGATAGGGCATTAACAGCAACGTATGATAAAAATGGAATTACGAGTGATCCGAAGACCTGGAGACGAAAACCTCCCATCATGGAAGATTTGCTTAATGAACTTAAAAACCTATCAAGGAACGCCACCAAGATTGAAAGTGAGACGTACAGAAGCCTTATCAACAGAATAGAAATGTATGTAACAGGTGTTTTCTCATTCCTCAATCAGCAGACAAATCTGGATTTTAACAACAGATTTGTCTGCTTCAACATTGGAGACATGCCCTCCCAAGTCAAGCCAACGATCATGTTTCTCGTTCTTGATTATGTGTACATGAAAATGAAAAAAGATCTTGAACGCAAAATTCTCGTGATTGATGAAGCCTGGTCTTTGCTTCAAAGAACCGAGGATGAAAGCTACATTTTCAAGATCGTAAAAACCTGCCGAAAATTCAACCTAGGACTTTTATTGATAACCCAAGACGTTGATGACCTCCTCAGAAACAGTGCAGGAAAAGCATTGCTGAACAACTCAGAATACACCCTTCTCCTGCGTCAAAAACCCGCAATTATTGATCAAGTAGAATATACATTCAAACTGTCAAAAAAAGAAAGAGAACACCTGCTGACAGCAACACCCGGTGAAGGGATCCTTATCATAAGCAATGAACACACTGAACTCAAAATAGTCGCCTCGCCTGAAGAACACAAAGTCATAACTACCAATGCAGATGAACGTCTCAAGAAAGAGACGGCAAAAGCAAACGAAGTAATAACCAAGTATGACGAGCCAACCCTTGACTTCTCGAAAGGTATATTCAAAAAGTCCCAGCTCAAAACAGAACAAGCAGAGGAACTCATAGAGCGAGGCTATATCCTCTCATCACTCATTGGTTTATATGGTGGCAGAAGAGAGGAATGGTTCTTAAAGCCACGGTACAACGAAAGTGCAGAACACTTCTTTGTCGTAAAGCAAATAGAGGAATACCTCAAAAAATACACCAACAACGTAGAACTCTTTGTGAGCTCAAACGCTGATCTTGTTTTCAGCTACCGTGGGAAAAAGACTGCTATTGAAGTAGAAACAGGAAAAAAATATGATCATGACAAGCAGCAACTTCAAACAAAAATAAACTTGCTCAACAAAAACTTTGGTAACAACTGGTTCTTTGTCGTAACCGACTGGACCTATAAAGAAAAATACCAAAAACTAGGCAAGACCTATGTGAGGAAAGAAGTCCCTGCTATCCTCAAAAAACACTACTTTTTTCCAGGTTCAAATTCTAACGATATACAGTCTATAGGGGCTAGAAATGGGCATTTCAAGGTTCAAAACACCCCCTTACTGAGAGCTCAGAAATCTGAACCTTTGAACCAAGACGGCTCCGCAGGCAAGCCTGCTCCGCCTATGAAAACTAGAAAATAGCTAGGGAGGTACAAGAACATGAAACCAAAACAGCAAGAAGAAGAAAAACAGGTGTTTGGACAAAACCAGCCGATTGTGGAATCCCACATCAGCACCAGCAAAGACGGAAGATACCTGATTCACAAAACGGTGATCACCGATATCAAACCCGTCAAGTATTATCAAAAGGTGATGGAGAACAAGGGGGAAAATTAAGTACCCCTTTTCTTTTATTTCCACAAATAATATGAATCTGATTAAGTCAATCTTTTGATAGCTCTAGTAAATCCAAACTCACTCGGTGCTAAGGACTACAAACTTCTTACGTAGTTTTGGTAAAAAAGTATTAACAAATATGAATAGGATGATCGTTAAGACAATAATCAAACTCAAACGTTCCTTTTCAATTTTATCAACTGAACTAACAAGGTAGAATATTGCTGCAAACTGTATCAAACCTAAAGTACTAATAAGCTTGTCTCCAGGACTTAGTTTCTTCAGTATTTTCATTTTTATCTCTTTAGTAAAATTAGCATCGTCCTTGTGCGATATCTCGACCAACAATACCTAAGTCTACTTCATTCCTAGTGCACGGTCCACGATCATGTTTAATGTTAAATTGTATTCTTGAAGACTGACATACGCGCGTATTACATGGGACACAGGTGCCAATTGTTGGATAGCCTGCCATAATATCACCTAAAACGCAAGTAAATTTCTGACCGGAATTATCATTTCTCTGAGCGCAATTTTCATCAGTGGGATAAAACTGCCCGTTACAATCATTAATTTGTCTACGTAAAAGGAAGTCTCCCTCACATTGGTAAAAAGGTGGTGTGGACTGTCTTGCGCATACTGGTTCTGGTTCCGTATTACATCGTTTTTTTACGTTGTCACACCCATATTCACAAGTGAGTATAGAAGGAATACGTCTCTGATGGCCAACACCCCCTTTAGTAATAGCTCCATAAAAATCACCTACATTACCACAGTTTTCTTGCAAGAAATTTTTATATCGATTGTTACATCGATTAGCAAAGGTAGTATTGATATTTACTGCTTGCCCATCCCAGATACCCGAAGCATTACGAATTTCATCCCATGAAGCATTAGGCGAGATAGTCTGAACAAAACTGACACCCATAGAAGCAAGAAGAGGATCTTGAACGCTTGTCTCATTAAAATAGAAGCAAGAAGGTTCTTTAGGTGTATCTTGTTTTCTTATCACCTTTTTTCTAACTCCCTTTTTTATCTTTTTCAATGGATACCAGTTACTTGCATAACCAGTTACACTCGCATCGCTTGTATCGTCAGAAAGAACTGCATCACTGGTATAGCCAGAATCTCCATCTTCAAGAATTGACTGGTTGGTAAAGGGGTTATATGTCACGGATAAACCAAAAATTGCAACAATCAAAACGATAAGTACGAGGCTTTTTTCCTTGTTCATCTAAGCACCAGATATCTTCTTGATTGGTTTGTTTATAAATTTTTCTTGAGAATGGTTATGATTGTACTGTACTTGCGCAACGAGACTTCTCGGGAAGACTAACACCAGCCGAACTGAGGGGTGAATTAAGAGAAATGTCTTCCCAACCTCAAGGAGAAGACTGCGACTTGCTTTTTAATCTGGATTGCACAGTTACCAAAACTGGAAGCGGAACGAGAGGAGGAAGTTGTGATTAAAGTTAAAGATAGCAGAAACTTTAGTTATTTCTAGTATCTGGTACTTTTATGCGTTAGGTTTAAATATTCTAACCTCTCCCCGATAGGGCTATGGACACAGAAGACACTAGAATTATACAACCCGCTCGAATTGGTCGAAGGCGAGCTTTAGAATTGCTCGTTGGTGGTGGATTGGGGCTAGGTAGCCTTTTGTTGGGTGGAAGTGCGGATGCACATGAATCCGTGGATTGGCTTAGGAGTGTTGAAGAACTTCGAACGAAAGTTTGGCAGAATCCGAGACCTGTGATTCTGCATCTTGGAAATGTAACAGGACTCGTGGAGATTCAGCTTCCCTATGGACATGGTAAAAGTTTTATTGATGTCGGCATATTTGGAGCGATTCATGACATCATTCACAGGTACGATGGACGGGTTGATTTTTTCCATTTCGACTATAAAAAAATCCTAAGTGATATTGTACATAAGTTTGGTATTCTTGGTACTTCTGAAGAACATGAAGCTGAATTCGAACGTTTAGTTGGTTTTTCAATTCCTCCCCTAGACCCATTTGTACAGATGTACGCCCGTACTGATGTCGTCACAGGAGAACAATTTGATAAAAATAAAGTAATTGATACCATTCATGAAAATGTTTGTCTGCCGAGTAATTGCTATGGAGATGAACGCGCACGGATGCTTAAAGAATGGATTGATACTAATCTCCTTCCGCCAACAGGAGATTATGCAATACGACATAGATTAAATCCGTATGCTTCTGCCCCCCTCTTACCAGATCATACTTACACAGCTAGAACAAAGCTACGGCTCCAAGATCTCGATCAGCCAGAACCAGATGATCTGTCAAAACAAGAAACCCAACCCTTGAGTAGCCAAAGCGTTGACGAGATTCTCAGGTGGACCACATTCAGAAACGTATTAGAAATGGGTAATTTTGAGGCCACCATACGCGACGGCTATCACCTTCTCTTTGTATACACCACCAGCGGAACACCAAAAACAATCCAACGATCAAGAAACCTTGCCATCGCACTTAGGGCTGTATCAGAAAAATTCAAAGACAAAATGGATTTCTTAAAATACCAAGATCTAGGTAATGAACGAGCCAGAGCCATTTTCGGTTCAGGATATGATAAAGTACCGGCATATTTCATATTTGGAGATGGTGAACAAGCATACAAGAAAGAAGGGGGGCCACGAAACGAAAAAGAAATCCAAGACTGGACTGCTGCGATAGAAAGAAGAATACAAAAAGCCTTTGAGGATGGCGAGACTGTTTTCGACCCACAACGCCCTCCCAGCCCCTCATTCCCATAAGAATATGCGCAAAGCTTATAAACTTCTAACTCCTTTATAAATGAGAGAAGAGGTTATTGAAGTTGGTTGGTTATGAGCATCGATCAAAGTGTAGAAGAGCTTGAAATGCCATCACGGAGACGTTTTCTGAGCCTTGGCACTGGTTTAGTCACGGGTGGAGCTGTTTACGCAACACTGAGAGCTTTAGGTATTGTTAACCCTTCAGAAGCTTATGCGCAGGATGAAAGTGTTAATGATATTCTGAGAGGGACGCCGTTTAGGGATTTAGATATTAACCGATATTGGGATGAAGTTGGACAAGGGAATGTGTTTGTGTTTATACATGGTGAAACAGGAGCTTCTGTTAATCTTGCACGTGTTCTTGCTGAAGTCGTACCGAAATATGAAGGGAAAGTAAACTTCTTAAAATATCATGATAACAGAAAGACTGACGAATGGAAAAGATTTGGATTAAACATACACACTATCCCCACTTGGGTAATGTACAAAGATGGGGAAGAAGTGTATCTAAAGCAAGGTGGTCCAAGAGATGATAAAGCAGTTGCACGTTGGACGTCATTAATGGATAATAAAATACAGAAAATTTATGAAGTTTGATAGTTTTAAAAAGGTGATAGACATTAAAAAATTCCCATTATTACTTCTTATAACAATCTTTATTTTTTCCTCGGTTCAAGCTGATGAATTTGATGAGGACCTAGGTGGGGAAAGAGGAAATATTAATCAAGAATCCCTCGCCGAACAAATTCACCAAGAAATTGAAAATACTATTCGTTCAGATGCTACTCTTGATTTGCAATCTCCAAAATATCGAAATAATCCCGAAATCGTCAAGAAAGTTCTGAAAGAAAAATACAATCTGGATATTGATTCTTTTACCGGTGCTAAGATCGAAGGCGGCGTTCTTCAGCTTGCAGGGGGTACTGAGATTTCTTTAACCACGGGAAAGAACATTCACCTCGAAATTCAGGGAGGAACGGTTAAACGCTACCAAGATGCTGACACCACGATCCTCAACGCCGAAGGCGTCAAGATTGACAGCACCACCAAAGAAGTGAAAAAGGCAGAAGCAGTCAAAGACGGCGAATCAGATATTCAATTCTTAACAAGATACAAAGACGACGGACAAACTACCACCATCGCACAAGCAACTTTGATCTCGGCAGACAATACAATCATCAATAATGCAAAATCTATTACGCTGAAACGATCAAATAACAAACTCCTGCATGCAGACTTTGTCTGCAACGCAGACAACAACCAAGCAATACTGAATGAGGTGCAGATTGTTTGTAATAAGAATAATAAAGTGAATGCAGAAATCACCCTCTCAACCGTTGACCTCACCATCGACAAAGGAACCACCTTCCAGTACCAGAACATCCAAGGCACTGCTGATGAAAATGGAGCAACGGTAAAAATAACCAAGTTGGCAAAAGAAACACGGGTGGAAACTAAATTCACAACGACAAAGTTTGAAAATGATCAATTCCAGGAAACACTCATCGCAAAAACTGCAAGCGTCGCCCATATTGACAACACTGAAGGCTTCTATGAACTAGAATTAGGACCTATCAGCAGATTCTCCAGCAGAAACAAACGAGATGAAACCAAAAGCTTCTTTTATCTCAATACAGGAGATGAAACAAATAAAATATTCATCACGAAACCAACGCACCGGCTCATTCCTGAGCTGATCAGCAATTATCAGTTCTTCGCTAGACAAGACGAATTCACCATGCACGGCAAAGGAGATTGGGGTG
>Ga0209541_10009802_pt1 | contig 15432 bp, 20 predicted proteins | sample RifCSPlowO2_01_FD_184027 | JGI IMG/M metagenome (GOLD analysis project Ga0209541, IMG submission 184027) | Groundwater microbial communities from Rifle, Colorado - Rifle CSP2_plank lowO2_0.1 (SPAdes) (version 2) | ecosystem: Environmental > Aquatic > Deep subsurface > Groundwater | place...
CCATTTCTTAAATAATCCAAAATCTTATCTTTTGGTATATAAACAACGTTCTCTTTATTTATTGCTTTGACTAATTTTTCAGAACTTATTTTATTTTTTATATTTTTTTCTTCCCGGCCGGCCACGTCGTAGATGTCGGTAATGATTATTTTATCTATCGGCGCCTCCCGGAATGATTTGACAAAGTCCTTGAATAAATAATATGTTCTTTGATATTGATGAGGCTGATAAACGCACCAGATTGTTTTTTTGGGATATTTTTCTCTGGCCGCTTTAAATCCGGCCATTGCTTTGGTTGGATTGTGGCCGTAATCGGAAATAAGAACGTAGGGCTTTGTCTGGATTATTTCAAAACGACGCCAAGCGCCTTTATATTCTGATAACGCTTTAAAAGATATTTTATCGGATATTTTCAAGGTTCTGGCAACCGCCAGGGCCGCCAAAGCGTTAGAAACATTATGTTCCCCGGGCACTTTCATAATTCTCTTTAATTTTTCCGTATCTTTTTGCTTCAACGAATATCGAGAAATCGGATATCCTCGGGATATCCGATTTCTAATAATCGTTTGGATATTTTTATCATCTTTATTGGCTACCAATATCCCATCTTTTGGCAAATGGCCAATATATTTTTTAAAGCTGGCGATATAATTTTTAAGGTTTTTATAATAATCCAAATGGTCGGCTTCAATGTTGGTGATAACAATTATTTTTGGCCAGTAGTTCAAAAACGAAGCCATATGTTCATCGGCTTCAATAATGAGATATTTTGACTTGCCAGAACGGAAATTGCTGTCGCTAAATTCTTTCAGTTTTGTCCCGATAATTACGGTCGGATCTATCCCGGCCTTTATTAAAATCAGAGAAACCAAGGCCGTGGTGGTGCTTTTGCCATGCGTGCCGGAAACGGCGATGGTAAAATATTCTTTAGTCAGTTCCCCAAGCGCCTCCGGATAACTCAACATGTTAGACATCGGATGTCTAACATTCACGGCCGGGCTGTAGATTACTAAGTCCGCGTTTTTCGGAATCTTATTTTCACCAATAGAGATTTTCGCCCCTATTTTTTTTAAAGCATCGGTTATTTCAGAACGTGCTAAATCAGAACCAGAAACTTCGTGTCCTTTAGCCAAATAATATCTGGCCAAAGCCGACACTCCTATTCCGCCGATGCCGATAAAATGTATTTTTAATTTTTTAGCCCCGTTAGAAATTTGATTTATTTTGCTAATTATCATAATTTATTTTTTGACCATATTTATTCAGGAATTTCTAACGGGGTTAGCGGGCATGATTCTAAAATTATGTATTTTGGCCCTGTTCTTTTTAGTTCGCTTTCCATAACTTCAATGGAATTCACCTCAAAAGTTAAATTTATTTCTTCGTTAATCTCCGGTCTTTCTTCTATCTCCATTTTGTTAAATTCCCATTGGCGGAGTCGACCCAAAGTCAAATGTGGCGACAGGTTAAATTCCCTAATCTTATCCCCTATAGCCCAAACCATCCGTGGCGGTTTTTGCGGCGGGCCGTAAACTATTTTATTTAAAGCGATAAAATACGGCTCTTGCTTTGAAGCCGTTTCTTTTGTTTTTTCAATAACTTCTAAAATTTCTTCATCCGTCAAATAACCTAAAAATTCCAGGGTAATGTGGAGATTCTCCTTTTTCGTCCAGCGGCAAGGCAGTTCAGGCCATTTATTTTGATAATCGGCCAGTTTTTTCTTAATATCTTCCTGTAAATTTATGGCGATGAAAATCCGATGCCGCATGGCTATATTTTAACAAAAACTTGACCGATTGACAAATTTCTGTAGTATGAGAACTATTCTGACGAATAATTTAAAGAAAGGAGTACGGAATGCCAGATCTTTTAAAACTTTTGAATAGAATTATTTCAAGATCAAATGGAAAAAATCCCAAAAATGACACATCCGACCCATCAAAAGAAATTTTATCAATCCTGAGAAAAGTTCCCCAGGGACGGCTTGAAGCTCTTCTTGCTTCCGGACTTCTCGAGGATCTTTGCGCTGTTAACGCCGGGTTTATCAATCGCAAAAATTTTCGGGAATTTATTGGACTCGGGTACGTTCCAATTTCCATTGAAGTAGAATTGCGATCGGGTGTCGTTCTCCAACCGCCGGAAGAAGGTTGGCAACTCAAAAAAGATTATACGAGTAAACTTCAAAATCTTAACTTAAGGGGGCTGAACAATCCCTTTGAGGAGATTACTTTGGGACTTGCTGATTTCTTTTGCGAGGGCGAAAACGAGATTCCTGGCGAAGAATTGGTCAAACGATCAAAGATTTTTGGGGGTTTAGGCGAGATTCACATGCAAAAGCTTCTCGAGAAGCGGCATGCGATTCCGAAGAAATGGCAGAGATTTTTTCTGCTGTTTCCTGAAACCATTTGGCTTCGCCTGAAAGATAGAACTCTTTGGGTGCCATGCACGGTTTTTAGAAACGACGGCTGGGAGAAAGAATATGGAAAGATCAACGAATGTTTCACTCCTCCTTGCATGTTGGTTATAGACAATCGTCGCAGACGTCCCATTATATTAGATGGTTGATACAAAAATCAACCATTTTTATTTTATTTCAAGATTTAAAATGCTATTATAAATACATGAAATTCGTTTTAAAGGGACCCCTCAAGGATAATATCAATACTTTGATGCGGAAAATCGGCTACTCTTTCCAGGGCAAAGACGAAAAAACCGGAGAGATGAGTTGCGTTTGTCCTCCCCGCGGATATCCCCGATTTCACCTCTATCTTAAAGTTGAAGGCGACGATTTGATTTTCAATTTGCATTTAGACCAGAAGAAGCCGAGCTATGAGGGTACTTCGGCCCACGCCGGCGAATATAACGGCCAGTTGGTCGAACAAGAAGCCGAAAGAATTAAACAAATTATTCAAAAATAGACATAAAATTTGCCAGATTTAAAAAAGAGTGGCAAGGTAAAGATCTATAGATTATGTTAAACCAAGAGATTGCCAAAATTTTTAATGAGATGGCCGAACTTTTAGAGATAAAAGGCACGGCTTTTAAGCCGGCGGCCTACCGCAAGGCGGCTAAAATCTTAGAGGGATTAGATAAAGATATTACCCTGGATTTCAAAAAAATGCCGGGCATCGGCGAAAGTATTTCTAAAAAAATCAAAGAATATCTGAAAAAAGGCAAAATAAAGGACTACGATGCCTTAAAAAAAGAAACTGCCATCCAGCAGTTAGTTACTTATTATTTTGAAACCAAAGGGCTTTCTTTAAACGAGTTAAAGCAAAACGCCAGAAAGAAAAAAATTGTTTATTCAAGATATACTCGGCCGGCCAAAGAACTCTTGGAATTGGCCGGTTCCATGGAAAAAGCCAAGGAAGCGATTGGTAAAGTGGCCGAGTGGGCAAAATCCAGAAGCCTAGACTATGTCATTGAAACGGTGTTCAAAAAATGGCTGGAAATGGACAGATTAAAACCAAAGGAGGTGGTCAAAAAACCTTTCTACCGGGGCGACCCGATGATTTGGTCGGAAACCAAAAGAAAATGGTATGTTATATCCCCCGAAGGTCTCTGGTTGGAATACGCCGGCAAAGAAAGCGAGATCGAATGGCGCATTATGAAGTAGGCGATGAAGTTTGCCGCCTAAAGTTCGGTATTTGACACTCTGTTTTGAAGAGCTATAATAAAAGTATGAACCAGGATTTTTCGGAATTAGTTGAATATCTAGATAAAAAATTTTCTAAAGTAGAAAACAGGTTTATTAATGTAGATGGCAAGTTGGTTACTATAGATGATAAGATAGAGAAATTACAAGAATTTAAAGCTGACAAAGACGATGTTAATGAATTATTGAACTCTATTGATGCTTACGCTAAAAAGGCTGACACTTATTTTCAAGAAATGGTGGCTTTAGCGCATAAGGTTGACCGTCACGAAAAATGGATTCTGCAGATTGCTGAAAAGCTCGGGATAAAATTAGAATATTAATTTTTTTGATAAATAAAAATCGCCCTATATCTGACGGCCGGGCGATTTTTTGGTAGAATAAAATCAATCCTCGAGAGCACTCACAAATAATAAAATGCTCGCGAAAAATGATATTGCGGCAACCGCTCCTTTTCCCATATCGTCGATATATCTTTCGGGAACAAAGAATATCCCCACCATTAAAATTAGCAAAAGAACACTAAGACTAATTTTAAACCACCATTTATCAACAAATTTAGGATAAAAAAATCGGTAAAATCGGTTATTTTCCAATATCAACCCCCTAGGCAACATTTGTTAATGTGCGTATTTTTTATTTTAAGGTAATATAAAAATACCTTAATAAACATATTTTATTATATTTATGGAAATTAGTCAAGGTATAAAAATCATCTTTATCGGGACGCCGGAATTTGGCGCGATTGTTTTGGAGGGTCTGATCAAAAATGATTTAAGGCCGGTTTTGGTTATTACCGCGCCGGATAAACCGGTGGGCAGAAAACAAATTTTAACTCCATCCTCCGTAAAAGTAATAGCTGAAAAATATAATGTTCCGGTTTCCCAAATAGTTAATCTTAAAAATTCTACAAGTGTAAATTTATTAAGTAAAGAGAAACCGGACTTAATAATAGTTGCCGCGTATGGACAGATTTTGCCAAAAGAAATTTTAGATATTCCAAAATATGGCTGCCTGAATATCCACCCGTCGTTACTGCCAAAATACCGAGGACCATCTCCTATTCAGGCCACAATCCTGAATGACGAGACAGAAATAGGAGTAAGTATTATTAAAATGGTAAGCAGGGTGGATGCGGGACCAATTGTGGCAAAATCCAAAATCCAAATTCCAAAATCCAAAATTACGTATCTCGAATTACACGATGAGTTAGCGGACTTAGGAGCTAGGCTCCTCGTAAAAACGATTCCCGATTGGCTGGAGGGAAAAATTAAACCGGCGCCGCAAGACGAAGCCAGAGCTACTTATACAAAAATTTTGACTCGCCAAGACGGTAAAATCGACTGGAAAAAACCGGCAGAATATATTGAAAGGCAAATCGGGGCGTTTAATCCCGAGCCCGGAACGTTTTGCTTGGTTAACGGTAAGGTCCTGAAAATCATAAAAGCCGGTATCCAAGAACAAACGAAGGCCGGTCCCTTTGGTTCTCCCGGAAAAACCTATTTGGCCACCAACGACAAAATCGCTTGCCAAACGGGTAAAAATTTTCTTATAATAGAAGAGTTGCAGCTGGAAGGGAAAAAACCGACCGCTGCTTCAGCTTTCATCAAAGGCCACAAAGACTTTATCGGAACGGTATTAAATTAGAATCATGCTATCTCACAACGATTTGAAAAGCGGCGTACAAATTATTATCGACGGCGAACCATACGAAGTCTTGGAATCAAGGCCGATTAAAATGGCTCAGAGAAGGCCGATTATTCAAAGCAAAATAAAAAGCTTGATATCAGGCAAGATCCAGGACAGAAACTTTCAGCAAGGAGACGTGTTTGAAGAAGCGGAGTTAGAAAAAATAGAAATAAAGTTTCTTTTTTCCCATCGGGGCAAATTCGGATTTTGCGAAGTTCAAAATCCGGCAAACCGTTTTGAACTGCAGGAAGAGCAAGTGGGCAATGGCGCCAAATTCTTAAAATCAAACCAAGTTGTTGCCGGAGTCAAATTCCAGAACAAAATTATCAACATCATTTTACCGATTAAAGTCAAATTGAAAGTTATTGAGGCTCCGCCGGGAACCAAGGGCGACAGGGCTCAATCGGGAACCAAAGTAGTGACCTTGGAAACCGGCGCTCAAGTAAACGCTCCCCTATTTGTTGAACAAGATGATATAATAGAAGTGAACACCGAGGCCGGAGAATACGCCGGCCGAGCGGAAGGGCAATAAAGGTCGCGGAATTTAAAAAATAACATCTGCATCATTTTTATGGCAAAAAGCAATTCTGCATTCATGAAACCGATGAAAATCAGCGAAGATCTAACTCCGGTAGTCGGCAAGGGCCCGATGCCCAGATCCGAAGTTGTCAAAAAACTTTGGGTATACATTAAAAAGAACGGGCTTCAGGACAAAAAGAACAAGCGCAATATCAACGCCGACGCGAACCTGAAAAAAGTTTTCAGCGGCAAAGCGACTGTTTCCATGTTTGAAATGATTAAGCTCGTTTCCAAACACCTTTCGTAGAGATTCTTTCGCGAAAGAATGCTCCAAAAAAACCGCCCCGCATGTCGGGGGCGGTTTGTTTTTCCGTCAGTTTTTACTCGTACCTTAAGGATTCGATCGGGCTTTTCAGAGACGCTTGGCGCGCCGGGTAAATGCCGAATGTCAGACCGACGAAGGCTGAAACTCCCAACCCCAGAATAACCGCCAGCAAAGGCAGTTCAAAAACCCATTCCACCGATAAGGCGGCGGAAATAATCAAAGAAGCCAAAAAAGAAAAACCGGCGCCCAGGATAATACCGATAACCCCGCCAAAAGCGGTTAGTATCACGGCTTCCAAAAGAAACTGAACCATAATGTCTTTTTCCGTGGCTCCGATAGCTTTTCTTAATCCTATCTCTTTGGTGCGTTCGGTGACGGAAACCAGCATAATATTCATAATGCCTATTCCTCCGACCAGCAGAGAGATCGCCGCTACCGCTCCCAAAAACAAGGTCAGGATATTAGCGATAACGCTGACCGTTTCCAAAGCTTCCGCTTGAGTTTCCACGAAGAAGTCGTCTTTGCTAGAATCCGCGATATCGTGGGAATTCCGCAAAGTGTTTTTGATGTCTTGAACGGTTTTTTCAACATTAGCTTCCTCGTCGGCTTCTATAACCAAACGATGGAAGTATTTGATCCCAAAAACATATTGTTGGGCCGTGGTATAAGGAATAACCACCGCTTCGTCAAAATTTAAAAACGAAAACTGGCCTTTGCCGGGCAGAATTCCGATAACTTTAAAATTCCTCCCTTTTATTTTTATCTTTTCTTCCAAGGCCTCGTTCTGGCCGAAAAGCTCCTCTTTCACTTTAGAACCGATGATAACCGCGCTGGCGGCTCCTTTTATTTCTTCTTCCTGAAACAACCTGCCTTGATCGGGACGCATATCGTAAATATCGGCAAAGAAATTGGTAACACCAAAAATAGTCGGCCGATAAGTTTCGTTTTCAAAAGCCGCGGTTTCCGAGCCAAAAACAATCGGCATTATTTTAGCCAAATGCGGCACGTTTTCTTTTTTTTGCAAGGCGTCAACGTCTTTTTGCCTTAAAGAATTGGTCAAAGTGCCGATAATGTCTGACGGGCCTTTTGGCTCACGGCCGGGCACAATGGCAATGGTCTTCGGACCGATGCTCTGAATTTGCGATAAAATCAAATTCTGCGCTCCCTTGCCCAGAGACATAATCAAAATTATGGAGGTAATGCCAATGACAATCCCCAAAATAGTCAGGAGGGAGCGGGATTTTTGCATTTTTAACCCCCAGAAAGCCGTTGTAAAGCTGTGTTTTATCGTCATACGAAGATAAAGATAAAGTCGCTACTTCATCGCCTTATTTTATAAACTATCCTTTTCAATTTGCCCGTCTTTCATTTGGATAACACGGTTGGAGAGAAAAGCGGCGTCAGCGTCGTGGGTAATCAATATCACAGTTTTCCCGTGTTCTGCCGAAAGTCTTTTGATTATCTCCATAACGACCCGGCCGGATTTAGAGTCTAGATTTCCGGTGGGTTCATCGGCAAAAATAACCAAAGGGTCGTTGACTAAAGCCCTGGCGATAGCCACTCTTTGCTTTTCGCCGCCCGAAAGCTGCGAGGCCTCGTAGTTTGTTCTTGGAGTCAGACCAACGTCCTCGATCGCCTTCTTGGCGATATCATTCCACTTCGATTCTAAAACGTCGGAATATAAAAGCGGCAATTTTACATTTTCCAGCACGGTGGTCCTTGCCAAAAGATTGAACGATTGAAAAATGAATCCGAATTTTTTATTCCTTACCTTGGCGATTTCTTTTTTTGAATAATCATCGATAGTTTTTTCGTCAAAACGGTATTCGCCCGCAGTCTGCTCGTCTAAAAATCCTAAAACATGCAAAAGCGTTGACTTGCCCGAACCCGACGGCCCCATAATGGCCGCGAAATCCCCTTGGTTAATTGAAAAAGAAACCCCTCGCAAGGCCGGGGTTGCCACTTTATCGTTATAATAGGTTTTTTCCAGGTTTTTTACTTCAAGCAGAGCCATTTTATTTTAGGTCGGAAACTACAACTCTATCCCCCTCTTTTAGGCCATCGATTATTTCGACGAAGCCGTCAGAACCTTTAAATCCTGTGATGACTTTTATTTCTTTTATTTCTTTGTTTTCCAAAATATTTACGAATTTGCCTCCGTTTTTAGAAATCAAAACGCGCTGAGGAATGGTCAAAACTCCTTCTTTTTTGTTTCCGGTAATATCGAGATTGGCGGTCATCCCCGACATGACCAGTTCTTCCTGGAGAAATCGCGCTTTTATTCTGTAAGTCGCCACGCCCTCTATAATAATTTCAGCCGGATCAATGGAAATAATCTTGGCCTTGAAAACTCTGTCGAGGCCGTAAGCATCCAGAGTAACGTCGGTCAGGTCTCCAACTTTTATCTTGGCGATATCGGCTTCCGGCACGTCAGCTTCAATTTCAAATTGCGCGTTTGAGGCAAGAGACACGATAGAGTCGTTTGCCAAAACCACCTCGCCGACTTTAGCGTCTTGCCTGGTTATTACCCCGCCGATGGGAGCTCGCAAGATCGTTTTACCGATTTGTATTTGCAGATTTTCAACTTTAGCCCGGACTTGTTCCAGCTGAGCTTCCTGTCCTGAAATTTGCTCTGGAGTCGAACTGGCTTTTTTTAAAATCAGCTCTTGGTTTAACAAGGCCAAATCAGATTCGGCTTTCGCTCTTTTTTCTTCAGCCAGCGTAATGTTATTAATGGCAGCGTTAATATTCGTGCGGGCTGAAGCCGCATCGGTTTTCCAACTGTCAAGCGTTGTTTGGCTAAGGTATGAATTTGCCGTGGCGCTGTTTACGGCCAAACTCGCCTCGTCAAGAAATGATTTTATTTGATTGAGGCTTGGCAAAGTTTCGCTTAAAGAATTTTCCCAATTATTCAAAATAACTTCCGCCTCCCGCCTTTTTTGTTCAAGAGATTTCTTTAATTGAAAATCGATATTGAGATATTGAAAAATCTGAGGGCTGGCGCTTCTGGGGTTGGTAAAAAACTGGTCAACCTTGTTTCGCACCGCGTCGTCTGCCTTGGTAAAAGCGTCTTGTAATTTATCGGTAAGATTTTTATCCGCGTCTTCAAGCGCAACTTTAGCGTTAGTTATTTTCGTTTCTTGCACCTGAATTTCTTCTAATCTTGCGCCAAGCTTCAGTTCGTCTAATTTCGCCTGCTGGATTTTGACATTGGCTTCGGCTTCCTTTAGCTGACTGGAAAGCTCGGAACCGTCTAAAACGACCAGAGAAGCGTTATTTGCCACGTTCTGGCCGACTTTGGCTGATACTTTGATTACTTTACCGCTTCTTTCAAAAGCCAAATCCACGCTGTTTAAGGGTTTCACTCTGCCCGTTACGCTGACTTCCTGGACTAAGTCGCGCATTTGGACGACGATAAATTCATATTTTGGCGTTTTATTCCCGGCAAAAAACCGCCAAGCGAAAAATCCGCCGGCAATTATGACAAAAATGACGATAGCGCTAAACGGTTTTTTGAATAAATTGAACATCGTATTTCTCGTCTATTCTGCCATTTTACTTTCCTTTTGTCCAGCTTATAAAAAAACGGGCTTTACAGCCCGTTTTTACGCATAACCTCTCTTAAATAATCTTTAAGATATTTTCTTTTTTCACGCGTTTTTTATTTTCGATATTTTCTTTTTCTTGAGTCGTTAAAGAAGTCAGCCAAAAAATAAACGGTCTTCGAAGCTTGTCTATGGACCAGTCATCGTCTTTAAAAAGCGCGGCCTTTTCCACCCTAAAACACGACAGCAATGACGCGGTAGCTTGTAAGTTCAACGGAGACAATTTATTATGTTCTAATAAAAAGTTTTGTTTTTTAGTCATCTTATTTCAGATTACGCTAGATGCCTTTAAAAATCAAGGAGGCAAACTTCATCGCTACTGAATGCCGTTCAAAATCTTTTCCACGCTTTTTACGCTTTCTTCATCGTTTACGGAAATCGCTATGGCGTTAGGATCTGTTTTTTTGAGCTTTGATAACTTTTTTTCGACTTCTTTTGGCGAAACTAAATCTCTCTTTGTCAAAAAAAGCCGTTCGGGCTTTTCAAGCAGCGCAACGTTCCATTTGCCCATTTCCTTGCGGATTATTTTGTAATCCTTCAAGGGAGTGGAAGATTCAGCTGAAATAAGATGGAAAAGGACGCGAGTCCTCTCAATATGACGCAAAAACTTAATGCCCAATCCCCGGCCGCTGGCCGATCCTTCAATAAGCCCGGGTATGTCAGCTAAGATAAGCCCGTAATAAGCTCCCAGGTTCGGCTCAAGCGTGGTAAAAGGATAATTTGCCACCTTGCTCTTAGCGTTTGTCAGTTTGTTAAGCAGGCTTGTTTTGCCGACATTGGGAAGACCGATAAAACCGACATTAGCGATAAACTTGAGCTCCAATCTGAAAATAAAGTTTTCTCCTCGCAGGCCAGGCTGCGCGTATCGCGGAGTGGTGTTGCGGGAAGAACGAAATTGAAAATTGCCTTTTCCTCCAAGACCGCCTTTAGCTAAAAGAATTTTTTCGCCAACCGTTTCAAAATTAATTTTTATACCGTTTGTAAGATTATGAGCTATGGTTCCAATGGGAAGCTTCAAAATCAGATTTTCTCCCGTATGGCCGTCGCAAAATTGGCCTCGGCCATTCTCGCCGTTCTCCGCAAAAACTTCCTTTTTGAAACGAAACTGCGAAAGAGCGGTCAAATCGGAAACGCCTTCGCCGTAAACATTGCCGCCTTTGCCTCCCGATCCGCCGACCGGCCCGCGGCTTCCCAAGTTTTTATTAAAAGACACCGAGCCTTTTCCGCCAGACCCGGCGCTTATTTTTACTTCAACGTCATCGACTAGCATTGATTCATGCTAACAAAAAACCGCCCCGTAGAACAGGGCGGTTTTTTTACTGCGCTTAAAGAAGATTTTCTTCTTTTCGACCTTCGCCTCTTTCCGCAGAAGCTCGGTCTTAGATGCGAGTTACGTTGGTCGCGTTTGGTCCTTTTTGAGAATCCGCTTTTTCAAAAGAAACTCTGTCCCCGACCTTCAATTCCTCGAAGGTCGTGTCTTTTACTTCGTTCCTGTGAAAAAACAAGTCTTTTTCTTCTCCTTCAACCGTAATAAACCCGAATCCTTTATCCGCAATAATAGTTTTGATTGTTCCTTCCATGATTGTAATTTATTAATTTTTATTTTTAGTTTTCCTAACAATGTCGACGAACTTCTAGTTGGACAACTAACACGCCGTATATTAACATCTTGAACCCGCGCTGTCAAACGAGAATATAGTAGTGTGCTGCCGGGGAATGAATCGAACATTCATTAGAGCCTTCAAAGGGCCCTGTCCTACCGTTAGACGACCCGGCAATATTCCACTATCGCCAGCTCCAAGGGGAGCTGCGGTATTGAAGAATACTTCATTTTGTTCTGGGCGTCAAGAAAAAGCTCAATTATTTTTTGAAAATCGGTTTCTTTCAAATTTGCCACCTGCAGGGACAACTTTTCGATTTCTTCTTTAGTCAACCCCTGCTCCGTGAAACCGCCGACTTTTAGAAGCAATCCTTGTCTCAAATAATTTATCAAAGACCTGACAAATTCCTGAAGATCCAGTCCCCTATCCGCTGTCTGATTTAAAAAATCAATGGCTTCTTTGGCTTTTTTCTGAAAAAGGAAGTCGCAAAACTGACTAACCAAAGCAATTTCCACCAAACCCAGCAAATCTTTGACGTCTTCGACCTTAATTTCTTGATCTTTTGTGGCAAAAGTCAGCATTTGATCTAACAAGCTCTCGGCGTCCCTAATGGATCCCCCCGAGTTTAGAGCGATTAGATTTAGAGCCGTTTTTTCCACTTTTACTTTTTCTTTCTGGCAAATAATCTCCAGGCGCTTGAATATCTCCGGCACGGTTAGTTTGCGAAACCCGAAATGCTGGCATCTGGAAATGATCGTCGGGAGTATTTTGTGGGGTTCGGTGGTGGCTAAAACGAATATGGCATGACCGGGGGGTTCTTCCAACGTTTTTAGAAGAGCGCTGGTTGCCCCCTTGGACAATTGATGAGTTTCGTCCAAAATGAACACTTTATACTTTGATTTTACGGGAACAAATTTAATCCCGCCTATTAAGTCCCTGATTTCATCAACTCCGGTATGAGAAGCCGCGTCAATCTCAATTAAGTCCATCGAACGGCCTTCTTTTATCTCAAGGCAGGACGAGCATTTTTCGCAAGATTCAAATTCGCCACTTTTACGATTCTCGCAATTGACCGCTTTAGCTAAAAGACGGGCAATCGTTGTTTTGCCGGATCCTCTGGGCCCGGAAAACAAATAAGCGTGAGAAATCATTCCCGAAACGATGGCATTGGTCAGAGTTTTTATCACGTGCTCCTGACCGACAACTTCGGCAAAGCTTTGCGGCCTGTATTTTCTGTATAAAACCGGCATATCACTTCTTAAATACCATAAACTTATATCCAATAAAGTTCCAAATCATAGCGCAAAAGGTGGCGGCGATAGCTCCGACATTGGCCCAGATTTTTTCGGAAACGCCGAAAGACAACAATTGATTGCCGATTATGTTGACGACAACCGAAGCTACTCCGACATTGACTCCAAAACCGATTAGGCTGACAATAAAAAACTTGCCAAACGACCCCGTAGTTTTGAACGTCCAAAATTTATTTAGAATATACGAATTGACAACGGCAACCGTGAAAGAAACTCCCTTGAAAACCGAATAACCAAATCCGCTCGCAATGCCGGTAGTAAAAATCAGCAAATTTAAAACTCCCAAATCAACAAAAGTGTTTAAAATTCCCACTAAAATAAATTTAACGGCCTGGCGAACGATTAATAAGCTTGGCATACAAGTACCAACCGAACATTAGGATTATTATTATTAATATTGCCCAGTCAAATTTTCTGAAATAACTTTCCAAATTCTTCCAGTTTTCCCCCATTATAACTCCGGCATAAGTCAAAACGAAAGACCAAGGTAAAGATCCTAAAAAAGTGTAAAGACAAAATTTCACCAGAGGCATTTTAGCCACTCCCGCCGGTAAGGAGACGAAGGTTCTGACAACGGGCAAGAGGCGGGAAAAAAAGATGCTGGCTGCTCCGTATTTTCTAAACCACCTGTCGGCTCCGTCAATCTCGTCGCGAGAGATTAAAACGTATTTTCCGTATTTTTCCAGCAAAGGACGGCCGCCGTAAAATCCCAGGAAATAAGCCGCCAAGGAGCCGACTAGATTTCCAAACGTTCCCCACAGAACCACGGCCGCAAAAGAAAACCTTCCCTCCCAGACTAAAAAACCGGAAAACGGCATAATTATTTCCGAAGGTATGGGGATTAAAGCCGACTCCAAAGCCATTAAGACCGTGACGCCAAAATAGCCCGCGCTGGAAATAAAATTCACCACCAACGAACTGACCCAGGCGAATAAATCGTAGAACATATTTTATCAATTTTATCACAAACTCTCTCTGGGGTAAAATAAAAAGTGGGCATCGCGTGTCCACTTTAACTCTCGGTCAGAAGAGAATCGATCTCAAGCATGGCCCGAACCATGACAACTGACTTACCCTTTAACTCTTCTACATTGACGCACCTTGCGCAAAAAACCGGTACTTTTTCTGCCTTTCCTTGTCGGGTACATTCTTCAAGATCGAGATCGTATTTTCTGGCAATATTTTGAACCAAACCGCCGAAATCGGGAAGAGAATGACTTATCAATTCAATCTCTCCGTTAATGCTGCGCCAGCCGAACGGCCTTTTCGTTCCGCCCATCATTTTACTTATTTCTTCTATCATATCTTCCTTTACTTCCATCTTACGTCCTCTCTAAAAAAAGGAATAAAATGGCTACGAACATCGTAACCGCAAGCATAAGAGCAAGGATGGCCGCAACGCCCAACCACCCGGCAGGAATCCATATCAAGCTCAACCGACTGAATCTTTTCCTGGTTGAAAATTCCGAGTAATTGTAAAGATTGTTTTCAGGTCGCGGCAGATTGTTCACGACCAGAAAAAGGAAAGCGCCGACAGGCAGCCAGGTAAACGTTAAAATCCACCAAGAAATTCCAAACGAGTCAAACATGGGAAACCTCCTTCATCTCATATTTCGCTGTGATGTGCTAAACCCTGCTTTCAAACTATCAGCTGGAGAAAAAAAGTCAAGCGTGCTATAATTTAATAAATATGGTCAAGTTTTACAATACCCTGACGCGGAAGAAGGAGATATTTAAATCGCTGAAAAACAAAAAAGTCGGGATTTATTCTTGCGGGCCGACCGTTTATTCGAATCAGCATATCGGCAACATATACGCTTATTTGCAATGGGATGTTTTAGTTCGTTTCTTGAGATATCTCAAATACCAAGTGAAATGGGTAATGAATATTACCGATGTCGGCCACATGACTTCCGATGAAGATGCCGGGGAAGATAAAATGGAAAAGGGAGCCAAAAGAGAAGGCTTGTCGGTTTGGGATATTGCCAAAAAATACACGAATCAATTTTTAGAAAGCGTCGATCTTCTGAATATCCAAAGGCCGGATACGTTATGCCGCGCTACTGACCACATCAAAGAGCAAATCGATTTGATCAGAAAAATCGAAGAAAACGGCTTTACTTATCAAACAAAAACCGGCCTTGTTTTTGATACTTCTAAATTTCCCGACTACGCAAAATTCGCCAGATTAAATTTGAAAAAACAACAGGCCGGCTCCCGAGTGGAAATTGATAAAGAAAAAAAACAGCCCTGGGATTTTCTGTTGTGGGTCACTAATCAACCCGACCATATTATGCGGTGGGACAGCCCCTGGGGTGAAGGATTCCCCGGTTGGCATGTGGAATGCACCGCCATGTCTATAAAGTATTTGGGAGACCGTTTTGACGTTCATACGGGCGGTAAAGAGCATATTCCCGTGCACCATACTAATGAAGTCGCCCAGGCCTATGGCGCTTTCGGCAAACAAACGGCCAATTACTGGCTTCATAATGAGTGGCTTCTGATTGATAAAATAAAAGTCAGCAAAAGTTTGGGAAACGTCGTCTTAGTTGCGGATTTTCTCAAAAAAGGATTTAGTCCCCTGGCCTTCAGATATTTGGCTCTGACTTCTCATTACAAACAAGGATTGAATTTTACCTGGAAGGCGCTGAAGGCCTCGCAAAGTGCCCTGAACAAGCTTCAAGCAAAATTAAAAGAATTTAAAAATTCTAAGGAAAAAATTAAA
>Ga0209541_10009804_pt1 | contig 15429 bp, 17 predicted proteins | sample RifCSPlowO2_01_FD_184027 | JGI IMG/M metagenome (GOLD analysis project Ga0209541, IMG submission 184027) | Groundwater microbial communities from Rifle, Colorado - Rifle CSP2_plank lowO2_0.1 (SPAdes) (version 2) | ecosystem: Environmental > Aquatic > Deep subsurface > Groundwater | place...
CGAGCGCTTCTCAGGTCGATGTCCGTGCCGATGACCTAGGCTATCAGGGCGTGAATCTTGGCGCTCGACCCTCCCGCAGTTTCTTTTAAAAAAGTAGCTTGTAGTTTGAGTTTTGTGATTTTTTGGGTTTTTTAGTTTGGAATTGGATTTTGGTAAATACAGAATGATGATACAAATACCGAATTTCAGAAAATCTAGTAGAAAATAAAAATTTTTATTTTTATTTAAAAAATGATACTATATAAGTGATGAATAGTCAAGTGTATAAAAAATTAAAAATACCTGATGCACCGGGGGTTTATTTTTTTAAAAAAGGTAAGGAAACGCTCTACATAGGCAGGGCTACTTCGCTCCACGACAGGACGCGGAGTTATTTTGGAAAGGATTTGATTGAAACTAGAGGTCCGTTACTAGTGGATATGGTATTTAAAGCGGATGGTATCGAGTGGGAACAGACTGACTCGGTATTGGAGGCTTTGATACTCGAAGCCAATATGATCAAAAAACATCAGCCCTATTACAATACAAAAGAAAAGGATGACAAGAGTTTTAATTATGTTTGTATTACTGACGATAAATTGCCCAAAGTGATTATTATTCGTGGAAAAGACATCCAATCTACGCTATCGCGTAGATATAAAATATACGGTCCGTTTCCAAATAGCGGACAGCTTAAAGAAGCTCTAAAAATAATTCGACGGATATTTCCATTTATTGATGTCCAATCGGCGAAACGGGATAACGCAGAATTTTACCAACAGCTTGGATTGTCGCCTGATGTTTCGGATAGTGCGGTGAAGAAAGTATATAGCAAAAACATTCACCATCTAAAACTCTTTTTTGAAGGCAAAAAGAAAAAAATTATTTCGTATCTTAAAAAAGATATGATGCAGTATGTGAAAAAGCATCAATTTGAACGAGCAATGGGAATAAAAAGGCAGATATTTGTGCTCGAGCATATAAACGATGTTGCCCTTTTGAAAAACGAATCTATCACTCTTGATGCAAGGCCTAAAGAGTTTAGAATAGAGTCTTACGATATCGCCCATATGTCCTGCAAAAATATGGTTGGGGTGATGACGGTAGTTGAGGGTGGAGATGTGAATAAGGATGAATACAGGAAATTTATAATAAAATCACAAACTGGTGTCAATGATACTGGAGCACTGCTCGAAGTACTAGAGAGGCGATTTGGTCATCCGGAGTGGCCGATGCCAAAACTGATTGTCGTGGATGGTGGAGTAGCTGTCATGAATACCGCACTGAAATTCCAAGAGAGAGTAGGATTAAAAATCCCAGTGGTTGCAGTGACAAAGGATGAACACCATAAAGTGAAAAAAATACTTGGTGATCAAAAAATAATTCGCGAATATGAAAAAGAAATTTTGCTCGCAAACAGTGAAGCTCATAGATTTGCGATAGAGTACCACAGGCAGAAGAGAGGAAAAAATCTTTTTTCCTAGTATAATAGATACATGGATAAAATCCGCGTAGGAATACTAAGAGGAGGAGTCGGTACCCAATACGAGATATCGCTTGCGAGCGGTGCTGAGGCTCTGTGCCATATTGATACGGAGAAATACAAACTCGTAGATATATTTGTAGATAGGGAGGGCAACTGGTATGCAGGAGGTCTGCGTTTATCTGTAGAAAAGTTACAACACACGGCAGATGTATTTCTAAACTTCCTTCACGGCGAGACGGGCGAGAATGGCAAGCTCAAAAATCTGTTTGAGAATCTATCGCTCTTTCATACAGGGTCTGACGCACTCGCATCATCCATCGCACTCAACAAAAGACTCGCAAAAGAAAGATTTGAGGTGTTGGGAATACTAACACCAAAATATTTTGTAGCGAGTAGAGATTATGAATATCAAGATGTATTTGAACTCGCACAAAAGCTCGCAAAAGAGACGTGGCAAAAGCTCTCGCCTCCGTGGGTGCTCAAGCCACTACGAGGAGGGTCATCTGTCGGGGTGCGCGTAGCCAAAACTTTTGATGAATTAGTATATAGACTATATGATATACTTCACGAATACGATGAAGTTCTGGTAGAAGAATATATTGAGGGTGATGAAATATTTGTAAATATGATAGATGGGTTCAGAGGAAAAGAAAATTATATTTCGATACCGATGCTAATACAAAATAATTCTCAAATTTTTAATCACAAAGAAAGGGTGACGGGGGATTATAATTTGCAACCATATACTAATTTACATAATACAAAAAAAGAAGAAATATTAAATATAATACAAAAAGTTCGTGATGATTTAGGATTAAAAGATTTTTATTCAATGGATTTTATAGATACACCAAAAGGTATATATTTATTGGAAGTAGATTCACATCCAGCTACTGATACAAATTCACCAATGAAAAAATCAATGGAACATCATGGGATATCGGCAAGAGAATTACTTGGGCATATGATTGAAAGAGTGCAAGGGAAATAGATAACGCATTCACAGATTTTACAGGACTCTCTCCTTACAGGAGCTGTACACCTTTCGTATCTTTTCAAATGATTACATTCTCAAAAATATACTCAAGGATTTTCTCGCCCTATACGGAAAGCATACTATGCTTTCCTAGGGTCCACAAATTAAAAAACGGCCTATAAAGGCGGTTTTTTAATTTGTGGACCCTACAGGACTCGAACCTGCCACCTCCTCATTGCAAATGAGGCGCTCTAGCCAGATGAGCTAAGGGCCCAAAAATGTCTAATTTCTTAGACTTTTATATAATAACCTATTTTGAATTTATTGCAATATTTGAGATTAACATAGATATTTTTCTGAGTTTTTTATTTATGTTATAATAAAACTATATGGAAAATAATAAATTTGAAATAATTAAAAAAGCAGGTTTGTATTTACTAGTTGTAGTATTATTAGGTGGTACTGTATGGGGTTTGGCGAAACTGTCTGCCGTCAAAGGCAAGGATAATCCGATATCTGGAGCTCAAACTATAAATCCAGTGTCTGCAACTGCTTGGCAGAGGGGCAATCTGAATTCAAAAGTGACTTTAGTTGAGTATGCTGATTTTCAGTGTCCTGCATGTGGAGTATATTATCCACTTGTTGAACAATTATTTAAGGAATATGGAGATAAAGTAAAATTTGAATATAGACATTTTCCTTTAGTTGGAATACACAAAAATGCAGAAATTGGTGCAGTCGCATCTGAATCTGCAGGAAAGCAAGGTAAATTTTGGGAGATGAGTAGTCTTCTTTTTGAAAATCAAATTGAATGGTCAGAAAATATATCTCCGACAGAACAGTTTATAAAGTACGCAGAAAAACTTGGTTTAAATGTAGAACAATTTAAGTCTGATTTGGAATCTAAAGAGTTTATGGATAAGGTACGTCTAAGTGAAAAAGAGGGGAATGATGAAGGTATAAATAGCACCCCATCGTTCTTTTTAAATACTATTAGGATCCAACCAAAAAGTTATGATGAATTCAAACAATCAATTGAGCGAGCGCTCCAAGAAAATTCTTAAAAGTGCATCTATTGTATTTCTAGTATTTGGTTTAATAGGATTTTTTGATGCGACTTATCTTACTATAGAGCATTACCAAGGAGTGATACCACCGTGTTCTCTGACTGGTGGGTGTGAGACCGTGCTTACAAGTGATTATTCTTCTATTTTAAATATTCCAGTATCTGTATTGGGTATGATATATTATTTCTTTGTATTTATTTTTGCAATAGCATATATTGATACAAAAAAATCTATATTTCTCCGTATGTGTGCAAGTATTGGATTTTTTGGATTCCTCGCATCATTGTTTTTTGTATTTCTACAACTATTTGTAATAAAAAGTATATGTTTTTATTGTATGATTTCGGCGATTACATCTACTGTTCTATTTTCAGCAGGATTTTTAGTATTGAAACACGACAACTTTTTGGGGTTGTTGTTTAGGAAGAAGATATAAAAAATAAAATTTTAATTTAGACACTAAATAAGATATAATAAACATATGCACATAAACCACGAGACTAGCGTACAGGCCAAAAAGATTCAAAACTATTTTTTTTACGGGCTTTTGTTGATTGTTATGAGTGCGTCTTTTTATTTATTTTGGCCGTTTATTAGTACTTTAGTGGTTTCAGCAATGATTGCAGTAATACTTTTTCCTTTGTATTCTTGGATTCAAGATAAGATAGGTAGCAATGGTTTATCTGCATTTATTTCTATTTTAATCTTGTCTATATTTATATTGGTACCATTGTTCTTTTTGGCTAGTGAAGTTGTAAAAGAATCTCGTATTCTTTACGAATACAATATCGCCCATCCTGAGTATTTAAGTATTGCTAGCTCAAAGATATCGGCTCTATTTTCTAGAATATTTGATGGTGCAAATATGAATATAGGTAATTATGTAGGTCAATTTGCTAATTGGATATCTACACACTTGAGCTCTATCTTTTCTGGTACATTATCAACGTTGTTCAATGTGGTTGTCGGTGTTTTTGCATTGTTTTACTTTTTGCGTGATGGCAATAGATTTCGTGATGCGATGATTAGACTTTCTCCTTTGCCAGACAACTATGAAAAAGAAATATTGGAGAGGATGAAAAAAGTTATAAATGGTGTTGTCCGAGGAGCTTTTGCTATGGCTTTGATTCAAGGAATATTTACAGGCATAGGATTTGCTATCTTTGGAATACCACATCCTGTCTTGTGGGGATCGTTGGCGGCTATTGCAGCTTTGATTCCTGGATTTGGTACTTCTCTAGTCACTATACCTGCTGTTATTTACTTGTTTGCGACAAATGATACCAACAATGCTATAGGACTAGCTATATGGGCTGCTGTTGCTGTAGGTATGATAGACAATATACTAGGACCTGTCATTATCGGACGAGGTGCAAAAATCCACCCACTATTTATATTGTTTTCTGTATTAGGGGGTATCGCGGTATTTGGATTTACCGGCTTTCTTTTGGGTCCTCTTATTGTAGGACTAATGATTACCTTGCTTGGTATCCATCGTCAAGAGATTGAAATAAAGAGGGAATAAATTCAATAAAATGCTATACTATTCCCATGCAACACCTCGCTCTATATAGAAAATACAGGTCGGATTCTTTTGAACAAATTATTGGGCAAGATCACATTGTGAATGTTTTGGATGGTGCTATAAAACTTGGCAAGATATCTCATTCTTATCTTTTTTTTGGTGGAAGAGGCACAGGGAAAACTTCTGTTGCACGAATTATGGCAAAAAAACTCGGTTCATCCGTAAATGATATTTATGAAATAGACGCTGCATCAAATAGGGGAATAGATGATATACGAGAATTACGCGAATCTGTGAGAACACTACCTTTTGATTCCAAATACAAAGTTTATATTATTGACGAAGTGCATATGCTCACAAAAGAGGCATTCAACGCTCTTTTAAAAACTCTTGAAGAGCCACCATCTCATGTCATTTTTGTTCTCGCAACTACTGAGATGCACAAAGTCCCTGAGACCATCATCTCGCGCTGTCAGACTTTTACTTTCAAAAAACCATCGGAATCAATATTGAAAAAAATGGTGACAGACATAGCAAAAAAAGAGGGGATTACAATTGAACCTTCTGCATCAGAATTGGTAGCCATACTTGGAGATGGTTCATTTAGGGATACGCTTGGTGTGTTGGAAAAAGTTATCAGCTATTCAGACAAAAAACAGGTGAGTAGAGAAGATATAGAAAAAGTTTCGGGTGCTCCTTCTTCGGAACTTATAAACAAATTATTGTTATCTTTGGCAGGAAAAGATTTAACAAAGTGTATTTCATTTATAAATACAGCATACGAACAAAATGGAGATATGAAGATATTTATTAAGTTATTGCTTTATAAGATGCGCATAGCATTGTTGTATAGATATGCAGAAGGTATGAGAAAAGAAATTTCATCATCTATATCAGAATCAGATTTGGAATTTTTGGAAAAAGTGACAAAAGAGCCAAATGGAATTATCGTTTCAAAAACTCTTGATATTTTTCTTTCTGCTTATGAGACTATGGGCTCAGCATTTATTCAGACTCTTCCACTTGAGCTTGCGGTTATAAAGATTATTGGTGAAAAATAAAAAAGCCCAGCAAATAGCGCGGAGCTTTTAAATACAAAGAGACAATAAAACAAGGAACATTCCTATGTCAAAAATAATTTTACTTTTGAATTTTTTAGGGATTTTTCTTGTAAAAAATAATATTAATCCTGATGCGAGTATACACTCTGCTCCAGTAACACAGAGTGACGAACCGATTAGACCCATATCCACTGATAAAGTTAAAACTTTGCCAGCGACGATTACAAAACAAAATCCTGCTATCCGTATCCATGAATTATATTCACCTTGGTCACTCTCTGTAAAAAAAGTTTTTTTGTGACCAACATCGTAATCTTTATCCTCGGCATCTTTTAATATTTCTCTCCCAAATATTGCTATCATCAGAGTGATAAATAAATCTATAGATTCACTATTGTTTTTACCAAGATTTGGAAGCAATACTGTCATTGCGCTGATAAATACTACTAATAGTATTGGTAGTGGATATTTGCGTAGAGTAAATGAATATAGTATGCATAATCCACAGATCACAAGTATTGGTATTTTACTAGGAAGGAACAAAAGTACAATTATAAATACAAGAGACCAACTAATTAGTAAAAATTTATTTACCAATTTGTCATTTTCCCATGCAAAATACTTTCTTTTGATACGGTCATGATATCGGTCAAAATAGTCATTTGTCAGCATTGTTAGTCCAGATATAGTAGACAGAGTGATTGCTAGTAGCCAATTTGTTTCTATTCCATCTAACTTTGATCCTATATGGACCAATAGCCCAGCAGGGATGCTGACCGAGAGCCGTAGCCCACGGATCAATCCATATAGTTTAGTTTTCATTTTTTAGTTTTTAGTGAGCATTTAGTTCATTAAAGACTAAATGGTGGAGGAATGCAAGGAAAAGAGCTTGAATTTTAATCATTTTATGCTATTATATGGGTGTTAATTTGGGGAATTTATAAGCATGTACGCAGAGTTGGGGGATCGTCTAACGGTAGGACAGTAGCCTTTGAAGCTATTAATTTAGGTCCGATTCCTAATCCCCCAACTCTGTGCAGATGCTAAATCGATATGTGTTAGGCAAGACATAACGTAGAAATATTTTTATGAAATCTCACACTCTCAGATTCCGCGCAGTAGACAAAAAGAACTTTGATCAGGTCAAGGATGGTTCTAAACCTGTCGAGACGCGCGCTGGGACTGTCAAATACCAATCGATAGAGGTCGGGGATACGTTGGTATTCTCTTGTGGTGGAGAAAAATTCTCTAAAAAGATACTCAAAAAAGAGCACTACAAAAGCATTGATGCTATGGTTAAGAAAATACCGTTCAAAAAAATCATGCCGGACGCGGGTTCAGTGGCAGAAATGAAAAAGATATACGCCTCGTACTCGGGTTACGAGGAAAAGATCCGAGAGTTTGGAATCTTTGCGTTTTATTTGGAGTAGGGTGGCTTCTTTGTGTAAATGGTATAATGGGGGGAGTCCAATTGCCAATTTACCATGAAAGAAAACATATTCGAAACAATCAAAAAAATAGACAATAATGGTCAAGAATATTGGTCATCTCGGGATTTTGCCAAAGTTTTGGAATATGCTGATTATCGCAATTTTTTGACCGCTTTAAACAAAGCAAAGGTTGCCTGTGAAAACAGCGGGGAAGTTATCCACAACCATTTCGTTGATACCACCGAAATGGTTCAGATAGGTTCAGGAGCGGAAAAACCGCTTGAAACTACATACCTTTCCCGATATGCCTGCTATTTGATTGTACAAAACTCGGATCCGACCAAGGTTGTAGTGGCAAAAGGGCAAACCTATTTTGCTATTCAAACTCGACGGCAAGAAAAGATAGATAATCTGATTGAAGACAATAATCGTGTGTATCTGCGGGAAGAAATGAAAAAGCACAATACAAACTTGATGCATACCGCTTCTGAAGCGGGAGTAGAAAGTTTTGCTATTTTTCAAAATGCGGGATACAAGGGTTTGTATGGCGGTCTGACAATGCAGGATATTCACGAAAAAAAGAAATTGAAAAAATCACAAAAGATTCTCGACCACATGAACAGCGAAGAGCTCGCTGCCAATCTATTCAGTGCTACTCAAACTGAGGCAAAAATAAAGCGTGAAAATATCAAAGGCCAGGGCAATGCAAACTTGGCACATTTCGAAGTAGGCCAAAAGGTTCGCAATACTATCGCCAGACTAGGTGGCACTATGCCGGAAAAGCTACCTACTTCGGATGCCGTAGGAAAAGCCCAGACAAGGATAAAATTGGCAAAAAAGGTCAAGAAAATCTCATGACTTTCCCAACACATATACTTCTCGGAGCTATTATCGGAAAAGTTGCCGTCAACTATTCTATCGGGCTGGTTTCCTCGGCTGTGATTGATGTAGATCATCTGCAGTCGTATGCCAAGCATAAAGTCCTGTTCAGACCAAAGAAATTGTGGCACGCTCTGACCGATCAAAAAGATGAATGGGGAGACCAGAGAGGAATACTGCACAATATTGCATTTTTCGCAGTTGCGTCTATGGTCTTGATATTTCTTTTTCCCAAAATAGGAATATTGATTTCGGTTGGCTGGTTTGGCCATATCCTTCTCGATGCATTGGACAACTCAGACTACTATCCATTGTATCCAAATAAATCAATAAACCTTCGTGGCCCAATCAAATACGGAACGTGGCAAGAAGCAGTATTTTTTGTATTTCTTTTGTTTGTTTATGTTTTTATATAAAAAGGTTGTATGGGTGAGATAAACCAATGTATTTAATATGATATAATATACCCATATTAATTATCAATAATATTTCGTAAAATAATATGAAAAAATTACTCAAGGTTTCGTCAGTGTTGGCTATATTTGCAGGAATAATAATGTTTATAGGAGGAGTATGGGGGATATACTTTACTTATCAAAATATCTCTAGGGAAAAGATCGTAACCCCGTCTGATTCAGCGTCTCCAAATATCCCAGTAGTTGGACCAATCTCATTAAAAGTTCAGGCTGACATAATTCGTGAGCACACCTTGAAAACAACAGGAGGCAAAGTATATGCAGAGATGCCTCGCCAGATTGCAAAGTTAGATGAGGATGGCAAGTCAGTTCTAGGCAAAGACGGAAAGTCAGTAATGGTTCCAAACACTGCTCGAGATATGTGGATCACTGCTACGACACTAACTACAGCTCTTAATCTTGGAATTCTCACTTATGTATTCTCAGGTCTTATAACCCTCTTTGGACTTATTTCATTTTGGAACGGTATTGTATTTGGAGCTTTGAGTAAAAAATATTAATTTGTATAAGGATATCAAATGTTTGATTTGTCAACAATATTGTGATATATATAAAGTAATATGATTCCAACCAAAACCTACATATACGGCAAGCACGCCGTAAAGGAGGCGATTAGAAATAAGCCAAAAGCTATCAGAGAAATACTCCTCGATCCGCAAATGGACGATGTGCAATTACGTAACCTTATTAAAAACTCAGGAATCAGGACTTCTGGCTACATGGGCAAGAGGATCAAAGGCGTAGATGATGATGCAAATCATCAAGGAGTTATAGCTGAAGTTATCCTTGAACAACTTGTCATATCGTATCAGCAATTCATAGAAAATCTAAAAGTTGATCCCGACACTGCACTCGTGATGTTCAACGAAGTCCAAGACCCGCACAATGTCGGAGCAGTCATCCGCTCGGCGACAGCTTTTGGCATAGCAGGTATTCTCATTCCCGAACACAATCAAGCTCCAGTTACTGGCTCCGTAGTCAAAGTCTCTGCGGGGATGGCATTTAATATCCCCTTAGTACAAATCGGCAACGAAAACAATACTATTCGTGATCTGAAAAAAAGAGGGTTCTGGGTATATGGACTCGCCGGCGAGGGTAACAACTCTTTGACTACTGAGAAGTTCGATGCGCCTGCGGTTTTTGTCTTAGGTAATGAGTCTACAGGTCTCCGCGAAAAGACCCGCGAATCCTGCGATGTACTCCTATCCATCCCGATGAATTCAGCGTGTGAGTCCCTGAACGCTTCCGCCTCGATGTCCGTCACCCTCTACGCATGGTCCGCACAGCATACGGATGCGTTGAAATAAATCTATGTTTTCATGCTAAAATAGGGATATGCAAAAAACGATCAAAATAAAAACAAAAGATAAGTTTTTTATATATGGTGACTTGCTGTCCGCATCGAATCCAGCAAATAAATTAGTGATATTTTGTCACGGATTTACCGGCAATAGAAATGAGCACATCCATTTCAATGGTGCGCAGTATTTTACCAAAAAAGGTTTAGATACTTTTCGTTTCAGCTTTTATTCCGACGAAAAAGGTGCTAGACACTTTGAGCAGACCAAGATCAGTCAGCATGGAGAGGACATAACTACTGTCGTAAACTATTTTTCAAAAAAATACAAAAAGATATATCTGATAGGACACAGCTTTGGGGGAACATCACTCCTCTTTGCCGATCAATCAAAAGTCTCAGCGATGGTGTTTTGGGATGCATCATATATGGACTCAACGAATAAAATAGAATTGACCTACAACAAGGCCAAAGCTGTGCATACTGTAGATTGGGGTATGACCGTGATAGTAGGAAAGATATTTGCAGAAGAACTTTCTAGATTTCCTGATTGTGGAGAGCTTGTAAAAAAGATCTATGCTCCGGTCAAATTCATCAGTGCAGGTAATTCGGGCGTTGCTGATTCTAAAAAATATTTTGACAATGCAAACAACCCAAAATCTCTAGTTGTTATTAAGGGTGCTGATCACAATTTCAACAACCCTGAATCTGAGCAAAAGCTTTTTGAAGAAACGTATGACTGGGTCAAAAAGTATTAAGATGCATTTCATCTACATCCTCCAATGCGCCGATGATACGCTGTATGTGGGATACACCACTGACCTCGAGCGTCGCCTCTACGCACACAACAATCTCAAATCCGGCGCTCATTATACAAAGATTCGTCGTCCGGTAGAGCTAAAGTATTCAGAAAAATTCAGAAGTCTAAGTAAGGCATTAAAAAGAGAACACGAGGTAAAAGGTCTAACGCGTGAGCAAAAATTGAAATTATTTAATACAGAAGTAAATTTGACTTTTCTTAAATAATATTTTGTATTACAAATAAGCTCTGGTAGATATTAGGGTATTTTTGTGTATTGATGTAATATTAAGATATTATTAAATTTAATATAATTTTAATTTATATGAACAAAAATATAACAATTGGAATTTTGGTCGCAGTGGTAGTATTGGGGGGTGGATATTATCTTATAAAAAATAATGCATCAAATACCATGGATGGATATAAAGATGTGACAGACGCTACACCAGTAGTTCAAACACCAGAGCCATTCATAAAACCTGTAGCAACCACGCCACTTACAGTGAGTGCTCCAGTAGTGGAAACATTTCCAAACAGTAGTACTTCTAGTTCTACTGCAGTTGTGACTGGAAAAGTAAAACCAAACGGTGCTTTGACGACATATTGGTTTGATTATGGTGAAACTACAGCATTTGGAGTGAGAAGTATTACTCAATCAATAGGTTCAGGATATTCTTTATTGGGTACACCGGCATATATCACAGGACTTAAAGCAAATACACTGTACTATTTTAGACTGAGTGCAAAAAATAAAATTTCTACGGTCAATGGAAACACATTTAGCTTTAAGACTAACAATACACCTCCTGTGTCAGGCATAGCACCAACAGCTAAGACAGGTTCTGCTAGTGAAATATCTCGTAATTCAGCAGATATAAATGGGAATATAAATCCAAATGGATATGTTACCAGTTATTGGTTTGAATACGGAAAGGATACGACTTTTGGAAATGCCATTTCATTTCAGTCTGCTGGCAATGGAAATACTCTCGTTCCTGTATCTGCGTCACTTTTGAATTTGGATCCTTTAACTAAATATTATTTCCGTCTCAATGCTCAAAATCAATATGGGACTGTAAATGGATCTGTTGTGAGTTTCGTGACTGATGGCCCAGCTTCACCTTCAGAACCAAGCGTAGAAACAACATTTGCTACAGAGATAAGATCATCTGAAGCGTTGTTAAATGGTAATATAAATCCAAACGGGGCTGAAACTACATATTGGTTTGAGTATAGTGGTGATTCTTTGCTTTCCATTGTGATAGGTGAAGGCACACGACATCAAACATTATCTACTGGAACTGTCAGCACAAAGGTAGAAACAAAAATAAATGGATTGAGATCAAATACAAAGTATTATTATAGAATAATCGGCAAAAATGCTTATGGAACAGTCGAAGGAAAAATAGTTTCTTTTAGAACAAAATCTTAATTATCAGTATATTAGTTTATAACAAATTTTATGTTAGAAACAATCGCAATAATCTTAATAATACTTTGGCTCGTTGGATTCCTTGGTTTTCATGTTCTTGGTGGGTTAATTCATATACTGTTAGTTATAGCCGTGATTATGATACTCGTCAGGATTATACAAGGACGAAGTCCGTTGAAATAATTGTTAATAAACAATTTAAATACCCAAAAAACCTGCCTTCGGTAGGTTTTTTGGGTTATGTAAGCTAATTTTGTGATATAATTTTGGGATGGAACAAGAGGAATTAAAAAAACAAAAACACGAAAGGCATATGGCAATATATCAAGTATTTCTCATATTTGTTTTGCCTATAGTTTTGTTGTATTACGATATTATAAAAAAAGATTGGAGAGTTCTGATATTGCTTTGTGTCACATTAGTCATATATGCAATCATAAGAAAAGAAAAATGGCCTAGAGAAAAATTGGGACTTCATTTGCATAACTTTTTAAAAAGTATTTTTGTCTATACGTTTTTTACTATGATAGGAATAGTTTTACTTCTTAAATTTGCAAGTTATTTAGATTATATACCGATGGATGGCTTTTGGAGACAGCCACATTTTTTGTTTTTATTTCTTCCCGTGTCATTTTTTCAGGAGGTTGCTTATAGAGGATTTTTGATACCACTTTTAGAAAAAATCCACAATAATAATTTTTTTATAATTTTAGTTTCTGGAGTTTTATTTGCCTTTTTACATATTATTTATCCTAATCCAGAGATAATGATGCCAATAGCTCTATATGCAGGTTTTGCGTATTCTGCTATATATAGATACAGACCAAATCTTATTTTGACATCTATATCTCATGCTATTTTAAATTATGTAGCAGTTGCTTTGGGGTTTTTCTATTTAGCATCCAGTATTACGTTTTAAATATTTTAATTTTGGTCTTTTTGGCCTCAGGACTTATAATGAGCATAATGAAGGCAAAAAGGATAATATTGGATATAGTTTTGTTTTTGAGCATATTTTTGGTGCCTTTTTGGCTACAAGGAATCTTGGCTCTGGTTTTACTATTTTACTTTAGAAATTATTACGAATTTATCGTTATTTTTTTAGTATCTGATTTGGTTTACTCGGTATCTGAAAGCAGGTTTTTTGGTATCAAAATATTTTCTTTTTTTGTCTCCATATTTGTTTTTATTGGCGTACAGTTTTTAAAAACTAAATTATCTTATTACAAAGACCAACGATGAATATTTTTAAAAAAAAATACAAAAATTATGAGATTGAGCCAGATGAGATATTTTTGGATTCAAAAAATATTCCTCAATTTGATACAAATCAATTTGAAGGCAGGATAGAGAAGCCAATAAAAAAGACCAGCTTAATCTTTTTGGGGGTATCATTTTTGATGATTGGAATTTTATTTTTTTTGAAACTGAGTAGTTTACAAATTATAAATGGTGACAATTTCTTAAAAAAAAGTGAGGACAACAGCTTAAATACAGAGCCGTTGTTTGCAGATAGGGGGCTGATAAAAGATAGAAATGGAGTTCTGCTTGCGTGGAATACTTTTGTGCAGGGCAATGATTTTCCAGATAGGTCATATATAAATGATTTAGGTTTTGCACATATTGTTGGTTATGTTAGTTATCCAGCAAAAGATCAAAAAGGAATATATTGGAAAAAAGAATTTGTAGGTAAAGATGGAGTAGAAAAGAAATATGATGTACAACTGCAAGGTAAAAACGGAGTAAAAATTTTTGAAACAGATGTTCGTGGAAATATACAATCAGAGAATATTATAGATCCACCAGTTCAGGGGCAAAGTTTATTGTTATCAATAGATTCTAATATGCAAAAAAAAATGTATCAATCAATATCTTCACTTGCAAAAGATGGAGGATTTGTTGGTGGGGCTGGAATTGTTATGGATATAAACAATGGAGAGGTGCTTACGATGACTAGTTATCCTGAGTATAGTGCAGAAATTTTATCAAAAGGAGACAATAAGATAGTCATAAACGAATATATAAATAGCAAAAGTAAAGTGCTTTTAAACAGAGCTGTCGGCGGACTCTATGTGCCTGGATCAATAATTAAACCTTTTGTAGCCATCGGAGCATTAAACGAAGGGGTAATTAATTCTACAAAAAAGATTTTAAGTACAGGTTCTATTTCCTTGCCTAATCCATATTTCCCTGAACAAAAAACAATATTTAAAGACTGGAAAGCACACGGATGGACAGATATGAGAGAAGCATTGGCAGTTTCGTCTGATGTATATTTTTATGAAATTGGTGGAGGATTTCAAAATCAAAAAGGACTCGGCATTAGTAATATAGAAAAATATACACGAATGTTTGGTATAGGAGAAAAAACAAACATTGATATATTTGGTGAATTGAGAGGAACTATTCCAAGTCCAGAATGGAAAAGTTTAATATTTAAAGGCGATGCGTGGAGAGTTGGAGATACATACCATACGGCAATAGGGCAATACGGATTTCAAACTACTCCAGTTCAGATGGTGAGAGCTGTTTCAGCGATAGCTTCGGATGGAATATTGGTTACTCCTCATATATTATTGGGAGATACAGAAAATGAGAAAAGTGTTGAAATACCCTCTATGCCAATTGAATATTTTGAAGTAGTAAAAGAGGGTATGCGGATGGCTGTAACAGAAGGTACTACGACATTAATGAACTTGCCGTATGCACACGCTGCTGCCAAGTCAGGGACAGCACAGACTGGCATCAATAATGAGCGTCATCATTCGTGGATAATTGGATTTTTCCCTTATGAAAATCCTAAATACGCTTTTGCTGTGATGATGGAATCAGCTCCAAAAGCAAGCACACTTGGAGCTACTAGAGTTATAAAAGAACTTCTTGAATGGGCCAACACTTATGCTCCGGAGTACACAAAATAACGTACATAGAATAAGTCAAAATACCTCTTGACAAGTTTTGATATCTTTGCTAGTATCCACAATGTTAGTTGTAGGCACCCATACCCCTGAATTTGAAT
>Ga0209541_10009806_pt1 | contig 15428 bp, 9 predicted proteins | sample RifCSPlowO2_01_FD_184027 | JGI IMG/M metagenome (GOLD analysis project Ga0209541, IMG submission 184027) | Groundwater microbial communities from Rifle, Colorado - Rifle CSP2_plank lowO2_0.1 (SPAdes) (version 2) | ecosystem: Environmental > Aquatic > Deep subsurface > Groundwater | place: Rifle...
AACCCAGGCAGCCAATTCAGCATTTCCTTATGGTTTAATCCATCGAATGCTCCTGCTTCAGGAGACTGGGTATGGCTTTTCTCTAAAGATTATGCAACTCATACGCCACCATACTACCAGTTCAGCATCTGGTATAATGGGGATAAAACTGTTTCAGCCACAGTGTGGAGAAATGACACAGGAGCATATTTAACCACAAAATCAACTGATATTATGCAGTTTGGAACATGGCACCATGTTGTTGTTACAGCAGATTTATCAGCTAATATTCTCAACCTATATACTAATGGTGTTTTGAAAGAGCAAGATACTTCTAGTGAAGGAAATTACTCTAACTATTTTACACCTATTACACTAGGAAAGAATAAGAATGTTCTGACAAGCAGGTATACTTATTATGGCAAGATTGATGAGGTTAGAATCTATAACAGAGTTTTGTCTTCCAGCGAAGTTCAGGAGCTTGCATCCCAGACTGGTGTTACAACAACTACAATAGCGTCAACAACTACGACGGTGCCTATAACATCTACTACTCTACTACCTACAACAACCACAACAATCCCAACAACTACTACAACAATACAGCATACAACTACTATAATACCAACCACAACAACAGTGCTTGCTATGGAAGTTGAATGCCTCCCTGGCTCTATTATTGGAGACATTAACCAGGATGGCAAAATTACTGAAGAGGATTCAAGATTAGTTTTAAGCATTACTACAGGATTAATTGCTCGTCCTCAGAATATTTGTTGTGCTGATGTAAGCAGAAATGGTCAAATTTCATCTTATGACGCTTCCTTGATTCTTCAGATTGTTGCAGGAACAGGCACATCCCCAGGAACCTGTCCAGGTGCAGCTACTACAACAACAACAACCACAACGATTCCTGTTACAACTACAACAACTATACCTGCAGTTATAAATGCCGAGATTAATATAATAACTTCAAAAGACGAATATTCTGCAGGAGAACAAGTAACATTAACAAGAGAACAGGTAGCTCCTATAACTGGTATGGTTGCTATGGAAATGAGAAGGGACACAAAAAACAAATTAGTTAATCCAGAGGGGGAATATAAAGGGTACATTATCCAACTTAAGTCAAAAACCCCTCTTGAAGTTAATCAAGAAATAGAACAATTGATAAATAATTTAGAGGCCAAATTAGAGACTTCAAATGTTGTATACAGCTACACATTAGGATTTGTAGACAGAGCAAATATAGCATATAATAGAGCTACAAGACAAGCTAGGGTAAATAGGCAGTTAGATGTGATTAGAGAAGAACATGAACTAGTAAAGGGAAAGGTAGCAAGGGCGCTTGGAAAAAATATCATTACAAATAAGATTACAGGAAATGTAGTAAGGAATGTGAATAGTGATGCAGTAAATTTAATGGGTGAATTTAACTTGGTTTTTAATGGCATTGCACTTGATATAACCGATGTAGATGCTCATAGGCTAACTTCAATAGACGAAATTGAAAAAATATACCCCAATTATATAGCTAATATTACCTTAATGAACTCGGTACCATTCATTAATGCTGATGATGTCTGGCAATTAGACGAAGACGGAAATAATTGTGCAATCTCTGGAAAAGATTGTTTAACAGGTAAGGATATAACTATTGCTATCATTGATACAGGGGTAGATTATACTCATCCTGATCTTGGAAGATGCACCAAAGAACAATTTTTATCAGGAACATGCTGGAAGGTTATTGATGGATTTGATTTTCCTGCAAACAAAAAGGATCAGATGGATGACCATGGACATGGAACTCATGTTGCTGGAATTGCAGCAGGAAATGGTGCACTAAAAGGAGTTGCGCCTGATGCCAAGATAATTGCATATGACGTTTTTGAGGATATTGGTGGTGGTAGGGTAGGTGCCTACTCCAATAATATCATTGCTGCGATAGAGAGGGCAATTGATCCGAATCAAGATGGTTTGACTGATGATCATGCTGACATTATAAGTATGAGTTTGGGTGGGTACGGGAATCCTGACGACCCACAAAGTCAGGCTGTTGATTTAGCTGTTGAAAATGGTGTTGTAGTGGTAATTTCAGCTGGAAACTCTGGTCCTGCAAGAGGAACCATTGGGAGCCCAGGTACTGCAAGAAAATCAATAACTGTTGGCGCAACATATAACTCAAATCAGGTAGTTAATTTTAGTTCCAGAGGCCCAGTTGAATGGGAAGGCGGTGCAATAATTAAACCTGATATTGTTTCTCCTGGGTATAGAATTTGTTCAGCTCAATGGAATTCTGCATGGAATGATAGGAAATGTTTTGATAATGACCATGTAGCTATTTCAGGTACTTCTATGGCTGCACCACATGTTTCTGGAGCAGCAGCATTGTTATTGCAGAAAAATCCTTCATGGAGTCCTCTAGAGATAAAATTAGCATTAAGAAATACTGCTATTGATGGCGGTTATGGGCCAAATATACAGGGTTATGGAAGAATCGATATCCTTATGGCTATTATGCTATCTTTTGCTCCACCCCTAGCTATGTTAGACAACATAGGACAAAGAACAGTTAGTGGGGTAATACAAATAAAGGGTACTGCAATCTCCGATAATTTTCAAAAATATACTCTTTTTTATGGAAGCGGAGAGAGTCCTTCAAGTTGGATAGAAATACACACTTCAACTAATCCAGTAAATGATGGCGTTTTGTATGGATGGAACACATTGCATATTCCAGACGGCACTTATACTATTAAATTAGTTGTGACTGATAATTTAGGACAATCAAGCATTGACAAAATCTTAACAACAATAGACCACATTAAGCTAGATTATCCTGCTAAAATTGATTTTCTTGATAAAGGGATTATTACATTATTGGGGTATACAACAGATCCTAACTTTAACTATTACAAAATAGAATATGGATTAGGAAAAGAGCCTGTTAGTTGGAATGAAATTATTTATTCAACAAGCCCCGCAAATGGCATTTTAGGTAGATGGGATACGTCTGCTCTTGAAGGAACTTATACATTAAGATTAACAGTTTGGGCAAATTCTCAGATAAAAGAACAAATCACCTCAAGCATTTTAATCTATGACTATCTAGAAGGATGGCCTCAGAGAGAAGGAGTAAGAGATGTTGTTGCTGTGCTAGACCTTGATAATGATGGGGATAATGAACTTATTAGTAACTCTGCTTCAACAATATTTGTTTGGAATAATGACGGGACTATAGCAGATGGATGGCCACAATATTCTAAGGATGCGTTTCCTGTATTTCAAAATCTGGCAGTAGGTGATATAGACGGAGATGGAGATATGGAAATAATTGCTGTTAATTCTGGTGATGATCAAAGAGTTTGGGCATATCATCATGATGGAACTGTTGTGGATGGATGGCCTGTCCATATAGGTAGCTACTTTATGTCTGTAGACCCCGTTATTGGAGATTTAGATGGTGATGGTGATTTGGAGATTATCATTGTTCAATTAGGAAAAATTCATGTTTTTAATCATGATGGCACTTATGCAAATGGATGGCCAAAAGGAGACAGGAGGATTAATTTTGGTAAAGTGGCAATAGCTGATTTAGATGATGATGGGGATTTAGAGATTGTCCAAGCTAATCGCTATGAAATCAATATTTGGCACCACGATGGAACTGATTTCTTAAAAATACAGAATATACAGACTGATGTTAATCATCCTCCTGTTATTGGAGATTTAGATAATGATGGCAATTATGAAATCATTGTTGTAGGAATATACGGAATTTTTGCTTATCGAAGCAACGGCACTTTAGTTAGAGGGTTCCCTGTTAAATCTAAGATAGCATGGTCAAAATTAAGTTTAGGAGATATTGATAATAATGGATACTTAGAAATAGTATATATTGACTTTGACGGAAATATAAGCATAATCGACCATAATGGGCAACATTATACTTGGAACGGTTTTGATGGACCGGGCGAAGAACTAATCGGGTATGGCTATTCAGCTTCAAAAGATGTGTCTCTTGCAGATATTGATGGGGACCAAGACCTAGAAATATTATTTACCGATTGGGATGAAGGTATATTGGCTTGGAATCCAGATGGTTCTTTAGTTGAAGGGTGGCCAAAGAAACTAGTAAGTGAGCTTATTCCTCCAGCCGATAGTAGTAGTACAGCTTTAGGCGTAAGTTTCCCAACCATGGCAGACGTGGATAATGATGGAGATAATGAATTAGTTGTTTCTACGTCTGCTTATAAAACATTTGATGTTATTAACGGGTGGCAGACATTATTAAGTGGGGTTACTTTTGTTTTGAATCTTGAAGGAAACCCTTCTAAAATAGAATGGGGTATGCCTCATTATGATAGATACAACAGTGGTGCATACAAAAAGATAAGCCAAGCAAGATGTGGTAATAATATAAAAGAAGGGGCCGAGGAGTGTGATGGAATTGACGACACCGCATGTCCTGATTTGTGTCAAAATGATTGTACATGTGGTAATGTGGCATCACCTGGATTACCTTCTTCTTATATTTACAACAAGGACTCAATAAGCCTGACAGGATATTTAACTGTGAAAGTGCAGAAATATATTAATAACAATTGGAATGATGTTAAAACAGTTGTTAATGATATCTCGCCTAGAACAATAGCACCGGATGGTTATATTAATCTCAATAACATGTGGATCCAAGCTGGGGGGTACACCACTGATTTAGTTGGTACATTTAGGGTATATGCTGAATTTAAAGATTCAAAGGGAGATATTATCAATGCTATTAATGGTCCTTTAAGTGATTCTTATCAGTTTACTGTTATAACTACCACTATACCTACTACAACAATTAGGATTTCTGTTGCATAACTAACCATAACTTTGGTTATGCTATACAAATTCTCAGAATTTGTAAATCAGGCTATAAGCTTATTGCATAAACGTGCTTTCATCAATATCTCATACAACAAGTTCTAAGACTTGGCAGAATAATAATACTCTCCAAACTTTCTTTTATATACTTGTTATTAATATTCTTCCAGTTGGTCGTAGGGGTAACCTCTTTATGACTTTCTGGAAGAAATGATTATATTTAGCTTTCTAAATGGGAGTTATGCAACAGAGGACGGTTTTAGAAAATAATTTAAACTCAACCCAATAACCGGTTATGTTGCATTTATTGTTAGGGGTGAAAAAATCAGACTTGAATGTTTTGCTCCAGAAGATGTTTTGCCTACAAGAGCAGTTCCTCTTGATCAAAGGGTAATGTCAGAATTGGAAGAAAGTATGGCTTCTCCGTTAGTTGGGGTTATTTCTGTTGAAGGCGCTCTGCTAGTATATAAGGGAAACCACCAATTCGCGCATGCCCAAAAAACAGGCAGTCTTGTACTAGGGATGCTTTTTGAAGAAGGTGATCCTGATTACGAAAGAAAGCGAGAAGCTGCTTTGGTTTGTAGAGAAGCTGCAAAAGAACAAAGATACAGAACATTCTTTGATTTGCTTAAAAGCGAGGAGGAATTCTATACTATATAAAAATGAAAGGTTTGCTTTTAGCTTCTGGAGGCATTGACAGCCCAGTAGCCGGCTACATGATGATAGAAAGAGGTTTAGAGATAGTCGGCATACATTTTGATAATCGTCCTTTGATTGATTATAAGCCTTTGGAAAAGACAAAAAGGCTGCTGAGAAAGATAGGAGTTAAAAAATTATATGTTATAAAGCATGGAAAAATACAGCTTGATATCATCAAAAACTGCTTTAGGCGGTACCAGTGTGTTATATGCAGGAGAATGATGTTCAGGATTGCTGAGAAGATAGCTAAAAAAGAAAAATGTGATTTTTTGGTAACAGGCGAGTCAATCGGACAGGTGTGCAGTCAAACCTTAGATAACCTTACCAATGCAGCTAAAGCTGTAAAAATTCCAATCCTTAGACCTTTATTATGTAATGATAAGCAAGAAACAGTAGATCTGGCTAAAAAGGTAGGCACGTATGATATATCAATAGAGCATGGTACTTGTTGTAAGGCTGTGCCTAGGCATCCTGCTACAAGAACTAAGATGGAGAAGATAGAGCGTGAGGAAAATAGGATTGGTATAAAGAAGATAGTAGATGGGGCTGTTAAAACTGCGGAAGTGGTTAATTTAGGTTGATTTTCTAAGTATTTACTTAATAAATATTAGATAAAATAGAAAGATTTAAATATAAATATTACTTCTTAAGGTAATATGAATAAAAATATATTAAAAATAATGCTGGGAAAAAAAGAACTGTTCGTTCCTTTACTATTCACAGAAAAACAGTTTAATGTTCTTAGGAAGTATAATAATAATCTTAAACTCTTAAATGCAGAGAAAAAAGCACTTTACACATCTATAAGAAAGAAAATGGAAGCACTTAACTCATTTTCAAGAGAGCAAAAAGATAGAGAATATTATATCAACAGCCCTAATGAAATAATGCCTGCTAGATTAACAGAGGCTAAGAAAATTATAGATGCCTATTCAAAGAAATATGATAAGGTTTTTATAGCTGGCTCATTCTTGTTTTCCAAAGAATTTAACGATATTGATATTTTTGTTGTTAGAAAAAGAGGCTACAAGGAAAAATGGGATGGAAACAAGCATATAATATTCTTGTCAGAGAAAAGATTAGCTGATCCTGTATTCCAGTCTGCTTTGCTAATTTCAATATCTGACTTTATTATACCTAAAAAAATAAGGAAAAAAAAGCCATCTTTATCTGAGTTAATGGGATTGTACCATGAAGCAGTTATTGAGTATATGAGAAAGGAAGAAAAGCCAGAATCTATAAGGAGGTTAATCTTTGATTATAATCTTTTTTGTAAGAATAGGCTAGTAGATGGCAGGGAATTAAAAGAAGCATCAGATAAGATTAAAATAGATGATTTAGGTATGATAATAAAAGAGCTATGCAAGAGGCTCTTTTCAAAAACCTATTTATATGTTGAAGTGCATACTTATATTAAGACGCTTAAAGAATCAATTAAGAATATCAAGCCCAATACCCATCTTATAAGGTTCAAGAATACGTATGAGGAGATGATTTATGGAAGGCAAAGAAGCAAGGCAGAAATTGCTTGAGATTTTTGGCAGCCAAATTAAATTTAATAAGGATTTTGATAATCATATTATTGGATTGAAGAAAGGCATGTTCAATGAGTTTATTGAATGGTGCAGAAGATGCAAGGAGAATAAAGAGCTTGGCTCTGTTCCTGCGAAAAAGGAATTTAAGAATCTGTATGTATTCTTCAGGAAAATAGCCTCTGATGTCAGAGCCACATTAATCAAGGAGCAGAATAGGGATTTTATTGAAGTAAGGCTTGAAGGGCATAGGGCGTATGATGACACGAGATTGAAACTTGGGTATAAGAAGAGCTCGTATTATGGGAGTTGAGAATTAAACTGGTTAAAAGTTCTGTTGAAAAGAGAAGAGGTTTGGAGGAAAGGCGAGGTTAAGAGGTATGATTATAGGGTTACATTCCTTAATTCGTCTATTCAGTTTCTGCAAGACTATCTAAAATGATCATACCCATGCCTTCTCAATAATTTCTTTTTTCCGTTACAATACAAATAAACTTTATTTTCTTTTATTATCTCTCCAACAAGAAATCCCCTGACCTTATTAAGATTTTTTTCAGAAACAGTAAAGACAAGCTCAAAATCCTCGCCGCCAAACAAGGCATAGTCTAATACATTTTCTTTCAGCGCTTCGGCCGCTTTTCTTGTTTCTTCCCTTATAGGAACATTATCGCAGTAAATAACCGCTCCTGTCTTGCTCTGCTCGCATATCCTTGTGACTTCTGAGGCTAAACCATCAGAAACATCAATCATTGCATTGATATGTTCTAGGAATTTTTTTACCTTGTGGAATTTTGCTTCAGGCTCAAGGTGCTTTTTCTTTACATAACCGTGCCCTTTTATATTCTTTGAAAAAAGGTGCAGCCCAGCAGTTGAGGAGCCTAAATCACCTGAAACAAGGATAAAATCACCAGGCTTTGCTTTTGACCTCAAGCATAGGTTTTCTTTTTTAACTTCTCCAATCATATCAACATCAATAACTAATTGTTTTCCATGCGTCATGTTGCCGCCTATTATCTCGGCATTGTACTTTTTGCAAGCCTGCCGCATTCCTTTGTATATATCATCGATTACTTTGACATCCACGTCCTTTGGCAGAACCAAAGACACTAAAGCGTATTTTGGAACACCGCCCATAGCGCCTATATCGCTTGCATTTATCTCAATTGCCTTTTTTCCGACCTGCTCTGGCGTGAAATATTTTAATGAGAAATGGTTACTGTCAACAATTGTATCTGTTGTTACAACTAGATATCTATTTCCTGCTTTGATGACCGCTGCATCATCTCCTATGCCGACAACTATATTTTTGCCCTTTGCTTTTCTTGTTATCCTTTTTATTAATGCAAATTCTCCGCCGATGTCTTTTATTCTCATTTAAATCCTGCTGCAGGAATAGGGATATGGCGCTATATTAAAAATCTTTGTTTTGCATATCCTAAACCATTTGAGAATTAAATTATCCATTATTATTCTTATCAGAATAATGCTGTCAGGAGCATTTATATAGCTAAATGGCTAACTTCACATTAAAACCCCGCGAACATCCTTTTTTATTTTTTGTTTTTATTTTAACAAAAGATTTAAATAGGAGTTCACCTATAACAACAACCATGGTTAGTCAATATAAGATGTTTAAGATGTTCTCAATTTTAACTAGCCATACAGCTAAGTGCCTTACATGTTAGGGCATGAAGCAATTTCCTTCTGAAAAACCAGGGAGGTGCTTAAAATGTCTTTTTTGGAAAACATACAGATAATTGATTTGGATGATAGGGAAGATGAATTCCGGGATAAGTAAAATGAAAAGTTTTAAATATCTACATGGCTTTTATGCTGTTATGATAGATGCAATTTGTTGCTGTTAAAGAATTCTCATTGTTAGTTTGAGCGAGGGTGCCCAAGCGGCTAACCGTTCCAAATCAACTGGTACGGGCCGAGAGGGGAGCGGCTGCAACCCGCTTTATCATGGGTTCGAGTCCCATCCCTCGCTTTTTAAACCCAAAAGAATATAAACATTAAATATTCATTTTGTTTAAAATGACATTAAAATTATACAACACATTAACAAGAAGAAAAGAGGTTTTTAAGCCACTAAAAGGCAAGGTAGTTGGTATATATAGTTGTGGCCCGACTGTGTATGGATTTGCTCACATTGGCAATTTTAGAGCCTATATTTTCTCTGATTTGTTAAGGAGATACCTTAAGTATAAAGGCTACAAGGTAAAACAGGTAATGAACCTGACTGATGTTGATGATAAAACTATAAAAGGCTCTAGAAACCGAGGAATTCCCCTGGCAGAATATACACTGAAATACAAACAGGCTTTTTTTGAAAACATCAAAACACTGAATATAGGGCAGGTTGAAGTTTATCCTGAAGCAACAAAGCATATAAGGGAAATGGTTGGTCTTGTCAAGAAACTTCTGAAGAAAGGCTATGCTTACCAGAGCGGTGATGGAAGCATTTATTATGATATTTCTAAGTTTGCAGATTATGGAAAGCTGGCTCATCTTGATATGGATGGCCTTAAAGAAGGAGCAAGGATTAAGCATGATGAGTATGCAAAGGAAAAAGCCCAGGATTTTGCTTTATGGAAAGCTTATGACAATGAGGATGGCGATGTTTTCTGGCAGACTGAATTAGGAAAAGGAAGGCCTGGCTGGCATATTGAATGCTCTGCTATGTCTATGAAATATCTTGGGAATAGCTTTGACATCCACACAGGAGGTGTTGATTTAATTTTTCCGCATCATACAAACGAGATAGCGCAGAGCGAAGGCGCAACAGGAAAAAAATTTGTTAATTACTGGCTTCATAACGAACATCTGCTTGTTGATGGAAGAAAGATGTCAAAGTCTCTGGGCAATTTCTTTACCCTGCGCGATTTGCTGAATAAATGCCATAAGCCAATGGCAATAAGGTATATTCTGCTGACAACGCACTACAGGCAGCAGCTTAATTTCACAGAAGAGAGCCTTAAGGCAGCTGAGAATGCTGTTGAAAGGCTGAATAATCTTATTTTTAATCTTAGGAATGTAACCTCTGCATCTGATAATAAAGCAGCTGACAGGCTTATTGAGCAGACAAAAATAAAGTTTGAAAGAAAAATGGATGATGACCTTAACATAAGCGAAGCTCTTGCAGTTATATTTGATTTTGTAAGAGATGTGAATAAATTAACAGACACAAACAGGATAAGCAAAAAGAATGCTGGTGATGTTATAAGCTTAATGAAAAAATTTGATACTGTTATTGGTGTTATTGATTTCAAGGAAGAGAGCATAGATAAAGAAATTCTTGGTTTGGCTGAAGAAAGAGAAAAGGCAAGAAAGGAAAAGGATTTTGCCAGAGCAGACAAGATAAGGGAAAAAATAAAAGAGAAAGGGTTTATAATAGAGGACAGCAAAGAGGGATCGAGGATTAGAAAATCAATCAATAGGATATAGAACTATAACTAATAAGTAGTAACAAAAACGAAAGATTTATAAAGGCAAATGTACATTACGTTCTATATGGCTAAAATTTTAAGATATATACCACTTGCATTACTGGCAGCAGCCTGTTCAAGAGAACCAATACTAGATACTACTATAAAGCCAGACCCAAGAGCTGTCCGTACATACACAATAGGATATAATGAGGGTATAAGGGATATATCTAAAATCTCAAGAGCTAGAAGACCAGAGGATGTTTGGTTTTTTGATGGAAAAAGATGGTATGATGTTGGTGAAAGAAGTGGAGCTCTTTTTACATCAACAGACTTAGAGAGAGTTGTAGCAATATCAGATACTACATCTGGAACTGAAAGAAAAATTGTACATAACCATTCTACATGGGATGGAAAAGCATATGGTGATTTAGATTACCACCCCCCATCTTATACAGACTTAAAAGGCGAACTTGGAAGATCTTTTGAAGTTCCAGGAATAGAAGAAGAAGCAGTAGACGGCAAAGGAGTTTGGGAATACGCTTGGACTAGTCAACCCCTGTCACGGAAAGAGATGGAACTGGTTCTTGAGATGTACACAGCTGCCAGAAATACATTTATGATGGAACAAAGAACTTCTGGAAGCAATTTTGATTTTAATAAAGCATATAATACTCTTAAGACAACTGCAGCTGGTCTTGGGATAGATATTTCTTATCAACCAATTGGTAATTAGAGAATTAAATCTCTAATAAAACAGATGACAGATTAGTTGAGCAGATAAAATAAGGGAATCTATTAAAGAAAAAGGCTATATTGTTGAGGACAGCAGGGAAGGGCCTAGGATAAGGAAAATCTAAAACTAAATCTCTAATTCAACCTCAAAATCAATCTTAGAGCCTGGTTTTAACTTTTCATAATTTATTTTTTCTGCTTTTGTTGCTGCTGTCAAATCATCTTTTACCGATTCAAAATCTTTTTGAGAAACTTTTCCTTTAACAAGCAAATTCCTTAAAGGAGTTTTCAGGCTTAGATTTTTTTCTGACTTAGCCTGCCTTGCCTTTTGCACAGCGTAAACAACCAAATTGCCAGCAGCCTCTGCTCTTTTATCAGCCTTAAACTCCCCCGGCCATCTGCTTATATGGATGCTTTTTGCCTTCTCATGCCCGGCAAAATACAATTGGTATATCTCCTCGGTTATATGGGGGATTATTGGGGCCATAAGCTTAAGTATCGCCAGCAAAGCGTTGTAAAGGGCGTATTGCGCGCTTAGCCTTGCGTCCCTGCCTCTTTTTTCAGGATTGTAAAGCCTGTCCTTTATTATCTCAAGATAGTTGTCGCAGAAATCATGCCAGAAAAAATTTTCTGCTTCAGCCTTTGTTCTTGAGTATTCGTAATTCTTGAAAGAGTATGTCGAAGAACTTATAATTCTGTTTAGCTTAACCAATATCCATTCATCAACAAGCTCAAGCTTTTTTGGCTTGTTTCCTTTGTAATCCTCCAGGTGCATAAACGCAAACTTTGAGGCATTCCATATTTTTGTTATGAATTTCTGGCCTGTTACAAGGTCTTTTTCCTGGTAAGGAAGATCATCTCCTAGCTTAGAGCCAGCTGCCCAGAACCTCAGGCAGTCAGCGCCGTACTTTGCAATGACGTCCTGCGGCTCAATAACATTGCCCTTTGACTTTGACATTTTTTTGCCATGGGCATCCTGCGCATGGCCTGAAATAACGACATCTTTCCATGGATTCACTTTGCTGTGGAGCTGCGATTTGACAACTGTGTTGAAAAGCCAGAAAGTTATTATGTCATGCGCCTGCGGCCTTAAAGACATGGGATAGAGCTTTTTCTGGATGCCCTTGTCCATTAATTCAGCTGTGATCTGCGGGGTTAATGATGAAGTTGCCCATGTGTCAAGGACATCTTTTTCCGGAATAAATTCTTTTGAGCCGCAATTCGGGCATTTTTCCATTGGCGGCTTGTCTTTTAACGGGTCAACCGGCAGCTTTTTCTCATCAGCCACTATTTCTTTGCCGCATTTTTTGCAGTACCATACTGGAAATGGAACACCAAAATAACGCTGCCTTGAGATAAGCCAGTCCCACTGCAAGCCTTTAACCCAGTGCTCATACCTTGATTTCATATGCTTTGGGTACCAATTAAGCTTCTCGCCCCATTTCAGCATATCTTCCTTTAAGTCAAGATATCTTATGAACCACTGCTTTGATTTTATAAACTCTATTTCAGTTCCGCATCTCTCATGTACATTAACAGCATGTTTTATTGCCTTTTGATTAATCAATAATTTTTTCTCTTTGAGGTCATTAAGAATCTCTTTTCTTGCTTCATTTATTCTCATACCCTTGTATCTGCCAGCTAATTCAGTCATCTTTCCATTATGGCCAATAGCCATTTTTATCGGCAGATTGAATGCTTTTTGCCATTCCATATCAGTCTGGTCGCCAAAAGTGCAGCACATTACAATGCCTGTGCCTTTTTCAGGATCAACCCTCTCATCAGAGAAAATCGGAACCTCATAATCAAACAAAGGGACTTTTGCTTTTTTTCCCTTAAGTTTTTCATAGCGCTTGTCTCCTGTATGGTAGACTACAGCAACGCATGCTGTCAACAGCTCTGGCCTTGTTGTGGCTATAACTACATCTTTTCCGTCAATCCTGAATATAATCTCATTAAAATATGAGTCAAGCTCTTTATCCTGGCACTCTACCTGCGAAATTCCAGTCTGGCATTCAGGGCACCACATTGTTGGAGCGTCTTTTCTATACCCTCTGCCCATTTTGTAAAGCTGAATAAAAGACCTTTGTGAAATCCTCTGGCAGTGCTCATCTATTGTTGTGTAAAAAACAGACCAGTCGCAGCTCATGCCTATCCTTTTCCAATCCTCCAGATACTTTGGCCTTAGCTCTTTCTCAAGCGTCTCAAGGCACAGCTTTACAAACTTGTCCCTGGGCATGTCCTTTGCCTTAACTTTTTTTATTTTTTCTACAAGCCTTTCTGTAGGAATTCCATTATCATCAGTTCCAAACGGGTAAAAAACATTTTTTCCAAGCATTCTCTGGAATCTTGCAATAAAGTCCTGCTGCGAGTAAGAAAAGGCATGGCCAAGGTGCATCTTGCCGGAAACCGTCGGCGGCGGAGTGTCTATTGAATATATCTCTGCCTTTGAGCCAGGGTCAAACCTGTAAATTCCTTCTTTTTCCCAGAAGCTTTGCCATTTGGCTTCTGCTTCTTTAGGATTATACCTTTCGGGCAATTCCATAAACAAAAAGAGAAAAAGAGTATATATAAATCTTATTGATTTTTAGTTTGTTAGTGGAATTTTAAGTAAAGTTTCTAACTATATACCTTATAGAAAAAATCCAACAACAACCTTGGGTTCAAAGACGGATTTTACGAAGTAAAACCCTATTCGGAAAGGAAAAATCCGAACTTCGTGCTGAGAAATGCTTCGCATTTCTGGCACGTTTCGTTGACTTCGTCAACTTCAACGTAACTGATTTTTCCTCTCCACTCACTTTTCACCCATGTTGTTGGATTTTTTCTTATGGCTTAGCATAGAATAAAGTTTTATAAACCATGTGGTATTATCTTTTTTTATGCAGCCATTAACAAGGAAATACCAACCAAGGTTCTGTAAGGAAATTATAGGCCAGGAGCCTGCTCTGAAAGAGTTAAGAAATTTTATAACAAATTTTAAGAGGCAGAAGAAAAAGGCGGCGTTAGCCTATGGACCAAGCGGAACTGGAAAGACATGCGCTGTTTATACCTTGGCAAATGAGTTTGGCCTGGAGGTTTATGAGATAAATGCCAGCGACACAAGGAACAAGGAGCAGATAGAGCAGAAGCTTGGAAATGCAATAAAACAGCAAAGCCTTTTTTCAAAAGGGAAGATAATACTTGTTGATGAGATTGACGGCCTTGCAGGAGCAGAGGACAGGGGCGGAGTAAAAACAATAGCTGAGATTATCAATAAAACGTCATTCCCTGTTATAATGACCTGCATAAACCCATGGAATGACAAGCTAAGCACAATCAGAAGCAGGTCAGCAATGGTTAAATTTGAGCATCTTTCGCACGGCTCCATACACCATATTCTAGAGAACATCTGCATAAAAGAAAAATTAAGCTTCGAAAAAGACGTGCTAAGCGCATTATCAGGAAGGTCTGGCGGCGACGCAAGGGCTGCCATAAACAACCTTCAGACACTTGCAACAAGAGAGATAACAAGAGAAGAGGTTAATGGGCTTTCGGACAGGGACAGGCAAGACACAATAATTAATGCCCTGCTCAAGATTCTCAAGACAACAGACCCAAAGGTTGCAATTAGCGCTTTGGAAAATGTTGATGAGGATCTTAATGATGTTATGCTATGGATAGATGAAAACCTGCCAAAAGAGTATGAGAAGCCGGAAGACTTGGCAAGGGCTTATGATAAATTAAGCAAAGCAGATGTCTTTAGCAGGAGAATTAAAAGATGGCAGCACTGGCGCTTTTTGGTTTACATAAATGCCTTATTGACAGCAGGGATTGCAGTTTCAAAGGACGAAAAATACAGGAAAATAACCGAATACAAAAGAAGCGGCAGGATACTCAAGCTGTGGTGGGCAAAGCAGAAATCAATGAAAAAGAAGGCAATTGCAAAAAAGATAGCAGACAAAACACATACATCAGCAAAAGAAGTTTTGAAGACAATGCCTTACATCCAGTTTATTTTTAGGAAAAATAAGGAGATGGCTGCTGACATTATAAAGGATTTTGATTTAGATAGGGAAGAAGTTGAATGGATGAGGAAATAATCTATCTTCAAGCAGGATTATAGGCAGGCATGGGCTTATAGGACGGCAAGCCAGCATATTTTTCTTTTCTTCTGCCAGCAACTTTTCCATATATTGTTTTT
>Ga0209541_10009807_pt1 | contig 15427 bp, 13 predicted proteins | sample RifCSPlowO2_01_FD_184027 | JGI IMG/M metagenome (GOLD analysis project Ga0209541, IMG submission 184027) | Groundwater microbial communities from Rifle, Colorado - Rifle CSP2_plank lowO2_0.1 (SPAdes) (version 2) | ecosystem: Environmental > Aquatic > Deep subsurface > Groundwater | place...
GATATATTAATACGTTGGATTATAAACACATTAGTTGTTCTCGCGGTTGCGTATGTGATGCCGAGCGTGCAAGTCGATAATTATATGGCCGCGATCGTCGCCGCGCTCGCTATAGGCGTAGTCAACGCTGTTTTAAAGCCGATTCTAATATTTCTAACTTTGCCAATAGAGATCGTGACCCTCGGCCTTTTTACTCTCGTAATAAACGCATTCTTGGTAATGCTCGTCGCCTTTGCAGTTCCCGGTTTTTCGATCGATGGCTTTTGGTCCGCGATGATTTTTGGGATTATTTTCTCAATAGTCCAGATTGCCTTCCATAAGTGGGAGAGAAAACAAGAATTTTAATCCTCCAAATATCTTTTTTCGCGAAGCCACTTTTCTATTTGGTCATATTCTCTCCCAATCCAATCTTCGTTTGAGATAATTTGTTCTAAAACCTGCTGGACGGTGCGCTTTGCCGATGATACGGGGTGAGTCTTAAAAAATTTTTTGATATCGATTACGTATTTTTTTGAATTGAAACTCTCCGCCGGAGAAATAATTCTTGGAAAAAGATGCCCGCCTTGACCGTAAGTTTTTAGGAAAAATTTCCAGTTTCGTTTTAAAAACGTCCAAGCCATCTCCCGTCCAAGAGGCGAGGACCAAACTGAGGCCAGCATTCCAGGCTTATCCTGCATTCTGACTTTATTTGAAATTATGAAGCCTAAAGTTTTCGCGACGAGCGTTTTATCGGAAAATAAACCCAAGGCGCGCCCCAAACGGTTTTTCTCCTCGTGGAGCGCGGTTTTTTTATATAACTCCAAAAACTGTGAGTACTCTTTCTGTCCGCCGTATTTAGCAACGACGCCGTAAACCGCTTGCCGGATATCCGGATGAGTACGGGCTTTCCCGCGCAAGTGCGCCAAAAAGCGCTTTCTTGCCTCGTTAATAACTTTCTCGTCCCCATATCTGCCGGACTGGCTTATCGAAATTCCCCTGAGCAGTGAATCGAAATGCGGCTCTTTTGCTTTTCTCTCCCACCCAAGCCGCGCCGTGAGCATTGAAAAAATCTCCTGCCCGAACTTTTTGTATCCGCCCTCAAGCTTTGTCCCCTCGATTAATGTATAGATTGTCCCGAGATTTTCCGCCAAATCAGCAAATGTCGCGTAATCGTTCTCAAAGCGGTAAGAGCGCGCCAGGTCCATTGCGGCCGTGGTCGCCAATTCGCCCGATTCGGCGAGCGCGAACGCGTCGTTTTGTATGCCGAACCGGTCTTCAGACGAAAGTTCTTTCCTTTCAATCGGATCTTTTAAGCGCGTAAGTATTTCTATTGGATAGTCGCACCGAAATACTCCTCTCGCGCCCGCGTTAAATTTTGTCCATCGATTGCCATCTTTTCTTACTTCTAAATTCTTCTCTTGGAGCAGGCGCGTTTCCGATCGCTTCGCGCCCTGCCTTAAAAAAGAAATCGGAATTGGCCAGCGCGTTTTGTCTCCGCCTTTTATTCGTGAAATTCTGCTTGAAAAAAAGCGATGCTGGCGAATCTCGAGTTTTTTATTCTTCTCGGAAATCCGCAGCACCGGATAGCCCGGCTTCTCTGTCCAGAATTTCATAATCTTCCGGACGGGCTTGCCGGATTTTTCTTCCAAAGCCAGCCATAAATCGCCCGTGGCTGCATTAGCGAATTGGTGCCTCTTCAAATAGTGCGCGAGGCCGTCGCGGAATTTTTTCTCCCCGATATAGTCAGCCAGCATTCGAATAACCGCCGCGCCCTTGGAATAGCTAACCGCGTCGAAAATCTCTCCGATCTCATTGGGATGGCGCACCGGAACTTCAATTGGATGAGTATTTTGAAGAGCGTCCAATCGCAATGCTTGGGATAAATCCTGCCGGACAAATTGCGTCCAAATGTTCCATTCCGGGAAAATATGGTCGACGGCGAGATATTCTATCCATGACGCAAATCCCTCATTTAGCCACAAGTGCGTCCACCATTCCATAGTGACAAGATTTCCAAACCACTGATGCGCGAGCTCGTGCGCGATCACGAGCGCGACCCATTGCTTATTGTGAATCGAAGAATGGTCTGGATCGACAAGCAGCGCGGATTCGCGGTAGGTCACGGCGCCCCAGTTTTCCATGGCCCCCGAGCCAAAATCCGGGAGCGCGATTAAATCCAAAATCGGCATGGGATAGGGCACGCCAAAATATTTTGTGTAATACGAAAGTGTTTTCGTGGCGACATCTAAGGCAAAAACGGCCTGATGTTTTTTCCCCGGAGTCGTGAAAACGCGAACCGTTATCCCCTCCTTTGTCTTTGCTTCAATGTAATCAAAACGTCCAACAATGAAAGCTAATAAATATGTGGACATTTTGGGAGTCGGCGCGAATTCGACGATTTTATATCCTGATTCGTGCTCGCGGATAGCGGTTTCATAAGTGTTTGAAATCGCGCGATTATGCTTCGGGATAATGAGCGTTACGTCAAAAATCGCCTTGGCCGCTGGTTCATCCACGCATGGAAAGGCGCGCCTCGCGTCAGTCGCTTCAAATTGCGTCGTCGCGATATATTCCGGGCGCCCGCGAAGTTCATACTTTGCCTTATAAAATCCGCGCATTTTATCGTTTAATATCCCGCGAAAATTAAGTTCGAGCTCTCCCCTGCCTCGCGGTATTTTTCTTGAAAATTTGAAAATTACGCTCTCCGACTGGAGATCATATTTAATATTTTCAGGTTTTATTTCCTTTCCTTGAGAGCGCAACAAAACGCGCCCGATTTTAACCTCGTGCGCGTGAAGAGTGATTCTATTTTCCGGTTTTGTAAGCTTAAAAGAAATAACCTCTTCGCCCTTAAACGTGAATTTCTCAAGATCGGGATGTAAAATAATTTTATACCGCTCCGGCCTGAAATGAGACGGTAGGCGATGGGAAGATTTTGATTTTCGATTTTTTAACATACTGAGAAGATGATAGCAGATGAAGAATAAAACCGGAAGAGAGAAGGAGGTTTTAACCTCCTTCTCTCTTCCGTCCGAAGGCTATAATCTCTCTCGTTATTTTCTCGTACATTGAGAGAAGATTTTCTTCGCCCTCGATACTTTGTAGAACTTTTTCCCAAGAGAAAGATTGCTCAAGTAAATGTCGGTTATAGTCCATGAGATCTTTAGTAAGCGGCGAAATCTCGACTACAAGTGGCAGGAGACCAACCCCCTCTTTTAATTGCTCCATTGTCCTTTCAAATAGAAGGCGGGCGTAAGGAACACTTGCCTTTGGATTTTCATAAGTTTCGAGGAGTATCATTCGGCCATCCAAGAAAAGGCTTAAATATAGGGGATAATACCATTTGGCAGGGGAACGCAATAAAGAAAAATCCTCTGCTCGTATATCATTCCTATACACCCTTTCTTCATTACCCTTCCCTGTTTCTCTCCAGGCATATTCAGGCAAACTTCTCGCTCTCGAAAGACATTCACTATGAAACGCTGAGGCATCTTGAAGTAAATAATCGCCGTCGAATACTTTTCCACGCAAGGACATATGATAATCCATAAGTTTTGTTCCAAATTTTGTTTGGATATTCTGGATAACCATTCCTTCTAATTCCTTATTACTGAGTGGGACAACTCGTTCATATTGTCGTATAAGGTGATTACTTTTAGACCATGTAATCCAAGAGATATTAATTCGACGCACCTTATCAGGATTTTTATCCGTGAATGAATCGCGCAGCAGAGAAAGCGCAACTGGCTGTACCCCAAGCAGCTTGCAGAAGCTAAAACAGGAAATATCCTCGACCATGATAGATGGAACTTGGCGCGCGAGAACGCCAGCGACCATTTGTCGTTCAGAAACAAAATGGCGATGAACTATATCACTGAAAGCGTGTATCCCGTAAACTCTGTCAACCCAACTATTAAGCCTCTCTTTAATTTCTTCTTGATTGTTTTTCCTTTCCTCAACCAGGGTAAAAAGTTCTTCTCTTTTGGTAATGTACATATTTCCCTCCTTTTAAATTTTTAGGAAGATAAAAAATCTCCCCTCGAAAACCTAGGAGAGCTGAAGAAAAATATTTATTTTACAAATTGAACTAGGCTTTCGAGGAAAGATTTTCGAAAACCGAATGCCACACAGATTTTCTGAACATGATAGGCATTTTTGTATCTTATCTTATGTGCAGAAAATAGTCAAGTTAAGTTTACAAATTCGTTACTAAAAACTTAGCAACTTAGGTGTCGGACACCTAAGTGCTCAGGTAAGGCATTTCTGCTTACCTCTCCATGTCGCCATGGAGTTCGGACTATATCATCACCCCGACGCTAGGTCGGGGGCTCGGCGTATAGTCTCTACGGGGTCATGACCTAAACCTCATGACCTAAACCGAGTTTAGGTCAGCAGAGATCGCGCTAAAAATAAATAAGCGGGTTGGTCGCACACCAACCCGCTTATTGCTTCACAAAAAGTGCTATCTCCAGCGCCTTGAGTTTTAAGAGTTCTTCGACGAATTTGCGTTCAGTCGCGATCTTTCTCGCTCGCGCAATATCTTTTTGCGCCTTCTCGAGATTCCTGCGTCTCCCTTCGAAGCCGGCCCGCGATCTCAAAACTCTAATTTGATTTATCGGTTCAAGCTTATGGTACAGATCCCCGAAAATAAGCTTAAAAGCGTCCTCCGGTCTTTTCGCATTCCCGATCATCTCGTGGCATTCCGCGAGAATCGCCAAAGCCAACGCGCGCTGGTCAGGTCCGATGTCCCTTTCAAGTATTTGCTTCGCATATTTTATCGCGGACATATAATCGGAAGAATGGAAGTATATTCGCGCGCCGATATTGAGAACGAGCGGCGTGATTTCTGCATTTGCCTCCAAGTATTTCTCAAACAATCGGCGAGCCTTTCCCAAGAGCCACTTAGCGCGGAGTCTGCGCAATAACCGCAAAACACGTAATCGCTCGGAAGTAAGCTCAAATGCGGACTCAGCTCTTGTAAATGCGGAGAAAAGTTTCGATAATCTTTTTTTCCCTTTGCCGATTTTCAATGAGACCACCCCCTTTCTTCAAATCAACGATTTTGCCTATTATAGCGAGTAAGCGCCATTAATCAAGCCCTACTCGTATCGAAGCGCGTCAATGGGGTTTTTCTGGGAAGCTTTCCGCGCGGGATAAATTCCAAAAGCGAGGCCTATAATCCCCGATACTAAAAAGCCGATTAGAGCCCCGGAAATTGGAAACGAAAACGTCCACGAGAGGCCGAGCGCCTGCGAAAGAATTAAAGATACTCCAAAAGCCAATAGCGCTCCGGTCAAAATCCCAAGGATCCCGCCGACGCAGGTCAGGATAACAGCTTCAAGTAAAAATTGCTGCAATATATCCCGGTTCGCCGCTCCGAGCGCTTTCCTCAACCCTATCTCGCGCGTTCTTTCCGTCACCGCGACAAGCATTATATTCATAATTCCAATACCGCCGACAATAAGCGAAATCGCCGCTACCGAGACAAGCAGAAGCGTTAAAATATTAGTTATAATTCCTATGCGCGCCGCCAGATCCTCCTGCGTCTGGACAAAAAAATCATCTTTCTTCGGATCCGTAATGCCGTGCGAATTCCTTAGGGTGGCCTGCAAATCTTCCACCACTCTCGCAATATTTTTTTCCGCGTCCGCGGAAATGATAAAGCGATGAAAATATTTAATGCCAAAAAGCGAATCTTGCGCGGCCGTATAAGGAACTAAAACTATCTCATCGAAGTTGAAAAATGATACTTGCCCCTTCTTAGGCAAAACGCCTACGACCCTAAAATTTTTCTCTTTAATCTTAATCCGCTTGCCGACTGCCTCGGATCCCGCGAAAAGCTCATCTTTTACCTTGCTTCCGATCACCGCGTAGGCTTGGCGGCTGCGGACGTCGCTTTCGGAAAATGGAACTCCACCCGCTGGATAAATATCAAAAACATCGAATACGTCTGCGGATGCTCCCAAGACCGTGGCTCGATACGTCTCATTGCCGTAAGCGGAACTTTCTCCGCCAAACACTATCGGCATGATTTTCTCGGCATTCGGAACGTTTTCTTTCCTCGAGATTAGAGCCAGATCTTTTTCTTTTAATGAATCAGAGAAAATTTGCGCGACATCTGACGGCCCAGATGGCTCTCTGCCTGGGATAACTACGATAGTTCTTGACCCAAGCCCTTGAATTTGCGAAAGGATCAAATCTTGCGCCCCCTGGCCTATAGACATCACTAAAATGATCGCCGTAATGCCGATAACTATGCCTAAGATCGTTAAGAAGGACCGCGATTTATGCGCTTTCAATGCCGTTAGAGCCGTTTTAATTAAATGTCGCGTTGTCATATTCTTATATCGCTTTCGATCTTCCCGTCTTTCATGCGGATTAGCCTTCGAGCGTATTTCGCGAGAGATTCCTCGTGGGTTATTAATATAATCGTTCTGCCTGTTTTTCGATTTAATTCGTCGAGAAGCTTGATTATCATTTCGCCATTTTTCGAATCGAGGTTTCCAGTCGGCTCATCTGCAAGTATCATTTCCGGATCAAGAACAAAGGAGCGCGCGATGGCTACTCTCTGCTTTTCTCCCCCAGAAAGCTCCCCGGGTTCATGGACTATTCGATGAGATATGCCAACCGCGTCAATCGCGCTCTTAATTTTTGAGTCCCAAGCGGTCTCAGGCACATTTGAATAAAATAGCGGTAATCGCACGTTTTCGTAAACTGAAGAGCGAGCCAGCAAATTAAACGCTTGGAAAACAAAGCCGATTTTTTCGTTTCTTATTCTGGCAAGTTCTGGTTCCGAATATTCTTCGATGGATTTCCCGTCAAACTTATATGATCCTCCTGTCTGGCGATCAAGAAACCCCAGCAGCTGGAGCAAAGTCGATTTGCCCGAACCTGACGGCCCCATGATCGCGATAAATTCGCCCTTATCGACTAAAAAGGAAACGCCGTCCAGCGCGACGGTTTTGCTTTCCCCGCTTTGGTAAACTTTCTCGAGATTCTTTACCTCAATTAACTTCACGGGAAATTATTACCTTCGTTCCTTCTTCGAGCCCGGAAAGTATCTCAACTCTCCCATCCGATCCAAAAAGGCCCAATTCGACGGGCACTTCATCAACCCGGCCGTCGCTTCTCTGCACGCGGACGATCTTTGATCCATCCTGCGTCAAAATCGCGCGCTGCGGTACCGCCAAAACGCCTTCCTTTTTCTCGGTTAAAATATCTATATTAGCGGTGAGACCGGATCTTATGCGCTCATCTTCTTTATCGAACTCAAAAGTTATTTTGTACGTGGAAACTCCTTCAATTATCGTTTCGGCGGGATCAATAGAAATAACTTTAGCGGCAAACGCGGCATCGCTCCCATAAGCGTCAAGGGTTAGCTTGGCGCTGTCGTTTATTTTAACTTTGGAAACATCCGTTTCCGGAAGGTTGGCCTCAACTTGGAAACTCGCGTCAGAAATAACCGATACAACCGGGGAAGAAGCATTAACAATCTCTCCCGCTTTCGCGTCCTGTTTGGTAACTATGCCCCTGATCGGGGATGAAATGATTGTCTTCGAGATCTGCGCCTTAATATTATTAACGCCCGCTCTGGCTTTTTCCACGCTCGCCTCCTGCGCCAATATTTCCTCCGCCGTGCTCCCGGCAAGATCCTTGGCGAGCTCTCTTTCGGCAATTTTCAGATCCGACGACGCCCCGGATATATTGCTGATTGCCGTATTCACGTTGGTCCTGGCCGTCGAAACGTCGCTCTTGTAGCCGTTAATCTGGGTTTGGGTAAGAGACGGGGCGGGTTCAAGCCCGTTTATCGCGATGGCGACCGTGTCCAGATAACTCTTAATAAATTTCAGACTTTCCAGCGCTTCCGCGGAAAAAACATACATATTCGAGTCGGGATTGATTTTCAAAAGAGACGCGTTCCATGTTTTAAATCTATTTTCGACCGCGATCCGTCCGGATTCCAAATCAGCCTCCAGCTGAGAAAATGTGCTGAAATTTAATTGCGGATTAGGGCTCCTTGGATTAGAAAAAAACTGGTCAACTTTATTATGAATAGCGTCGTCCGCCTTGGTATAGGAATCCTGAATGTAATCGAATACGCTCTGTCTGGCGTCTTCGAATTTCGCCTCGGAAATTTTTATATCCTCCAGACGCGTCCCCTTTTTAAGTTCTTCCAGCTCGGCCTCCTCGGATTTAAGGCCGGCTTCTGCTTCTTGAAGCTCCGATATCAAGTCCGCGTTATAAATCTCAACAAGCTTCTGTCCGGGCAAAACTCTATCGCCGACTTTCGCCGGGACTCTCGTGATCCTGCCTCCTCTGTCAAAACCTAAATTGACGCTCTCAGAAGGCTTAACTTTTCCGGTCACGCTGACTTCCTGAACCAACTCGCCTTTCGCAACGGTGACTGTTTCAATTTGAGTTTTTCCGGAAGATCCGAAATAATACCACGACGCGAGAATTATTACTAAAACTCCGATAAGATAGTAAACGTAATATTTCATGCGAAAATTCTAGCATAAAACCCCGCCCCGATCAAGATCGGGGCGGGGTTCGCGAGTAATTTTAGGCTAATTTGTCGTAAACGATTGCTGGCTTGAAGTCGCGGTATTGCCCGAGGCGTCCTTTGAAACAAGCTGGAATATGTAAGTTGTAGATGCCGAAAGCCCAGTTAACCTAATCGAATGATCTCTTTCCAACACATTACTGCCCGCTGATTGGGTCAACGGCGCTGTAGTTCCGAACCAAACAAAACTTGTCGCGAATTCATTCGTATCCCATTTTATTTTCGCGCCGCTAGAAGTTCTATCATCAATTTCAATTTCGCTGATAATTGGCGCCGTTGTGTCAATCACGGGAGGAGTTGAGGTCGTCTTTCCGCTTCGCCCGCATTCCCGGATTATCACGCGCCCGTCGTGTTTTTTATTCCAGCCCGGAGCGATTAAATGTCCCGGCGGAACTATTACGCAGAAGCGCTCATCATCGCGCCGGCCGTCGTTATCGTCATCATCGTCGTCTTTTTCCTTATTAACTCCGCGTTCCTCCAGTAACTTTCTTAATTTCTCAAGAGTAAGCGGGCCGACATTTCCGACCATAGGCAGGCCGTGCTTTCGCTGAAAACGCCTGACGGCTTCCGCGGTCTTTCTCCCAAAAAACCCCGTGATCAAGGCTTCCGGATATATGTCGAGGTCGGCGGCCAATAAAATTTGCAGAAGCCTGACATCGTCCCCGCTCAGGCCCTCTCTTAGCTGGCGAATAAGTCCGATTGTCTGCTGAGTCGTCGACGCGACTTGGGCCCTCGCCGCCCTTAGCGCCTCAATTTGCGCCTGCAGAATCTTGATTTGGGCCTCAATCTGGGCAATCAGGGCCGAGATATCCGCGGACGACGTTGTCGTCTGCGCCATAACCGAAACCGGCGCCAAAAGCGACTCAACCACAAGAGATCCGGCCACTAAAATCGATAAAAATTTACGCATAACAGTTTTTAACATTGTAAGCCAATAACGCTAATTATACATGACCTTATGCATAATTAGACGCCATGCCTGTGCATTTCTTACCTAAATCTAAGCCATATACTATTTTCTACGATCGTGGAAAATAATTATAAAGCAAAATGCCTTCGTAAATCCGAATCATACGACAATGTAGCTTCCATATATCGCACATTTTTGTGTAGCTTAAAATAGTTAACTAAAATATTAATCTCGCTTTCCGATCTATATGGAAACACGAATACGCTTTTCTGGAACTCAAAATATCCGAGAATTTTTAATCTGTGCCTCAGGGCGTCCCTCAATCTCCTTTTTTCTTCCGGAATATCAAAAATTACGATTCGCCACTTTCTATCCCAGCGCTTTGGGATATTAATCAAAAGTTTATCCAACATTGCTCTCCTTATCCTTAGTTTGCCTTTATTGGTAATTTCTGCAATACTTTTTTTATCCTTTTCTATAATTTTTATAAACCCGTTCAATTTTAAAATTCTGATCAAATGAAAGAGTTGATTGCGATCCATAGACAACCAAACGCGATCGCATTCTTCAAGTAATTCTTTGCGAGTGCCCTTATCTCTTGAAAATCCCAAAAGCAGCCCCGAGGCCATCAATGATAATATCTGCCCGCTCAATTTCGCATATCTTGGCATATACACTATTATACACGATCGTTAAAAATAGTGCGCGTGGAACCTAGACTATGTCCATGAGCGTCAAACTCAGAAACTCATTCGAAAGATACGCCGTCGCGATTACAATAAGTATCAATATCCCATTCGCAATCAGAACGGGATGTTGTACGCGGATTTTTATAAAAATCTTAAGAACCAGCGCCGCGGCTACAATGCCGGCCAATGCAAAATACAAATAATTTACAGTCGTTCTTGGTTCCGCTGCCAAGACGTCTCCAACGGACGGCTTTCGCGCTTGGGGCGCCGTTGAAGGAATTTCTGCGGCGTTTTCGTTTATGACCGCGGCAAAGCTTTCGCCGGGGACACTCCGCGGAATTTCTTTAGCTTCCGCTTCCGGTATCGCGGTAAGTTTTACTGGAGCGGATGGTAAAGTCGGCCGCGCCGGCGTCCCGAAAAATTGGACGACAAATATCGCTTCTCTCCCATCATAAATCCCCCGAGCGGTCGCGATGCCTATCTCCGTATAATTAGAGTTAAGCATATTCGCCCGGTGCCCCGCGGAATTCATCCAGGCCTCCGCCACGTCTTTCGAATCAAAAAAATTCACCGCGAGATTTTCCCCCGCCGCTGAAAAAACATAACCAGCTTTATCCAAAAAATACCACGGAGTTTTTCCATCCAGGGTCGCGTGCGAAAAATATCCTTTTGTCGCCATGTCATCCGCTTTCATCTTGGCAGCATTTTCCAATAGATGGTTGGTTTTTAGAGGCGCCAAATCCTGCTCCGCCCTACGTGTATTAGTCTCGTCAACCAAAACTGCCGGCAAAATCGACGCGAGATAATTTGAAAGCGGATATATATAGAAAGCGTTTAACAAAAAAGCTACCTCCAGAAAAAGAATTCCCGCAAGAATAACCGCAGTGGTTTTCGGGCGCAAAAAATGCGGTTTATGGTCGTTGCCGGGATGCGGAATAAAATATTTCTTGAGCGTCAATGCCACTCGTTCCATTATATACTATGGAAGTTCTGGCTGGGGAAGATTTAGGGTCGGGCAGTTCGCGTTATTTATCCATCGTTTCGTCGTCTTATAGACATAGCCAGTTGAGGTGTGCGGAGTTGGAAGGCCGTACGGCACCCACGGCGCCAGAATTTCCTCCCAATATTTCGCCTGCAGAGCGTGAACGGCCTTATGGGTCACCGGGCCGTAAAATCCGGTTACGGGAATATCGGTTCCCTCGTTCGTATTCAAGAAAGTCTGGAGCTTCTTTACTTCTTCCGGATTATTTTTCGCCCCATATTTGATATATTCATTGAGATAAATCCCGCAGGAAGTCGTCTCGCCTAAAACTTGTCCCGCCGGAGGCGTCGGAGGAGTTATCGGTCCGCCGCCGGAAGCCTGCGCGCCGAATGATCCGAGGATTGTCCCGCCGCCGCCTCCACCGCTCGGAGATCCTGAGCTTATCGAAGGACTACCGTTTGATTCAGTAGTTGGAGTAGGCGTTGGTTCAGGCGTAGGTGTCGGGCTAGGTTCTGGAGTCGGTGTCGGAGTAGGTGTGGGTTCGGGGGTAGGCGTAGGTTCTGGGGTCGGTGTGGGAGTAGGGGTTGGGGTTGGAATTAAAACATTGAATGCGACGCAGTAATAAGTTTCCCCTGCTATCGGAGCATCTACGGAATCAATATTGTCATAATTTAAAACGTCAATTGAGCAATACATTTCAGCGCTAACATTGTCGTCGTTTGACTGATTGCTTTGGTCGAAAGTAAACGGGATATATCCGCTCTGTAATACCTCTCGGACCCACGCGAAAGCTCCAACGCTTAATGTATCGATGGTTGTTATGGCAACGCCTGAAATATCCGTCGGGCCGAATGTGATCCATGGGCTTCCCGTCGCTCCAATAAATGATCCGCCCGGGTCAATCGACGCGGGATTTTCCGAAGCCCACTGGAAATCCCATCCTGATTCAAGACGGCAATTTTCGTTCTCGGCAAGAAAATCCGAGGCAGTGCTCGCGGTTATATCGGGCCCGCCTTCGCCCCAATTCGGCAAGTCTGATTCGTTGTCGCAGACGATTTTAATCGCGACGATATCCGCGCTCGTGGGTTCCGGCGTGGGAGTTGGAATTTCAACAATTAGATTATTATTTCCGCTCTTTGAATCCTGCTCGCTCGAACAATTATCATTTTTATAAACTTTAATATCCACGTCGTAAGTTCCCGCGCTAGATGGCGCTGTAATAGAAAACGATTCTGTATCAGTTCCGCCATCCGAGCTTGTATGGTCGGCGGTATCTACACAAGTGTAGCTTCCGGAATCGATTCGATAGCCGGTAGATTTCCAATCGTTGCTAGAGCCGCCGCCGCTATCCCTCTCAACTGCCACGGAAACATTGACGGATGCTTCGGCATCAACAGTCGCGACGGGCAACCCATTAAGCATGACTGATTCTATCTCTACATCGAAACCGCCGCTGTTCGCGACAAGCGGGAAAGCTCCGCTGGTAAGGCTGGCCGCTAAAAATAAGACTTGAAAACCCGCGAGACTCTTTTTATTTAACATATAGCTTAATTACTTAATAATTAGGCTGAAAACTAGTAAAAACCTTGATATTCTTTGATATTCGGCATCATAGCAAATGCCCCAAAATAGGTCAATAGATGCGACAAAGTCTGTCCGGTATGGTCGCTTGGCGGGGTCAGTTACTACCGATGCTTCATTCAGGGACACAACCCAAATAGCTCCGACACTATTTGCGCGATCGTGAGTATAGTGACGGATGACAAAAAATGAAAATGGGTTAATTCTCGGGGGGCGGTTCGGGTGCCGGAGTTAGTTCCGGTGTCGGAGCTGTCTCCGGAAGAATCTGCGGCTCGGCGTGTGGAGATTCGCTTGCCTCTGCCTCGAGAACTTCACCCTCGGGTTCACCGCCATCCGCGCTGTTGCCGCCAGTATTTGCCTCAACATTAACTTCATTTTCGACAATAGCGCTGTTGTCATTTTCCACCGTCACATCTCCTTCGCCGCCGCCCGAAATCTCCGTCACATTTGCATTCACGATATTTTCAACCTCCGCGCACGCGTCCGCGTCTCCAGTCATAATCATCACCGTCCCGCCCGCTTCGACTCGCGTGACCCGTAACCTGTTTTCCCTGCACCCGCATCTATCGTTGCCATCATTACCGCCATCACTATGATCCCCTCCGCCGCCTGCGGTGAGCGACGTCGAACCGTCATGCCCATGTCCGGGAAAATCAGGGAAATCCGGGAAGTCCGGAAAATCAGGGAAGTCAGGAAAGTCGGGGAAATCGCCATCCTCATCTTCGTCGCAATCGTCATCCTGCGGAGGATTCTTGCACGGCGATACTTTTTTCGCGTTATTAGTTTTCTCCACCCTGTCTTTCATATCCTCAAGTTCCTGATCCGAAACAGGATCCGGCTCCGGGAAATCCGCCGTCAAAAGCGCGTCCGCATCGTCGATAAGTTCCGAGATTGTTATGTCCTCTCCGGGAACAAGCGACTCGCCGACTCCGAAATAGGCAACATTAAATTTGAGCGCCAAAAGTTCCCGCTCCAGCTTATCCGTCATATCCGCGTGCGCGTTTAACATATCTTCTGCCTCCTCCGGTGTTGATATTAAAATCACGCCCACGGTTTGTGGGAGCAGGAGCACCCAATTCTCTTCGTGATTTTTCCAATATCCGCGCGAGCGTATCTCAAACTCCTCACAGCCCTCGATTTGCGCCGTAACATTGATCACATGCGCCTCGAAGGCAAAAATAAGCGGTAAAGAGGCGAGCACCAAGACGAGTCCCGTCAGCGCGAATCCAAAAATCGAACGCTTCTTGAAATACCGAAGTCCGACTTCGGTAGGCCTACCGAAGTCGGACTTCGGTAAACGCTTCGGTAAACGCCGCCGTATCGGAATTACAATTGAATATGATTCCGGCTTTACATCATAAAATTTCATAATTCATGATTCATAATTCTTAATTCGTGCGCAGAAGCGCCGCCCAAACTGATATATATCCCATATATGGAATCCGCAGAGGGTCCTTCCCGCGCATAAGCGTGCGCCCAAGCACGTCTTCGTATCGGACTGGCTCGTCCGCCGTAAAATTGCCGTCCCCTTTCGTCACGAGCGTTTTCTCGCTTAATTTTGTAACTCTGTGGATTGTGAAGCCCTGCCTGCCGGCAGGCAGGCCTTTCGCGTTCTGCCAAACTATTATGTCCCCGACTTTGATATCCTCCTTCGCGATTTTCTGGATCAAAACCAGATCCCCGATATGCAGAACTGGCCACATCGAGCCCGAAGTTATCGCCGCGATGGGATAATTCGTGCCGAGTTTTTTCGTTAAGTAGTACGGTAAACCATAAACGATCGCCCCCACAATCGCAGCATAAATCACTATATTTAAAATAAACTTCAGAAATTTGCGCATTTTTTATCTCCACGGTCCGGGTATTTTAAAAATAAACACTCTTCCGGTTAAGGTCGCATCAATCGGGGCGGAGGCGGGCATATAAACAGTAAACTCGATGACATCCTTTTTGCCGGGCGAAAGAGTGAAAGAGCTTTTGTTTATCGTCATTAAATCGTTGATCGAGCCGAAATTGACTATCGCGACGTACATCGAAATTGTCGTCCCGTTTTCGATATCCACCCTCCGGATCGCGGAAGTCCCCGGACTCAAATCCCCGAAATCCAATCGTTCCGTCGTCGGGTTTACCCCAACTTTCCCCTCGCCCGCGATGACATGCACTGTCGCCTGATACTTATTAGCATCAAGCGCGATATAGAACACAAAAAGAAAACCAACCGCGAGCACTATCGCGAGTATTTTCTCTCCCTTCGTCATCTTTTGCCAAAAATTTTGTTTTACTTCTTCGTCCATAAATTAATTATTATCCCCTGTTAATAATTTTTAATCACCGAATCTCCAGCGCCTTTCACAAGAAGACGCTGGACGATTCGAAGATCAATCTTTATTTCGTAACTGTATCGACAATGAGCTCGTTAGACAAAGGGGAACCATCTCCAGTGTTAACCAACTGTCTTTTGATCACATAGACTCCGCTTGGTGCGCTCGCGTCAAAGTGGATACTGTCGACGTTTTTGAAGTTATCGGTTGGGTCAACGTCAAAGTCATCCACCGTGCAAGCATCACTATGATCATCCGCAGTAGTACACGAACCAATGGCTACCAAGTTGCCACCAACAACACTCATTTTGTAGTGGAATATATTGCCACTTAGTTCGTCTGGATCTTGCCACCCTACTTCATCTACATGCACCATGCCCACGCTCAAAACTGAAGGACCAT
>Ga0209541_10009809_pt1 | contig 15421 bp, 18 predicted proteins | sample RifCSPlowO2_01_FD_184027 | JGI IMG/M metagenome (GOLD analysis project Ga0209541, IMG submission 184027) | Groundwater microbial communities from Rifle, Colorado - Rifle CSP2_plank lowO2_0.1 (SPAdes) (version 2) | ecosystem: Environmental > Aquatic > Deep subsurface > Groundwater | place...
CACCTACTTCGGTGGCGAACCCCTTCTCACGTTCGACCGCATTCGGCAAATCCACGGCGCGATTCTCTCAGCGAAACCTTCCACGACGTTTACCATCGTGACCAACGGCACGCTCTTCGACGAAAACATGGCCTCCTTCTTTCACTCTACAAAGAAGCTCACCAATGTTCAACTCACCGTCGACGGCAGCCGTGAGTGCCACGACGCACTCCGCATCCACCCAGACGGTACGGGCACCTACGACGAAATTCGGCGCGTCTTCCCCCTCCTCGCCCGTGCGTGCCGTAACCTCTTAGTCCGCGTCAACGTCACCGCCGAAAATCGCGTCTCGCTTCACACCCTCCTCCACGACCTCGACGAGCTGGCCCTCCTCCACGACCTCGATAACATCCACGTGTATCTCGCCATGGCCATTTCGCACGGCTACCAGGTCGGTGTATTCTCCCCCATCAGCTACGACGACTTCCGCCGTCTCCGCGTCGAATTCGCCGGCATGCAGAGCCGCGTCCGCTGCCTATCGAAACTTTCCAAGACGTTCTCCTTTGTCGGCGCCTCCTGCGCCGCGCCCTACGTGGAACCCGCTTGGATCGACGCCGAAGGGTACCTCTACGATTGCCAGCACCTGTGTGGCTCAACCGAGAAGTCCGCCGGCCATATCAACGGCTCGCACGTCACCGGATCAGGCCCTCTCGGAGGCCCCCAACTTTTCTTCGAGAACCTCCCCCACTGCTCCGCCTGCCGCCACAAGCTTTTCTGCGGCGGTCCCTGCCCCCTGCAGCTCACCGACGGTATAACCCGCACCGAGCGGTGTGGTGAAGAATTCTCTGTGCTCCTTCGCGCTCGCCTCGACGAGATCCTCGAGACGACGCTCGCTCTTCGTTAAGCCCCTCAGTCCCTCCTCCGCCGAACGCATCCCGCACAACATCAGTTGTGCGGATTTTTTTGTATGGGTAAACGGGGCAAAAAACTGTGGTATAATTGTAAAAGTAAGAATACTGATAACGTAAAATAAAATATGAAACAATGGAACGCCGGGGACTCGCTGTTTTGGTTTATTTTTGTCGGCCTGAGCGTGGCCGCATTTGTTGCTATTGTGGCTATCACCATGCTCACGCTCTCAATACGGCCTTCGCGGACGATTTTGGAAAATGTTGTGGCGACTCCATCAGCAATACCGAGTCTTTCGCCTACCCGCGATCTTTCCGCCTGCGAACGCCTGCCGTACGATTCATCGCAGCAGTACGATTGCTTCCGCGATGCGGCCGTTACCGCCAAAGACGCAACCATCTGCAACTACCCGGGAATCAGCAACTGGAAACCACTGTGCCTGCTAGCGGTCGCCAAAGTGGTGACCGACGAAACGGTGTGTTCGTATTTTCAGGACCACTACACCACATTTATGGATGATTGCCAGGTTAACATCGCCATTGCGAAAAATGATACAGCCTGGTGCGGCACGGTACAAGACCAGCGCCTACATGATGAATGCTTCAAAAAAATTGCCCTGGCCGGGTACCAGCCGGAATTGTGCGCACCGATTTCCGACCCACAAGATCGTGACGGCTGCGTTTATACCATTGCCACCCAGCTTCTGGATAGTACCATGTGCGAAGGCATCACAGATTCTGAAAAAAAATCTTCATGCCAACGATATGTTGAATATGGACGAAAGCAGATAAACTGAGTTGATGCCAAACTGCCGGCAGCACAAAAAAATAAAATGTTTAAAATTGGAAAATATTTTACCTTGGCATGCAGTGACACGCAAGGTACGATAATGCCCGCAAGTTAACGATTACCATATGGAATTCCTCGACGACATCCTCGACACCGACTGGTCCGAAAAAACCAGCGATATGGGGCACCATCTTTTGGAAACCGGCGCAGCCATCGCGGGTCCGGTGGCAATCGCCGGCATTGTCTTTGTCGGACTGAAAAAAATCGTTGACAGCCTTGGAGAGTAAATGCCGCGACCGCACCATTCGATAATAATCCCCTGGCGTGGCTGACCGCGGCAGGGATTTTTTATGCCCCATTGACGTTTAAAGACTGACGTGATATACAAATTCTGCGCGAGCTATCTCCACCAATCAACAGCTCGCGTGTCCTGGCGCCATGCTATGGACGGCCGGCAGCATCACACCTACAAAGCTGCCGGCCATTTTTTTACTCTGCTTTTTCGCATTGATCTTCAAAAGTGTTCGCGCTACAACAATACCCGCGTGTACCCAACTAAAAACACGAGTGTCTATGGCTTCCATAGCCTAGGCGGCGCGCGAGATCACCCTAACCAAACTCGCGGACCATTTTTTATTACCCAAAAAAGGATTCCACCGTATAGAAAAAGGGTCTGATGAGGAGCTCATCAGACCCAGCGCCGTCCGCAGCAAAAACCCCTAAGGAGGGAAATTTCGACCGCGCGTTCAGCCGCACGGTCGAGGAAAAAAATAGGGTTAGGCATGTATGCGGATGCGCCGCCGGCGGGCCAATCGAGAGTGCTGCAATGGCGGGCAACTGCCCAAAAAACAGGTTGCACTCCGGGTCTTGACGGGTCGTCCGGCTCCCTCCACGCTACCGCAGGAAAATAAAAAAAGCAATCCCGACGTTAAAAACTTGATGAAGAAAAAACCGTCCCGGCAGGTTACCGAAACGGCAGAGGAAAATGTGGCGCGCACGAGGCTAGCCGTTCAAAATTTGGAAAATACGTTCCACCGCGTCCGGAGTCGGATCACGCCGAAAGTTTTCGATAAGAAGGCCCAAGAGGCGGTTGCTCCGCTCCGCGAGCGGACCGTGTGCCGGTGGAGGGCACACCATCCCGACGATGCCCTGCTGCAAACGAACAAAAACGGTGCGGAATAAGCTGCCCCCATCGAGCCGCGCTTGCAACAAAAGTGCAGTGATATCCTCCCGCGTGAGCGGGTAGTAGTCCGGAACAACGGCCGCAAAATCTTTCACCACCCCCGTGCAATGCGGACACCGTATCTCGATCATGTTACTCCTCCTGTCTGATCGAAGGTACCTTCCTCATCACTTCATATAGAGGATACTCCAAAAAAATGTACAACGACCACCTATTTGTTACTTTATCATACACTCCAAAAAAATAAAGGTCTCATCACCACAACCCCACGAGGAAAAAAGTGATATACTAAGGTAACCTATTCAATCCTTAAATTTTATGCGCCTCATATACAAAATTCTTCGCTTCACTGCTTGGTTGCTGGTCATCGCAACCATACTGGAGCTATTCACCGGATTTTCCATGGTAAAAAATCTCGTCATACCGTGGCTTGGCTACCCGACTGCACAGTACTTCCATACCAAGGTACTCCCGCTCGTTTTCATCCCGCTGTTCTATTTGCACTCCTTGAGCGGCATTCTCATCCTATTCACGCGTCACAAATTTCTCAATAAAAAACCACTGAAAATCAGCGCCGGCGTGCTGTGGACGGCAATGCTGATTGCTTTCGGATACTTGTATTTTGCCCAAAATCCACTCCCGCCGGCAGCGATTCAAAATAACGCCACACCCCAGCCGAACTCGGCAACCGTTTCATTATCCGTGGAGGAAACCGGCAAGCACAGTTCCGCATCCGATTGCTGACTCATCATTGATAACAAAGTCTACAATGTGACGAGTTTCCTCAACGCGCACCCGGGCTCGCCGGCGGCCATTATCCCCTACTGCGGCAAAGACGGCACGCCAGCTTTCAACACGCAAGGCAACCGGGGCGCGCCACACTCCTCCTATGCGAGCAGCCTCCACGCTTCCTACTACCTCGGCGACGTCGGTGGAAACACGACCGTACAAAATATCCAAGATGTCCAAAACCAACCGCCTATACCCGGCGGCAGGGGTAGAGAAGACGACTGAATGGAAAAAATATAGCCAGCCACTCTTTACTAAAAAACCGTCAAATCAATCACCAACAACCTCGCCGTACAATAAATACTTCCCCCGCGGAAGTATTTTTGAAATAAAAAAACGGGCGGAGGGCTCAAAGAGACCACCGCCCTTCCGACCGGCAGGGTTACCTGCCGTGTATTACCTCCACTTTTCGGAACTCAACAATGCTGTCCCCGCAACTATGGCAGTTAGCCACACTCCGGCAGCTAACTGCCATTAGAAAAACTCGAGGAGCACCATATTGCGCATTGCTGCGCACCTCCGAAAGAGCCAATCTTGCTTCCCGAAAAATCGGGGGTACAGTGAGCACGGATGGAACAATTATAAATCCCGCCGGAGAGTTGTCAAGATAAAAAAACGGGGCGATGCTCCAGCAAGGAACTTCGCCCCTACGTTCGTACGAATTTGTAGCACTCTTCTTGGCTACTTCTTCGCGTACCGTCTGGCGTTCAAAAGTGCCTGCATCACTATGGTTTTTCTCCAAAAAGAGCCAGAGAACAAGGAACGTGGATGGCAACTCGCCGCCCCAAGCGACGAGTTGCCCCGTCTACAACAGTTTCCGGGCCATGAAATCCTCCATGGTTGTCTGGGTATCCAGACCGGGATTACCGGCTGGCGCCAACAACACATAAATATTATAGAAAGCCACGGGAGCAAACGTCAATGTAAAAAGATAAGGGGCGAGTCGTCAGACGGCTCGCCCCCGAGAATTCGCGCTAGCTATCTTCTTCGCGCTAGCTCTTGCTCTCCATCGAGTGAAGGAGCTTCCCCATAGACAATATCCTCCAACAAAGGACGACGGAAATTGAACCGGCTTGGCCGGACAATAGCGGTATGGTAGCAGCGTAATGCGCGTTGGTCAAACGCTCGCGGGTGTCTTCGACGCGCAGTCTTCGAGCTCGAACACCGCGCTCGCCGGAATGACCGTGCCGATCGGATAGTGCGTCCCCTTCGCGGCGCACACGACGTACGCCGCGAGCTTGGTGTCGTACACCGCCACCGCGCCGAAGCGGTGGAGCAGATGTTGCGCCAATACCACGGCGACGGGCGCGCTGATCGGACCGTTGATGAGTGCCAGCTTGGCACCGAGGTGTTTTCCGCGGGAAAGCCCAAACATCAGAGCATGTACATCCTGGACAATCCGATCACTCCCCGCCGGATCGCCGAACCCCACCCGAAATAGCGTCGCCCCCATGTGATCCACTACCGCCTTGCGGCAGACGATCTTGTACGTCGCCATAATTCCCTCCTCTCTTTTTCAAGGAGACCTTCCTCACCGCTGCAAGTATGGCACCTGCAGGAAGGCGGCCTTATTTTACAGGCCAGTTTACTTGAACGTGCGACGGACACGTGCCGATGAGAGCACGGCGTCCCTATCCCCTACACCACCGCAGGGAATGGTATTATTCGCTCCAACGGCGGAGAAAACCACTCCCAACGCCAGTATAAAAAATGACAATTTGGATTTTCTAATTTGCCATAAATACAACAAACTGTCAATCCAGATATTTTATTGCCATGGCAAAAAAACACTGCTAAGGTAATGAACCCATGGCGGAAAGGAGTTTTTCCGCATATTGGGAGTTCAATTTCTTTGACAACTAAGAGGAGACACTAAAAAATGGATAGCTCATTGCGTTTAGCCCTGCTGATATCCGGCGGGGGCACGACCATGGACGCCATCCTGATTGCCTGTCAGGACGGCGGCCCGCTCCACGGAAAAGTGCAGCCCGCCGTGGTCATTGCCAGCCGTCCGGATGCCGGTGGCGTTGTTAAAGCAAAGGCCCGGGGTATCGAAGCGTTATCCCTCTCCCCATGCCAGCCGTCCGAACGGTACGGGGAGCAGATCCTCGAAGTCTGCCGTGAGTATTGTGTGGACCACGTCGGCCAGTACGGCTGGCTGCCGATGACGCCGGAAAACGTCATCGCCGCTTTCCCGCGGGCTCTCACCAACCAGCATCCCGCACCGCCGGAGTTCGGCGGGAAAGGCATGCACGGCAAGGCGCCGCACTGTGCCCGCCTGCGCTTCTTTCATGAAGTCGGTCGCGACCCGTGGACCGAAGCCATCTGCCAGTGGGTTGCACCGGGGGCGTATGACACCGGCGCGGTGGTGTACCGGCTCACGGTTCCCCTCTTCGCGGACGACGACACCAACACACTGCAAGCGCGGGTGCTGCCCGTCGAGCACGTAGTCCAGATCCAGGCGCTGGAACTGTTCGCGGCTGGCCGTGCGTGCGTGCTGCCGCCACGCCCGTCGCTAGTCCGCGCTGATGAGCAAGGACTCCTGGAACGGAGCAAGCAGTACGCACGCAAGTTCTACCCGAACGGATAGGATGGTCAAAACCAGGCAACAACACAGCCCAAAAACCAACGAAAGGAGCATACCATGCTCAAAATGAAACCCAAGAAACTTCGGGTACTCGTCATCGGCAGCGGAGGACGCGAGCATGCGCTCGTGCGCAAGCTCAAGGGAAGCCCGCGCGTGAGCGAACTATTCTGCGCCCCGGGTAACGCCGGCATCGGCAACGATGCCACGCTCGTTCCCATCAAGGCGACTGAAATTGCCAAGCTCGTGACATATGCCGAGGAGAACCGGATCGACCTGACCGTGGTCGGCCCCGAGGCGCCGCTCGCTGCTGGCATCGTGGACACCTTTCGCCGGAATGGTCTGGCGATTTTTGGCCCGACGGCGGCCGCAGCCAGACTCGAAGGCAGCAAGGCCTTCTGTGCCGGGCTGTTGGAGAAATACCACATCCCCCACCCGAAATCCGTGATCTGCGCCGATCCCGGCTCGGCCAAATTCATCCTCGAGCGTTCGGTCGGCCCGGTCGTCATCAAGGCCGACGGCCTGGCCTCTGGCAAGGGCGTCTTTATTGTCCGCTCGTTCGCCGACGCGTGTGCGATCATCGAGCGTATCATGGTCAAACGCGAACTCGGCGACGCGGGCAAGCGCGTGGTCATCCAAGATTTCCTGGAAGGCCGCGAGGCTTCATGCATGGTCATCACCGACGGTACGAAAATCATCCCGCTGCCGTTGTCGCGCGACTACAAGCCGGCCAATCCAGGCAAAGATGCCCCAATGACCGGCGGCATGGGTGCCTATTCTCCTCTCCCTGACGTTTCCCCGCAACTCGAAGAACAGATCCTCGAAACCATCATTCGCCCAGCAATTCGCGGCATGGCCAAGGACGGCCAGCCCTTCACCGGCGTGCTGTACGCCGGCCTGATGCTCACCAAGGACGGTCCCCGGGTCCTTGAGTTCAACTGCCGCTTCGGCGACCCGGAAACCCAGGTGGTGCTCGCGCGGCTCAATTCGGATCTCGCCGACATCCTGTGGGCGGCCGCCATCGGCACCCTGAGTGAGCTCCCGCCGCCGGAGTGGAGCCCAGACAACGCCGTATGTGTGGTCGCCGCGTCCAAGGGCTACCCGGGTAAACCCAAAACAGGCTACATCATCGAAGGCCTCAAGGAAGCTGAAGCCGACCTGGCAGGTGACAATGTTCAGATTCTCCATGCCAGTACTACCACAACCGAATCCGGTGACTGCGTAACCAGTGGCGGCCGCGTGCTCAACGTCGTGGCAACCAGCGACGAATGGGGCATTGCGCGCGAAGAAACATACAGAGCACTCAGGCTCTTCAGCTTCCCCGGCATGTGGTACCGCCGCGACATCGCCGAAGATGCCCAAGTCAAGACCTGATTCATGCACTTTCCTTTTCGCACATTCCACAAGTGGCATTTGGGACAACTGTTCCCGATGCCACTTTTTTTAATTTCCCGCCGCCGCAGCAAGGGACCCCGCGGTCGCGGGGAACCGCAAGCGAGGCGAGCGGGAAATTAATCCGCCGAACGTCCATCAGAAAACGGTGGGAGATTATGGACTAGCCGTAGGCGGTTGACCCCGTTAGACAACCCCAATATTTATTAGCGATACTCAAAAAATAATGTGATGTTTTAGTCTGCGCAATCTCGCGGTATAATCCGTTGTTGTCTAACGGGGTAGACCGCGCCTACTAAACAACGCCACACACTTTACGTGTTCGCGGACGGTAGGCGGGTTAGTACCTATTTAAATTCCCCGCCGAAAAATTGGTAACGCTTATGCAAGAACAGGGAAATTAAAAATTTGCTAAAATAACCCACTTGTGTATAATAGGAATGTTTAAAACCCGAATGGAGGGGCGGGACAACCGAATAATTATCTAATGTTTTCGAAAAAATTTTTGATAACAAGAAAGAATCATTGCGTATGAAAATCAAACGGTACGGAACCGCCGCGATTGCAGCTGTTCTCATGCTCTGCACACTGCAACCCGTGGTCGCACAAAATACGAGCACGACCACTCCGCCCGGGCAGGAGCGGCGCGAAGAGCGCGCCGAAGTGCGAGAAGAGCAGCGCGGTAAACTGGAAGCCAAGCGCCAGGAGAACATTCGGCGCTATTTTAACCAGGCCATCACGCGCCTCGAAAGCCAGCTCACCAAGCTGCAAACGCTGACCACCCGCATTGAAACCCGCATCACTGCGCTCGACACCCAGGGCAAATCAACCACCGAGGCTAAGGCATTCCTTACCAAGGCAAAAATTGCTTCACAAAAAGGCAAGGATGATATCGCCGCCGCCAGAACCGCGCTGGAAGCGATGTTGACCTCGGAAACGCCAAAAGAAGCGTTCCAATATGTGAAGACGGCCATTCGCCGCGTCGCGACCGACGTCAAGGACGCCCACAGCAATCTCGTCAAGGCCATCACCAAAATCATCGGCCTGCGCGTGGGGCAGCCGGAAGGAAATTCCCAAGCACCGACCAGCACGGGGACCACGACAACCAATAACTAATCTTGACGAACCATTTTCCTATGAAATTACAAAAATTCCTCGGCTTGGCCGCCGCAGCCACTCTCCTCTTGGCCGGCTGCGCCGCACAGAAGCCGACCAACGAAAACGTGAACGCCGAACCGACGCCCACAGTCAGCGCAACTCCGAACGGCTCACCCACTGGTGAGGCCGAAGACAACGCGATCAACGAAGAACTCAAGGTCATTGACACGACCGGTGCCGATCTGGAACTCAATGACATCGAAGCCGAACTCCAGTAATTCTTCACCGTTAATAAAAAATTGGAGGCTCGATCGAGTCTCCAATTTTTTTAATAAACTATCGCGGAAGAATAAAATTTCTGCCGCGCCGAGCGATCAGCCCGTCATGTTCCATCGCTTGTAAAAATTTTTTTGTTTTTGCCAACGGCAACTCAAGAGTAACCGCCATGCTGGCTAATGTCATCTGCCGCCCAGAAACGAGCAGCTTCAAAAGCCGGCCACGGTAATATCGCGATGAACCGGCAAAGGTTACCGACTTTTTCCCCCGGGATCGAATCCCGGTCCGACGGCTCGTCGCAACGGTTCGGCCGTAATCCATCAGCGCGCTGTGCCAGACGCGCGACCGGCCGGTTGGTAGCACCTGGCGCGCGATTAATTCCAACGCGCGGTGATCAAGATCGTGTGGTAAATGAAATTCGTTGGTCAGCACGCGCCGGACGTTCGTATCAATGCAAACCTCATCGCGGTTGCGAGCGAAAACATTCACCGCCGCGGCGGTGTACGGCCCAATACCCGGCAGCTGGCATAGCACGGATGAATCCGTTGGAATTTTACCACGATGATCATGCATGATGCGGCACGCGCATTCCCGTAGCGCCAGTGCGCGCCGATTGTAGCCAAGCCCTGACCATAGTTGCAGTAAATCGCGAGATCGCGCCTGCGCCAAGGCGGAGATATTCGGATACCGCCGCAAAAATTGCCCGTACTTTTGCTCCACGCGCGACACCTGAGTCTGCTGGAGCATCACTTCGGCGACCAGAACGCGGTACGGTGTAGGATTTTTCCGCCAAATAAAATCTTCCCCGTACCGGCGATACCAGGTGAACAACCGCCGCTGGAATCGCCTAACTTTTGCTGGCGAAAGAAAAATGGGACGATTCAAAAATGGCATACGAAAAAAACGTGCGCATTGCCGCGGCACTGTGCTAAAATAGTGCCACGGAACACACTATGATCATCTCAGTATACCGTAAAATTTTGGTCGCCGTGGCGATCGGCCTCTTTATCGTGAGCGTACTACCTGCTATTGCCCAAACCACCCGCACCCGCGCTGAAAGCGAGTGCGTCAACGATACCTGGTACTGTACCTTTTGGTCAACCTGCACGGAAGACATAGCTTCCCGCTCCTGCCGGCTCCTTTTCGATTGCCCAAATGCCGACGACCCGATGCCGCCGGTCACGCAATCTTGCGCAGCACCGTGTACCGCGGACGCTTGGGAGTGCACCGCGTGGTCGGGCTGTGGGATCGACGGTGCGAAAACGAGGACCTGTACAATTACCGACGACTGTCCGGACGTCGAGACTCCCGAACCGTCGACGTCGGAAGCGTGCGCGCCGACTCCCCAACCGACGCCGAAACCTTCAATTTCTCCGCGGCCGACTCCCTCCCCTTCACCAACCCCGCTCCCGTGCAACCTTACGGATCTCAAAGAACGCATCCGCTGCCGCCTGCGTTCAGAAAAAATTTCCGCCACAGGTACCATCACCTACCTCCCAGAGGATTGCCGCGCGGTTGGCGATTCCGTCGTGCGCGAGCAATGCTTCAAAACCTATCAGCAGGTACGAAGCTGCCGCCGCCTATTGCGACCTTCCGAACGAATCACCTGCATAAAAAAAATTCTTCAACTCGGCGACCCGGCTGCAGCGAAAACTGCCTGCACCCAACTCCCGGCGGACGAACAGAGCGACTGCCGCAATACTTTACGCAACCGGGTATTCACCGCCGTGGTATTCCGCTTCGATGACTTGGCGTACCGGGCCCAAGCGCTCATTTCACGCGGCGCCTCGGAATCCGCGGTTGTCAATGCGATCACCAGTCTTGAAGAGGCAAAAATCCGCTTCAATCTCGCCGTCACGCTGGCCGAACGAAAGACCATTATTCAGGACGTTCAAAAAATGTGGCGTGATTTTATCTATTTAGTCGCTCCCGAGCTTCAGCTAAACGTGATACAATAGTGTTAATAAAATTTCGCCTATGAAAAAAGAAAAAATCATCACCGTCGTCGTCCGGATCGTTGCGGCCGGTATCGCCGCCACGACATTCTGGGGCTGCCAGCGTAAACCTACTCCCCCGCCGGTTTTACCGGATGACACGGCCGCGCCAACGGCGCAAGCCACTCCGACCACATCACCCAGTCCCCAAATTTCCATCGCGCCAGAGTTACTCGACGACGGGCTCGATGCAGCGCTGAAGGATTTGGACGCGGTGGAATAGTTCTGGCACCAAACGTTTCACCACCATTAATCGCAAAATTCTTGGCACCTTTTTAGAAAAGGTGCCCCAAAATTGCGAGCAGGCTCCGTAATTTCGAGCATTGTCCGACTCGTCGGCGCTCTGCTCGCGAACTCGTTGCTGCGCTCCTTAAACACACTCGCATTCCCGCCGTTGGTGGGACCGTGCCTCCTCGCCGCGCAATGCTTGCGAAATTACTGCGATGCTCGCATCGACCGAATCGAGACGGCCGATCGCAATCGGGCGCCCATTGGAGGAATTTAGAAAAAATTGCGCCTCGAGGAGGAGCATTCCTGCTCGGCAGGAAATTTCGCGCTGTCTGAGGCCACGCCACGTGGCCGAGTTCGCGAAATTCGCGACGACGAGTGGCACAATTTTCTAAATTCCGAGACCGGGCGCGACTCCTGCCTGCCGGCAGGTTGGGCCACCTTTTTGCCCCGCGACCGCGGTGGTCTAGAAAGGTGGCAAAGGAAAAATCGCCAAAGGGGAAAAAATTACTGAAAGGTGCCAAAAAAAGAATCTTCCAGATGGAAGATTCTTTGTCGCCTAGACTGGAGGTGCACCGAGGTGGTTTTTCACCACTTCGATTACCCCCATCAGGAGGCGCTCCACTTCTTCCCCAAGTTCTGGGAAGAACAACTTCACCAGAACGAAGGTGAAGACGAGGAGGAAGATGCTTTTCAGCATATATCCTCCCATTATGAATAAGTGGAGGGGGCGAGTCAGCGACCAACTCCGCCCGCCGGACCAGGGGGTCCTGCCCTCCAGGACCAAGGCCGTTATCAACGGACTCAGCCCTGGAGGGGACTTAGATTGTCAAGGCTCGGCTTTGAACCCGCAACCGCGGGGTGATGGTGAGGCCATCACCGTACGGCGTCGCCACGCCACAGTATATAAAACAATTGACCCGATGTCAAGTCTTTTGTTACCATAAATACTATGGATATGAAAAAATCCGCAGCAATCATTCTTCTGGCAGTTGTGTTCTTCCTCTTCGGCGGGAGCAGCGTCTACTGGTGGCAAACCGGGGTGCAGCAGAAAAAGCTCGCAAACTACGCCGCCCAAATGGAACAGAGCAGAAATGAATTGCAGCAACAAATCTCTTCTCTAGAAAAAGAAGTCCTGCAGTTGCGATCTACAAACCTGGTTTTATATTGTGAAAAACAGAGTGATCAAAAAAATCGGGATTCGTGTTTTGCCGATGCAGCAGTCAAGTACCAAGATATCAAACTCTGCGAGCACATCCAGAACCAAACCACAAAAGACTTTTACTGCTACGGAAAGGTTGCAGTCAAAGCCAATGATCCAAAGCTCTGCGAAACAATTGTTGAACACCCCTTGTACCGCGATGAATGTTACGCCGATATTGCCGTTAATAATAAAGATCTCGCTCTGTGCGAAAAAATTCAGTACCAGACGTATAAAGAAAACGGCTGCTATGCCGCCCTCGCGCGAGAAATGAACGACGTGCGTATCTGCGAAAAAATCGTGCACGAACTCAATCGCTCAGGTTGCTACCGAGATTACGCGGTCGAGAAATCTGATCCATCCGTATGCGAGCAGGCCGGAAGCTTCAAGAGCGGATGCTACGAGTGGGTGAACGCGCGCCAGCCGCAGTAACGGCGTCGATCAATTTCTTACAAAAATTTCCGGGCCGAAAAATTCGGCACGGCATTTTTTTATTGACCAATTAAATTCACTATTATTTGCGACGCAGCTGACTATACACACCTGTGTAATCCGGGCTCGTACCGCAGCAACCGCCGATAATCGTAGCGCCCATATCGGCCCAACGCCGGCAATGGTCGAGATATTCGCTGATATTATGGTCAATCGTAAACTGCCAGCCATAATCACTCCCCGCTTCCCCCGCACCGTTGGCGTACGCGCCAAAGGGAAGATCCGTGCAACGCTTGATTTTCTTGAGTGCCATAGTGGCGATGGGACCGGGGACACAATTCACTAATACTGCCATCGGGGAAAATTCATTCAACTGCTTTATCGCGTCATTCCACCGGTCGCCGTTCAAAATATCGCCATCGGCATTTGCCGTAAAACTGACCATGAACGGCTTCCCGGTCCCCCGCACGGCCTGAGCCGCGATACCCGCTTCTTTGATGCTATTGTACGTTTCCAAAAGAAAAAAATCGATCGGCGTGCGAACAAGGATTTTGGCCTGCTCGCCGTGTTCATCCTCCATTTCGCGTTTCGTCGGCAGCAAGTCCGGCCGGTAGCAGTCTTCCAGGGTCGTTAGGCTGCCAGCGATAAAAATTGGGCGCGCAACAGCAGCTTCTTGGCGCGCCTGCACGGCGAGGTCAACGGCCAGACGATTAATGCGTTCCGTCTCACTGGCTAAACCGGCTTTTGCCAAAGTACGGCGCTGCGTGCGAAAAGTGTTGGTGGTGATGATATCGGCCCCGGCACGGATGTAATCAAGATAAATTTGTTTGACCAACTCCGGTTTCTCAAATAAAACCTGGGCCGACCACAAAGGCAGCTTCGTTGGAAAACCGCGGCGCAAAATTTCTGTGCCCGTGGCACCGGCCAAAAAATACAATTTATTTTTTTGCAAAGTCATAATGAATCGGGAAAAAGTGGGGGCGGCTGCCGCGATGAGCAGCCGCCCGACGGTACGCTACGCGACGGTACCCGCAACCACATAAATCTTGTGGAAAACGGGCTGCCCCTGCACGCGGCGGGACTCGGCCGCACGAGCGTTGATGCGCTCACGGGCCGTTGCGTCGGCAAAGAACTCGAAGTCATTCTGACCGGCAGCCTCCAGACTCGCCAAGGTTGCCAGCGACGTCTCGCGGTGCTGCGGGATCACTTCCTCGTGAACGAGCTGGCAATGATACCCGCACTCCCGAAACATCTGGGCCAGACGATCGAAGCCCGGCCGGCCGCCGAGGTTCAAGACCACTTGGTCTCCCGGTGCGAGCACGCGCTTGGCCCGCCGCAGCAACGCTTCGTTGAGGCCAAGTCCCAGTGCGTGCAAGTGGGCTTCGCGGTAGCGGTCAGGATGGTAGTAGTGGGCCAGATTGTCGCCCACGGACAAATCCAAGGCGCTTGGCACTTGCGGGATGCAGGCGATCACGGCATTGACCCGTGGCGGGTCAAAGTATTGGTCAATGCGGGTAACCAGATCCCATTCCCCCTCCAGGGGACGAGCCCGTCCATTCAGGGCGTCTCCGATGTTTCGCCGTGCCAATGGCGTGCAGGCGGCATTGAGATCGGAGAAGTAGAAAACGGATCGGGGACACCAGCGTGCCAGCAGTAACAGGTTGAGTCCGGTGCCGACGCCGACCTCCCAGATCTTTTTGCCGTCCAATTGTCCAGCGATCCGTTGGAGCCCCCGCAGGAACGCGAAGCTCCAAGCGTCCGGCTGGAAAGCCCACGGAGGCACGTCGAGCTCTCCGGCATAGCCACCCCGTAAATCCGGTGGCAGGATATCGTTGATGTGAACGGACATCTCATCCTCCTCAGTATCACGATTTTTCTAGCAGTGAGAACCCAACCACGACAAAAGTACGAATGACGGTTGACGATAACAAAGAACACGAATACACAACTGACGAAAAAACCCTTCCGTCGGGAAGGGTCATTACGTCAATCAAAAAACTCTTGGGGAACAAGAGTTTTCAAGATTTCCGATTATCTTCCCCGCATGGGCTGGAATTAGCACTCTGCCAATCCCGCCACGCACATGGGGAATTCGAGTTGCCGGTCGCCATCGGGCCAGTACCCTTCGCAGGCGACACTCTGGATAATCACTCTTGAAATGTCAAAGTTAACGGTACTATAGCACAATAAAATTCATTGTCAACACCGACGAAAGGCAGCCGTTGAGCGAAAAAATGGAAACACCACGGGCATCAGAGTGTTGATAATTTCAAATGATTAATTTTTTTGCTACATATGGCGAATCAGCGGAAGCTACGCTATACTTAACCTATGCCACAACCACAAATAATCCTGGGAGCCGATCATAACGGCTACCAGCTTAAACAACAGCTCAAGCGCTGGCTAGAAACGCGCGGATTTTCAACCATTGACGTTGGCGCGAAAATATTCGCTCCGCGCGACCACTACCCGATTTTTGCCAAAGCCGTCGCCCGCGCCGTGAAGGCCGGACGCGGACTCGGGGTGCTCGCCTGCGGCTCCGGCCACGGCATGGGCATCGGTGCCAA
>Ga0209541_10009810_pt1 | contig 15421 bp, 16 predicted proteins | sample RifCSPlowO2_01_FD_184027 | JGI IMG/M metagenome (GOLD analysis project Ga0209541, IMG submission 184027) | Groundwater microbial communities from Rifle, Colorado - Rifle CSP2_plank lowO2_0.1 (SPAdes) (version 2) | ecosystem: Environmental > Aquatic > Deep subsurface > Groundwater | place...
ACGAAACATCAAAAGTTCCCCGAAACAAAAGACACGTTGGGTCAAAGCCAAAATGTGACGGAAGTCCCCACAGGGCAACGACTAATCCGCTGACTAGATTAATAATAAGGAGCCGTTTTAAAAATCCGCCTGATTGAGAAAATATAAAAAGAAAAAACGAGATGAGTATAAAAATAAAAAACAATACTGCGTTTTCTTCTGCCTGGTGATTGGGGAAAGCAGTCGATAAATAAGTTCCAGCAATGATTAATAAAACTGCGCCAATGAAAAGAGAGATTCTGAGAATAAACGGTGTGCCTTTATGTTCAATTTTCTTATTCCTCGGAAGGAAAGTAACAAAGGCATAATATAATGTGATGTAGGATAATGTTGACAGGAAGCCACCGTTAAACCTTGAGTAGTATCCCCAAATCGAAACATGCCTGTCCCAGGAAAAAAGTGTGGCAAAAAATTGAGAGGCTAAAAATAATAGTATAGGAATATCCAACGGAGTTTTTTGGATAAAAAATCTTTTGGAAACAATCATTTGTACTGTCCACGCGGCAACAATAATAGTAGTAATGCCAAAGGTAACCCACATTTTGTTAAATTCGAATAATTCCGAAGTGTTGCTGGTAAAAACTAATGGGACGAGAAAAAAGAGAAGATAAAAAGAGTATTCGATTACAAAGCTACAAATTTTATTAATTATTTCCGGCATGATAGAAAATCCTAATTTCTAATACCTAAATCCTAAATAAATTCCAATATCTAATTTTTAAATACTAAACAGTTTTGAAATTTGGTTATTTGAATTTGGGTATTATTTAGAATTTAGGATTTGTGATTTAGGATTTAGTAATTAGATTAATTTAATGTAGCATATTGGAAACACATCAACAAGGTGTTAAAATGAAGTTATGTTTGACCATTTTTTTAGTTTGTTTAGTCATGATATTGGTATAGATTTGGGTACTGCCAATACATTGGTTTTTGTAAAAGGAAAAGGGATTGTTGCCAGAGAGCCATCGGTTATCGCACTGCATAAAAAAACCAAAAAAGTCGTCGCGTTTGGCACGGAAGCAAAAAAAATGGTGGGTAAAACTCCGGCAAATATTATTACCATCAAGCCTTTAAAAGGCGGAATAATTTCTGATTTTGACGCAACGGTTGTACTTCTTTCGTATCTCCTGTCCGACGTTCATAAAGTCGGCACGCCAGTACCTGTTTCTTTTGCCCGGCCAAAAGTTGTGGTTGCGATTCCTTCGTCTGTTACCGAAGTAGAAAGACGAGCCGTATGGGAAGCAGCCTTAACCGCGGGAGCCAGGAAAGCATTTTTAATCGAAGAGCCGATGGCTGCGGCAATTGGAGAGGGGATTTCGATTTTTAAGCCAACAGGAAGCATGGTAGTAGACATTGGCGGTGGAACAACGGAAATCGCTGTCATTTCATTAGGCGGGATTGTAGTATCTCGGTCTTTACGGTTGGGAGGAGATAATATGGATCAGGCATTAGGACATTACATTCGACTTCGGCATGGAATATTATTGGGAGATGCAACAATTGAGAATTTGAAAATTAAGATAGGAAGCGCGTATAAGAAAAGTTCAAAGTTAAAATTTAAAAGTGAAAAGTTAACCGAAAAAGCAAAAGAGAGCGAAGAAAATGTTAAAATAGAAGTTGAAGGAAGGGAGAAAATGGCAATTGTCAGGGGAAGGGATATAGAAACCGGGTTACCAAAAAGTTTGCGAATCACGGAAATAGAAGTTAGGGAAGCACTATCACCTGTAATCACAAGAATTATCGAAGAAGTAGCTGGTGTTTTGGAGGAATCGCCACCTGAATTAACCAACGATATTTTAGAACACGGGATATTGCTTACCGGAGGAGGAAGTTTACTACCAGGATTTGATCATTTAGTTGTCGAAAGAACCCGGATGCCGGTAGTTCACGCTTCGGATCCCTTAACAACTGTTGCAAAAGGTACGGGAAAAGTTTTGGAAGATCAAGATTTACTTAACCGCGTAAAAGTCATCGGAGGATTACAATAGTCTTGTTAATCTGCCGTTCATCAATTTACACCCTTGGGGTGGAATAGGCACGCACCTGCGGATTAGGCAGATTATTCTTCAAAATCCAAAAGCTGATGTTTTATAATCTCCAATTTTTTTCCATAATCTTCTTGATCTAAAACGAATTGTTTGTAATCATCAGAAGATTTGAATTGCCCTAAAATAATTTCTTTAGAACAAATATCAGATTTTGTAAGGTTCACATATTCACAGCAAGAAGACCACAAATAGGTATCCAAATTTTTGGTTTTAAAGCCTACAAGTGGATTAAGATGGATATAGCGGGTTAGATGGATAAGCTGTTCATTCGTTTCCACATGAACTGATTTGAATTCACCTTGAAGCAGAGGGCCAACTCTTCTATATTTCGTATTGAAATATTTTGTATAACTATTACTTAATTTACTGACAAATTCAGTAATACCATTCTCCCTATTTTGTTTAAGCAGAAAATGGAAATGATTTGGCATAAGACAATAGGAGATAATATCAACAATTTTCTTATCTGTATTTAGAATTGTTTTTTCAGGCTTAAATTGCGAAAACTTTGGTTTTGGATCATCAATTTGATAATAAAGCATTGTTTTAACAAAGCGTTTGTAATCTCGTATTTGATTAAATATTGGGATTTTCGCAACTCCTCTATTAAAAACATGGTAATATTCTCCATTTGCAAAAGGGATACTTCGTGATGGCATAAGTTTAGTAAAACAAAAATTTCCGCGGGTGTCAATACGTTTCCACCCCAAGGGTGAAAGATAACAGGATTGTAAGTTTAAGGCTCAGCGGTTACAATAGAAGCGTGCGAAGAGGACAAGATACTTTTTTCTATTTTCTTCTTTTTTTATTTCTTTCTTTTATTATCTATTTACTTTCAGCAACAGACGGATTGCAAAGTGTTCGAACAATAATTGAGAAATCTTTTGCTCCGCTTTATGGTTTGTATTCAGTGTTGAATTTTTCTTCAAAACAATCTGAAACTGCACTACAAAAAGAAAATAGAGAGTTAATAAAAAAATTAGTTGACCAAACCGAATTGCGAAAAGAAAATCAAGCTTTAAAAGACCAATTTGAATCTTCTTTGTCTCTTCCTTTCCATCTTATGCCTGCAAAAGTGATTGCTACTTCTGTTTTTATTCCCGGAGTATCAATTCCAGAAAGTTTTATTTTAGATAAAGGACTTGCGAATGGAGTTAAAAAAGGAGTGGGAGTTATATTTAAAGATACGGTTGTTGGAAAAATCGGAGAAGTTACCCAACATCTTAGTAAGATAGAGGTTATTACCAACAAGTCTTCCTCTTTTGCGGTATTTACTCTGTCATCAAATGCGTTAGGAATTATAAAAGGAGGAGGAAATGGAGAAATGACTTTAGAAAATGTATTACTTTCAGAGAATCTTTCTATTGAGGATATCGTCGTTACAAAAGGAGATAGCAACAAAGGGGGAGTAGGGTATCCAAAGGGACTTATTGTCGGCAAAATACTCTCAATTGATAAAAAACCAAGCAGCTTGTTCCAGAGCGCGAAAGTAAAAAGTTTACTCGATTTTTCAAGATTATCAACTGTTTTTATTATCATCAATAAATAATATGGTATGGGTACTGTTGGTAACAGCTTTTTTTTTGGAAGGAATTATTACTTCTCTTCCTCTTATATTGACGAGCTTGCTCCTTTTTTTTACCTATCGGAGAAGTAATCGAGTCTTTTTGGCGGCTTTTGGAGTTGGAATTTTAATCGATGTTTTAAAACTGCGTCAGCTGGGAATAAGCAGTACATATTATATAATCTTTTTGTTTTTGGTAAGTTTATATGAGCGAAAATTCGAAATTAAGACAATTCCGTTTGTGATTATTGTTTCGTTTTTAGGAAGTTTAGGATATCTTGCTCTTGTTAATAGCAGTGAAATTTTGTTTCGAGCATTAGTGAGCTCAATACTGGCAGTTACAACTTTCCATGTCACTGCGAATTTATTTCGGAATCCCATTAGGAGTAGATTCTGATATCTAAGTTCAGGATGACAAAAATAAACGTATGAAGGTTGGTGTTGCTTTTTCTGATTCTATTTCTACGGAAAAAGTATCAAAAAGAAGAAATTATGACGATACCCCTTTTGGGAGCATGCGAATGCGCGGGTTTTTACTTCCCGTATTGCTTTTTTTAGCAATAGGAGTTTTGTTGGTAAGAGTTTTTTTTGTCGAAGTTTTACGTGGAAATTATTACAGAGGTCTGTCTGATGAAAACAGGATTAAAACCATTGTAATCCATAGCCCTCGGGGTATTATTTTTGACAGGAACCATACTCCCTTGGTGTTTAACACACCCGGATTTCGAAAAATAGAAGATCCGTCGGGAGGTATACAGGAGAAAAGAACAGTTCAATTGACGCAGGAATTAGCATTGCAGGTTTTGGCACAAGGAGAAAAAAATTTAGAAATTGATTCATTACGACAGTACCCTTATAAAGACGCGATGGCCCATGTGCTTGGATATATCGGACAGATCTCGAAAGACGAGTTAAAAGACACTGTGTATTCTGATTATAAGACAGGGGATTTGCTGGGAAAATCAGGCATAGAAAAGCAGTATGAAGCAACGCTTAGAGGAAATGACGGAAAACAATTGGTTGAAATTGACGCAATGGGAAAGACGATTAGAACGTTGGGCCAGACAGATCCAATACCTGGTAATGATATTACTTTGACTCTTGACGTAAAACTTCAAACTGCGGCTTTTGAAGGATTAAAAGACGTCAAAAAAGGAGCAGTGGTGGTTACGACTCCAGAAGGAGAAGTAGTAACGCTTGTTTCTAAGCCCTCATTTGATCCTAATTTGTTTACCCTTCGTCGCTTCGTTCCTCAGGGTGAGCTCACTTCTTCGGGGAGCGCTTATGCCTCAGTTGATCAAATATTGACTGATGGCGATAATCAACCGCTTTTAAACCGCAGCATTGGCGGAGTATATCCGCCCGGGTCTACATTTAAACTCGTTACATCTGCTTCTGGTTTGGAAAACAATGTTATTGATGAAAAGTTTGAAGTTGAAGACAATGGAGTTATAACAGTAGGAGCGTTTTCTTTTTCGAATTGGTATTTTACCGAATACGGGAGAACAGAAGGGTTGGTTAATGTGGTAAAAGCAATCAAAAGAAGTAATGATATTTTTTTCTATGTTCTTGCGGATAAAATTGGCGTTGATAAACTTTCTAAAACCGCTCGTAGCTTTGGTATTGGAGAAAAAAGTGGCATTGATTTGGAAGGAGAAGCAGAGGGATTGGTTCCGGATGAGAAATGGAAACAAAAAGAATTGGGGGAGGGCTGGTATTTGGGAGACTCGTACCATTATGGCATTGGGCAGGGGTTTTTATTAACTACACCGCTTCAAGTGAATGGTTGGACGAGGGCGGTTGCCAGTGGAGGAACGCTGTATCAACCACACCTTTTAAAAAGTTCAAAATTAAAAGTTAAAAGTTCAAAGTTAGTAAGTTCAAAGAATTTAGAATTAATAAGAGAGGGAATGGTAGAGAGTTGTAGTCCGGGAGGAGTGGCGTGGCCGCTGTTCGAATTTAAAATAGTAAACAGTAAATTGCAAATAGACGGAAGGAATATTTTGGAAACAGCACAGTCTACAAGTTCAGCACAATTTAAAGATCAAAGACATATAACAGTTGCATGTAAGACGGGGACCGCGCAGCATGGTGGAGAGACTACTTTGCCGCATGCGTGGATTACGCTTTTTGCGCCGGCTTATGACCCGCAGATTGTGGTTACGGTTTTAGCAGAAACAAGCGGAGAGGGGTCAAATATTGCAGCTCCAGTGGCAAAGAAAATACTTGAGGAGTGGTTTGGGCAATAGGGCTACTTTACACACACTCCGGCCGCGTCGGGGTAGTTGCCTTCATATTTACATACGTATTCTGTTGGGCAAACAATTCCTGCGATTGTGCCGCACTGTCCGCCCGGTTGTGCAACCCGGGGGCCAATGGTTGGAATTGGAGAGGGAGTAGAAGTTGGATACGCAGTTGTAACCGGTGCAGATTTATTGTTTTGTTTTCCCAAATAATATCCGCCAAATCCAAATAGAACCGCACAAATAATTACAATCAATAGGATTTTTATCCAGAGAAAAGAGGGTTTGGGCTCTGAAAATTGTTCATTCGATTGAGCTGGGTTTTGCCGGTTCATTATAAATAGTATTTCATCTTAAAAAGTGGATGTCAAATCTGGGTACCCGTTCAGGACTTGACAAAGGATTGTCATCCTGAGCGTAGCGAAGGATCTATTCGGTAAAAGATTCTTCGGCTTTCAGCCTCAGAATGACAGTTTTATGTTAGAACTGTGACCTGTTTCAATTTTTGGTTCTTGACAGACATCGTAAAGTGATGCATGAGCAACAATCCTCAATCGCACCCAAATTTATTTACCGCAAGATTTTCGTAACGACATAGACAGACAGCGCCGGCTTACCGGAGAAAGTCTTGGACAATACCTTCGGGCTGCAGCTCAAGAGCGCCTAAAGAAAGAAAAAAGATTTAGCAAAACTTGCAGATATTATCGCATCGCTTAAACCTACTAAAACAAGGATTAGAAGGACATCAGCCAGAATCTTCTTTCTTAACAAAACTTGTCAAAAAGAATCTTCTCCATATTTCCGTAGTTGTTGTTGTTGCGGAATATCTCGCTAAGGCATCACAAAAAGAGGCAGCAGTATTTAAAAAACTTATGGCACGTTTTGGAGTGCTGCCGGTTAATGAAGAAGCTGCATTTTTGGCAGCAGAATATAGGAAACAATCATTGGAAAAAACAAAACGAATTCTTATAGTAGATTGTTTTTTTGGCTGCACAGGCAAAACAGCAGGATATTACATTAGTTACCAACAATACGTCAGTTTTCCCCATAAAAGACATAAAAATAACTTCCCCGAAATAAATTATTGAGTGAATTTGAGGTTTAACAGGATTTCGTTAAAGAGGTCAGTTCCGGCAGATTGGGAAGCGGATGCGGGTTTTCCTTTGATATCCAGTAATTTATTTACATTGGGAATTACAACTTCCAGACAGTTTACTCCGTCTGCAAATGTTCCGTTTCTTCTATACGCGACTTTTCCAGAAACAGTTGCATCTGTGTCTGCTACATTTATGGGACAAAATTTCGGCCGTTTTAATAGAGTAGCTTTTGCGGTGTCGGTTGCGGTTTCGGAGATAAAAGTCATAGTAAGAGCTGGGTTTTGAATTTCAAATATGGTTGCCGAGTCTGAGGAAATTTTAAAATCAAAAGGATAGGTAAGAGAATACCCGTTTGCATTGGTGTACATTTTTGCAGAAGGAGTAGCAACTGGCGCTGCTGTGGGAGTAGTTGGAACTGCTGTTGGCGTTGGAGGGGCAAAAGTCGGGATAAGAGTGGGCACTTCGGGTACCGGTGTTGGCGTACAAATAAGAACTTTCGGACAAGGTGATTGTATACACGTAACTTCCTGATATCTGCATCCGGGGGCAGGAGTCGGAGTAACTTTTGTTTGAGGATTAGACTCCTGTGATAGTACAAATACGCCACCACCACCCAGTGTTACTACAAGAATAATTCCTAAAATAATTTTTAAAGACAGGGAGTGTAATGGTAAAGGAAATGAATGCCCTTTTTTTGAAATAGGTGCTTGCGGGGGCGGGGAGGGAGGTGCTGTGGGTATTTGAACTGGTTGTTGAGGCTGTTGTTGAGCAGGTGGACTCGGAGCTGATTGAGTTGGAGCTTGCTGAATTGGCTGGGCATTTGGGTCCATAAAAAAAGTATTTCAGGAATTCTTGTTCTTGTCAAATAGTTTTAATACTTTTACTATATTCAGTATGGAAGAAAGAACATATTGGCTGGCATTTTCTGTTTTTCCGGGAATAGGAACAGTAACATTTAAAAAACTTCTTCAAAGATTTGGCTCTGCAAAAAACGCGTGGAATGCTTCGGAGTCTGACTTACAAGAATTTATTCAAGAAAGATATATGAAAAAATTCATAGACTTTCGATCTTCATTTCCATTCGATGGATATCAAAACGAGTTGCAAAGAAAAAATGTATGGTTTGTTACATTGCAAGACAAAGAATATCCCCAACTTTTAAAGAAAATCATAAAACCACCGTTTGTTTTGTATGCTAAGGGTAATAAAGAGATTCTGAATCAAGTTCAGAATGACAGTTTTCTGGCCGTTGTTGGAACAAGGAAGATTACCGAGTACGGGAGGGAAGTGACTGAGTTGTTTACTCGGGATCTTGTTCAAAATGGAATTACCATTGTTTCCGGTTTGGCTCTTGGAGTTGATGCGCTTGCCCACAAAACAACTCTTGAAAATAATGGATATACAATTGCGGTTTTGGGGTGCGGAGTTGATTGTTGCACTCCAGAAGAGAATCAATTTTTATATAATGAAATTTTAAAAAAAGGTGGAGCTATTGTATCGGAGTTTCCTCTAAATCATCCGCCGACTCAAGGATCTTTTCCGGCTCGGAATAGAATTATTGCGGGTTTATCTGATGGAGTTTTGGTGACCGAAGGAGCAGAGGATAGCGGTTCGTTGATTACCGCAGATTACGCGTTTAAGTTTAACCGTCCTGTTTTTGCAGTACCAGGACCAGTTACTTCGGGAATGTCGAAGGGACCATTCAGGCTTATCCAAAGAGGAGCAAAGCTTGTAACTTCGGCAAAAGATATTGCCGAAGAACTCAAATCTCAAGTCTTAAATGTTAAAACTACAACTCAAAGTTCAAATCTGAAAGAACCAAGAGCGGGGACGAGGGAGGAGAGAAAGATACTAGAAATGCTTGAAAATGAGGCGTTGCATTTTGATACGATTGCCAGAGAAACTGGATTCTCCAGTTCGAAGCTCGGAAGCTTGCTTACGCTTATGGAAATGAAAGGGATGATAAAAAACTCGCAAGGTATGTTTTCTTCTTATCAGGAGTAAATCGGGGCTTGACACCTCTTGTATAATGAAATGCTACAATTGTCATCATGTCATGTTGAGCAGAGCAAAACATCTCTTCGTTAGTTTAAGGAAAAGATTCTTCACTTCGTTCAGAATGACATAAAGAAATCTATGAAACTAGTTATAGTGGAATCGCCAACTAAAGCCCGTACGATCGGAAAGTTTTTGGGCAATGAATTTACCATCAAAGCCTCGATGGGGCATGTTATGGATTTGCCAAAAAGTACTCTTGGGGTTGATACGGAAAATAATTTTTTACCTGATTACCAGATAATGAAGGATAAAAAAAAGACTATATCGGAATTAAAATCCGCAGCTCAATCCGCAGAACAGATTATTTTAGCAACAGATCCGGACAGGGAAGGAGAAGCCATCGCCTCGCATGTCAAAGACATGCTAAGCAAAAGTCAAAAGTCAAAAGTCAAAAGTCAAAATTTTTTAAGAATAGTTTTTCATGAGATAACAAAAGAAGCGATTGAACATGCGCTTAGTAATCCGGGTTCAATTGATATGAATTTGGTAAATGCGCAAACAGCGCGTCGTGTTCTTGATCGATTAGTTGGTTATACATTATCCCCCCTGTTATGGCAAAAAGTCAGACGCGGACTTTCTGCGGGAAGGGTTCAGTCGGTGGCTTTGCGGTTGATTGCGGAAAGAGAACGAGAAATTGAGAAGTTTAAAAAAGAAGAATACTTTACTGTTCATGCGATATTAGCTCGGCCATCTCATGTCATTGCGAGTGATCCTGAGCTTGCCGAAGGAGAACGCGGCAGTCTCGACCTGCCTGCCGGCAAGGCAGGGATTGCTTCGTCGCGGATTCCTCGCAATGACAATAATAACGTAGAATTTGAGTTAATCGAGATTAATGGAGAAAAGATAGAACAACAAGAGAAGTTTAAGCTCTATAACGGAGACTATACAGTTACTAAAACAATTATTAATACCGAAGGTAAGGCAAAACAAATAGTTTTGGATTTAGAAAAAAAACAATTCATTGTCAGTGATGTTACTCAAAAAGAAATGAAGCGCTCGCCTTCTCCTCCATATATCACGTCTACACTTCAGCAAGACGGAGCAAGAAGGTTAGGATTTTCCGGGAAAAGAACCATGAGCCTGGCGCAAAAACTCTACGAAGAAGGGTATATTACGTATCATCGTACCGATTCGGTTGTTTTGTCTACTTCTGCCCGGGGAGCAATTATCGGGTTTATAAAAAAAGAATTTGGAGAAAAGTATGTTCAACCGCGTTTGTATAAGACAAAGCAAAAACTTGCTCAAGAAGCCCACGAAGCGATTCGCCCGACACGAGTTCAGAATTCAGAATCTATAATTGAGAATGCATTGGGTAGAGATTATGCTAGGCTATATGAGATGATTTGGAGAAGAGCAGTGGCAACGCAAATGGCAGATGCGGTGATTGAGTCGACCAGTGTATTTGTCATTGCGAGCACAAAAAAGATTGCCGCGGATTCTTCGAATCCTCGCAATGACAGTTCATGTCTTCTTAAAGCCAATGGGTCGGTACTTGTTTTTGATGGGTTTTTAAAAGTTAATCCGCAGGCATTGCAAGATACAAAACTGCCAAAGTTTGTAAGAAACGAAGTTTTAGATTTACAGAAAGCTTATGAGGTGTTTCACGAAACCATGGCGCCTCCGCGATATAATGAAGCATCGCTTGTAAAATCGCTTGAGGAAGATGGAATCGGCAGACCTTCGACGTATGCCACGATTATTTCGACCATCGAAGCCAGACAGTATATCGAAAGAGAAGAAAACAGGTTTAAACCAACTGCTGTTGGAGTTGCGGTAAATGATTTTTTGGTGGCACATTTTTCCGATATTGACGACATTCCTTTTACAGCAACCATGGAACAACAATTGGATGAGATTGCCAGCGGAGAAAAACAATGGATACCTATAATTAAAGATTTTTATGGTCCATTTTCTCGGAAATTAGAAACAGTAAAAGGAGCTGCCAGGGTGCAAATTCAGACCGAAGAGACTGACCAAAAGTGCGAGAAGTGCTCTTTTCCTTTGGTTATTCGAATCGGCAGGTTTGGTAAGTTTTTGTCGTGTTCGAAATTCCCCGAATGTGATTTTAAAAAAGCATTTGTTGAAAAAACAAAATTCACATGTCCTAAAGACGGAGGAGACATTATTGTCAGAAAAACAAGAAAAGGAAGAAAGTTTTACGGGTGCGCAAATTATCCAAAATGCGATTTTGCTGCTTGGAACCTTAAGGAGGTTAAAAATCCGCGGGTGCGTGCCTATTCCACCCCAAGGGTGTAAAAACAAACAACAAGATTTAAAACAATTTTGCTAAAATGATAATGAATACAATTACCAAAACCTGATTAATAATTCCCCACGGTTTATCCAATTTCGAATTAAATCCTTTTTGCATTTTGTACATCCATAATGCTACGGGATATTTAATATTGAAGAAGTAATACGGCATGGTAATCCAATCTAATGATTGAGAAGCAATTATTATTATAAAGGTGTATATAGGATCGGTATTGGGAAAGAGCCAAAAGATACCAATATACGAAAGTAAAAATCCAAGCAAGACGTCAATGGTGGCTTCGATTCGAAGCCGTTGTTTGGTTTTTGATTCGCCATTGGTTCCAGAGTCCCAGTGGGGAAATATATCTGCCGCAACGTGGCTTATTACAGCCAACGGTATTGCGATATACGGATTTGGAATTTTTGCAGCAATGATTGCTCCTATGAGTGCGTGTGCTGTTGCCGTCATAAAAGAATAGCGTAGCATAGTGCTGGGGGTGTTACAAGGGGCTTGACAAACTTATTCAAACGTGACCACAATAGAACTGTGAAAAGAAGTAGAATTATTCTTTTGTGCGCGATTTTTTTCTTTCTTATAGTCAGAGTTGATGAAGCACAAGCTCGTCATAGGTCAAAAGTGCTCGGTACTTCGGTTGGTGTTCCAAGCCTGCCTCCGACGGTTGAAGGGCCTGGTTTTATTTTGCCTGATAGTCCTTTATTCTTTCTGGACAGATTAAAACAAGATGTTAATTTGTTTCTTGCTATAACTCCTGAAGCAAAAGCAAAGGTTCGTTCTAAAATTGCTGGAGAACGTCTTGCAGAGCTTCGTTTTATGCTTGCCAAACAAGATCCTAAAGGAATAGATATTGCCCTTTCTGGTGTTTCGGACAATATTAAAGAAGCAGCAGCAGAGATAGAGCGGGCACAGTTAGCAGGAAAAAATGTGACCCTGGTAGCAAAAGAAATAAATGACAGTATCAAAAAAAAGCAGGAAGCCTTAGATTCTTTAGAAGAGGAAGCAGGAGGAGAGCTAAAAGCGAAAGTTGCAGTTGTTTCCCAAGGAGTTTTAGAATCAAAAGTTAAAATAGAAGATGCTCTTCCCGAAGACCAGCTCCAAGAAGAAATAGAAGATGATTTAGAAAGAAATGTACACCGCGGTATAAAAAAGACATCAGATTCTGCCCGTGACGTGGTTGAATATCTGGAGGAATTGCAAGAGCAAGAAAAAGAGGCTGCAAGAAAATCTCTTAAAAAAAGAGAAGAAGCTATTAAAAAAGCAATTGAAGAAAAAAATGAAGAATTAAGAAAAGATGAAGAAAGACTTTTAGAATACGAAAGAAAGAAAAATGATGAACTCTTAAAACTTGAGGCAAAGGAAGCTTTGGAAGTAAAGGAAACAGTCCAAAAAGCGCAAGAGGCAGCTTTAAAACTTAATTCAACCAGAAAAGAAGTAAATCAAGTAAAAACACAACCGGTGACAAGCACCTCCGGGGAAGGATCTTCCGGCAGTGGTAAAAGTAGCAAAGACTAAATATGTTCAAAGGAATAAAATCTTAAAGAAAATAAACCTCGAATTTTGTATAATACCTCCATGATTACGTTAAAGGCAAAAGAACTCCGAACAATGGTTCCAAACCTTGAAGATCTAAAGAAAATCAAAAAGAACCCGGTATATATTATTGTTGATAATGTATTGGATACTTATAATGTGGGTTCAATTTTTCGATTAGCAGATGCAGCGGCTGCGGAAAAAGTTTTTTTATGCGGACAAACAGAAACTCCACCGCACACAAGAATTAAAAAAGCCTCAATTAATACAACCGAGTGGGTAGCTTGGGAATATGCGGAAACCGCGGTTTCCGCAGCATCAAGTATTAAGCATCAAGTATCAGGTATAAAAATTATTGCTATAGAACAAGATGCAAGGAGTGTGCCATACGATAAGGTCGAATATACTTTCCCCATCGCGTTGGTAGTGGGAAATGAAACACATGGCGTTTCAAAAGAAGTTTTAGATATCGCAGATTGCATAGTTGAACTACCTATGTGGGGAGTGAATACATCTCTTAATGTTATGGTATCATTGGGAATAGTTCTTTTTAAAGTGATGGGGAGTTCTAAAAATCCCTAGATGTCAATAGGAATCCACCTCCCAGGTGTACTTTTTATGAAAGTTTCGGTGGTAATTCCGGCATATAACGAGGAAAAGTTTATCAAAGGATGTCTTCAAAGCTTAATGGAGCAGGAAGAAAAAGCGGATGAAATTATTGTGGTTGATAATAATTCAACAGATAAAACAGTTAAGATTTGTAAAGAATTTCCGGTTGAGATAGTTTATGAACCTGTTCAAGGCATAACTTCTGCGCGTAACGCCGGTTTTGACAAAGCCGCATTTGATCTCATTGCCCGGTGTGATGCAGATACTATTGTTCCTTATGACTGGATTGAAAAAATAAAAGCTGATTTTAGAAAATCAAACATTGATTTGCTCGCAGGACCGGTTAGCTTTTACGACGGTCCGATAAAAACTTCTTTTCCCTCCAGGCTCTTTCTGTTTGCGCTTAAAAAACTAAAAAAACAGCATTTCACTATTGGCGCAAACATGATTATTACCAAAGCGTTTTGGGAAAAAATAAAAAAAGTGATTTGTCTTGATGACAGAAAAGTTCACGAAGATTTTGATTTGGCCTTGCACGCTGGTAAAATCGGAGGAGTAATAGGGTATGACAAATCACTGGTGGTCAAAGTGTCAGCCAGGCGAATCAAAAAAAGGCCGCAGTCTTTTTTTATTGAATATCCTATTCGGTTGGTAAAAACTTTATACAAACACTAAAAGCAAAAAATTTTGCTATTGACAAGTTAATGTCAAATATGATTCACTAATTACATGGATAATACAAGACAAGAAGGAGTTCTGCCAGCATCTCAAGCAGAAGCTTCGCCAACTGTTCCCGAAACTGTTCGCAAACGCACTTTCGAAGAACGTTTTTTTGATGATATAGTCAGACTGGTTCGCCGGTACGAAGAAGAACAAATGGCAAAAGCTCCAATAAATTTACCAGTTCCGACAGAACCAGCACGCTATCAACCTCCGGCGGTGGTTAGTCCACCTATTCCACCTGCTCCGGATATCAGCCAGTTTATAAATCAAATACCACCAACATCTTCCCATACAGAATTACCAACTTCGCCGGCTCAAGCAGCACCACCTGTCGTTGAACAACCAGCGCCTCCGGTTGCACCACCGCCGCCGTCCCAAGCAGTTCCACGGTCTGCTTAACTTTCATAAAAATTGGGGGGTTGACATGGAAGTAAAAAGGTTCTATACTCTTTTTAGTATGTAAAAGTTTCGCCAAAGTTCTGCATAAGCAGAATTGAGATTAATACCTCGCTTTGGCGAGGTTTTTTCATCTTTAAAACCAATTTTGCACATTAACAACTGAATTCAGGATTTTAGAACTTACGCGTGAGGTGTAAGTTCTCAACCAGAAAGTGGTAGGAATTTTTTTGGATTGGTTCCTTAAAAAACAATCCAATGACAAAGTTAATTTTTTTGTCCGCCTAATCTTACTTCTCGCCTTAGTTCATTTGAACTGCGGTTCGAAGAGCGATTTATGGCGAGACTGCAAAAAATTGACCGAGTCAATTTTTTTTGAGAGTTTGATCCTGGCTCAGGATGAACGCTGGCGGCGTGCCTTAGGCATGCAAGTCGAACGCTTGTACGTAGCACAAGGAAATTCGAAGCACGAATATCGAAACTCGAAACAATATCAAAATTCGAATGACCAAGATACTAAACGTTTGGAACATTTGGACTTAGAAAATTAGAATTTGTTTAGTATTTCGAATTTCGGATTTTCTCGTGCTATGCACGAGAGTGGCGGACGGGTGAGTAACGCGTAGGAATCTACCCCTTAGGCGGACCATAGCCCCTCGAAAGAGGGGGTAATAGTCCATAGTTTCTCGTAAGAGTAAAGCACTTAACGGTGCACCAAGGGATGAGCCTGCGTCCTATCAGCTAGTTGGCGGGGTAAAAGCCCACCAAGGCGATGACGGGTAGCTGGACTGAGAGGTCGATCAGCCACAACTGCACTGAGACACGGGCAGTACACCTAC
>Ga0209541_10009813_pt1 | contig 15420 bp, 15 predicted proteins | sample RifCSPlowO2_01_FD_184027 | JGI IMG/M metagenome (GOLD analysis project Ga0209541, IMG submission 184027) | Groundwater microbial communities from Rifle, Colorado - Rifle CSP2_plank lowO2_0.1 (SPAdes) (version 2) | ecosystem: Environmental > Aquatic > Deep subsurface > Groundwater | place...
TTGACATTGATTTATATCTAGCAATCTCTCCTGAACTATATCTAAAAAGATTAATTGTTGGTGGTTATGATAAGGTTTTTACAATTGCAAGGAATTTTAGAAATGAGGGGATAGATAGATGGCATAACCCGGAATTTACCATGATGGAAATTTATCAGGCCTATGCAGATTATAATGATATGATGGAGCTGTTTGAAGAAATTTACGAATATAGCTGCAAAAAAGTAAATGGCTCAACAAAAATTGTTTTTAGAGAAAAACAAATAGATTTCAAAAGACCCTGGAAAAGAGCTACGATGAGAGAGATAATAAAAAAATGTGCAAAAATAGATGTTAATAAGATGAATGAAAAAGCATTATTAAGTTTTTGTTCAAAAAATAATATTATGGTAAAAGATGAAACATGGGGCTGGGCTGTGCAGGCGATTTTTGAACATTTCTGCGAGGGGAAAATAGAGCAGCCGACTTTTATTTTAGACCATCCTTCAGACACAACTCCGCTTTGCAAAGCTCATAGAAATGAAAAATTATGCAGATTTATTGAGAGATTTGAGCCTTTTTGCATGGGAATTGAATTGGGAAATGCTTATTCAGAATTAAACGATCCATTAATTCAAAGAAAACTATTGGAAGAGCAGCAGAAAATGCTTAATAAAGGAGATAAAGAAGCAAATCCATTTGATGAAGATTTTGTAAATGCTATTGAAACTGGAATGCCTCCTACAGGAGGATTGGGTTTGGGAATTGACAGGATGATTATGTTTTTAACAGGACAGGATTCAATAAGGGATGTAATAGCTTTTCCGTTTATGAAACCTGAGGAAAAAAGTTAAAATGAGAAAATTGATTTATACAATAATAGCTGTAATCTTAATAGCATTTACAATTTTTTTAGTAAGAAAAAATTACCTGACTGGGTTGGATTTATTATTTTAGTTATTGGTATATTGGGGCTGATTGTTAATGGAGCAATAGTAATTAAAGCCTATCTTTTAGGAGGATAAAATGGCAGCTGGTGGACTAATAGTTAAATCAAACATAAAGAAGGTTGTAAAAGAGATTGATAAAGAGAAAGCTGTAACTTCGGTTGCTGAAGAAGTTGGAATGGCGCTTGAAAAGAAAACAGAGGATATTTTAAGGGAAGCGATAAAGAGGGCAAGGGCAAATCAGAGAAGAACTCTTCAGGCAAGAGATTTGTAAAGTTGTACAGCAAACCTTATAAACTAAACTCTTTCTATTAAACAAATTAAAATGAATAGAAGATTAGAAACAAATATTGAATCATGCGAAACAAATTATGATATTACTAAAATGGTTTTAATAATTAAGGGGGGGGTGAGAAAATCCACTTTGAATTGCCTTTTGCTATAGGTGTAAAACCTGGAAATAAAATAATATTTTATCATGGAGAGATAAATAGAGAAAACAAGGTGCATATCAATTACATTGTAGGAGAAATTTATCGTGAAGGCGTGTTGAAAAAAGAAGAGCTGCTTCTTAGATTTGATGCAGTTGATATGCAAGAAGTGAGCAGGGGAGTTAAACAAAGAGTCGCTCGAAGAGAATTGATAGACTTATTAGAATATTATAGTGAAAATTAAATTATCTCTTTTTCTTTTTCCAGTTTATCAAGAACAAAATTCCTATAAAAAATGCCAGTCCAGAGATCTGTAATGCCCAAAATAAGTAATACCATGTCTGATGCAGAGCTGGTTAATTTTGTGTTAATTTATAACCTCCAAAAACTCTAAAAACTCTACTCTATTTTATGAGTTATATTTATCAAAAGATGCCAAAAAATAAAGCAAAGGGTAGCAAGATTGAAAGAGAATTATTTCAGATTTTTGTAGAAAATCATTTCAGGGCTGTGAGAGTTGCAGGAAGCGGAGTAATGGAAAATGCAGAGTGTGATATAATTGCAGGAAAAAAGGGTGTCGGAAAATACTGCATTGAAGTCAAGTCAAGCAAGAAACCAATAAAATATGTTACAAAAGACCAGATTGAAAAATTCATGATTTTTGCAGATATTTTTGGATTAAACCCGGTAGTTGCATTAAGATTTAACAGAGAGGGTTGGATTTTTTTAGACCCGAAATATCTCAGAGATGCTGGAAAAAATTTTGTCATAACTCTTGAAGAAGCAAAAGAGAAAGGAAAAAAGTTCAGTCAGTTTTTTGAATGATTCAAAAAATTAATATTGATCACCTATTTTTTTAACTAAAAATAATCTTATCGCGATTAGATTGAACGATAATTTTAATTATCTTCGCTACAAAAGACTTCAAATTTTATATTAATAATCTCCCTTGGGGGTTAGCGAGATGGGTGGAAATAATTTTATAGACCATTTATATCATATGTAATCAGGCATAACAAAATTTAAAACAATTCTTTTCTTATCTAATTCATGAGGTGGTTGGCAATTTCATTTCTGATTTTAATCCAGATTAGTTTTATCTATGCTGTCTGTAAAGATGGACAGATTGACATTAATACTGCAGAGAAAGAAGAATTAACTGAGCTAATTTATATTGGAGAAGTTAGGGCAGATAGAATAATCGAATCACGGCCGTTTAGCAGTTTAGATGAGTTAACAAAAGTGAATGGAATTGGGGAAGTTATCTTGGAAAAAATAAAAGAGCAAGGGCTTGCCTGCGTTAAAAATGAGGATAATAAAGATGAAAATAAGAATAAAGAAGATGTTAATCAAAAAGATGCAGAAAAGAACGATACAGAATATGGTTATCAGCTAGTTGGTGAAACAATAGCAGAGGATAATACTACAAAGCCAGAGATAATAAAACTATCTTCTAAACAAGAGAAAAGTATAAAAAACGAAAATGACATAGAAAAAATAGATAAGAGCAGTTATGCAATCTACGGATTTTTTGCTTTCTGTATTTTGCTTGGAGTTTTATTTTTATTAAGGAGGAAAAAATACAAAAATGAATTCGAACGAATTTGAGGATACAAAGGGCATTAGGGTATTGATGATTATAGAGGTGATTGGCAGACCTAAAGAACATCTGACAGAAACACTGAATAATCTGATCGAACAAATTGATTCAGAAAAAGGAGTTAGAGTCAGGGATAAAAAAATTAACGAGCCGATTCTTATGAAAGATGAAAAAGATTTTTACACTAGTTTTGCTGAAATTGAGATTGAAGCAGATGGAATAATGAATGTTGTAGGATTGATGTTTAAATATATGCCTTCTCATGTTGAGATAATTTATCCTGAGTTCATTGCCATAAAAAATAACAGCTGGAACGACATCCTTAATGAATTAACAAGAAGGCTTCATGGTTATGATGAAGTTGCCAGAATAATCCAGTTTGAAAAAAGCGTTTTGGAAAAGAAACTCAGAGAAGCCCTGGAGAACAAAGATAATAAGAAAAGTAAAAAGAAGAAAGAATAATAAAATATTAATATAAGGTTACTTGTTTACACAAAGTAGATATGTTTTTTTACCAAAGTTTTAAACATATTTTATCTTATAATTTGAGATAGGTTAATAACTATATAGTAACAACAGCATGCTCTGTCCGGTGTTTAAAAATTTCCCGTGTAAATTGAATAAATAAATGCCTCCTTCCTGTGTAAAAAATCAGACTCCGGACAAAGCATAATTTGAGATAGATTTTTAAACAATCAAAGACATCTTTAATCATGCAATTAGAAAAGGTATTGAGGTCAAGAATCTTTTGGATTTTCACCCCACTTTTGATTTGGTCTTTAGTTAGCTGGTTAGGATTATCAATAAAACTAAATAATTTTAATATAGAAGTATTTGGAGTTACTTTTGTAATGGGGCTTTTTTTGATACCTACAACTTTCTTTTGGGGAATAAGCTTTATGGATAATTTTTTTCAAAGCATGGCTTGGACGTCTATCTTTTCCATAATAATGATTTTATATTTGATAATTTTCTATGGATTATACCTTTTATTTATTGTAAAGATTAAGAAAATAGAAAAGAACACATTGATTACAATCGCATCAATAATCTTTATCTTTATATTAATCTCAATAGTTTTTATGATAGCAAATCCCCCATCTTTCTAACTTGAGTAATGAACAATTCAAGGATTGTCTACTAAAAGTTATTAATTTTCTTCCCAAAAACATATTCTAGTGTTTACACCGAGCAATTTCATCTTGACTAATTTTTTAATAAAAAACCAAACTCTTGACTATTCAGTGTAGACTCGAGAGTTTGCTCAGAAAATAATTGCATAATTTACCCTTATACTTCCTCCATTCTGTGATCTGTCAAGCACCTTTTCAGATGTTTAGGGCTGCTCCGATCAAGGTCTGACCCATTTCGCACCTGCAAGATCGAGACAGGCAGAATATCAGCAGTTGCATAAGGATTATACAACATCTTCCTCACTTGCTCTCTTGCAGTTTGCCATAAAGCCCGTTTGCAAATAGCGGAGGGCTAACCCGCTAACCTAGTCTACAAAAATATAGAGAACTCTCTCTTTATAAGACTTTTCCCCTCGCATGCAGGTATTTTAATGAGCTTGCATTTTTATGGTCTATAACTCTTTTCCTTTTCTTATACAGAGTATTATAATTACCATGCCAGCCAGGTGGAGAGATTTCAAGATTATATTCTCTCCATATTCTTATGGTGGTTAGATAACTTATCTTATCTGGATGATATTCTTCATTATAAAAATCAGTAGCTTTTCTGGCATTTCCATTAAAAGGCTCATGCAAATTTGCAATGAAAGCTCTTCTCTCTAAGCTAATTGGCATAAAAGTATAGAAAAACAGAGATATAAAAATTTATTGGTAAACTCATCTCCTATTCACCAAAACAATCATAATCAAAATTAATAAAATAATTATCCCGGCAATCAGGCCAAAGCTGAGTTTATTTTTGGTTAAAATGTCAAGAAAACTGCTTTTTTTTGCAGAAACTTTTTCAGGAGATTTCTCAGCCTCCTTTTCTTTCAACTCAACACTGATTTTTGTAAGAGGTTCGTCAAGCTCAATTTTTCTTGAAGATTCTCTTGCTACAATATCAACAATATTCTGATTATTCAAGTTTATCAGCCCCCCCTTTAAAATTTCCCCTTCACTATCGCTTCCATCATCTGCAGATTCACTAACTACATTTATACTTGCAACTTCTTTTTTATTCTCTCCATCATATTCTGCAGTAATTTCTAAATCATAAATTTTTTCAACAGCATCTTTTGGGATTTCAATTGAAATGGTTTTTGTCTCTGTGTCATCTCCGTCAAATCCTTCTAACTGAAATTCTTCTGTTTGTTCATCTATTTTTAATTCAGAATTTTTTACATAAATTGTAACATCAAGCTCATCTTCTCCAATATTTTGAACTTTAACTTCAACCCTTGCATTTTCTCCTTTTTTGATTTCTTCAGGACTGACAACGACATTTTTTATTTTTAAATCTTCCCTGGCTCTTTTAATATCTATTCTTGTATAATTAGAATTGCAGAATTTATCACTATCTTCTGAAGCTATCACATAAATTGCAAAATCATTTTTTGTGTCAGCATCTTCTGGAGCATCAACTGTAAGTTCGATATTATCTTTTCTTCCTTTATTAACAGACAGGTCATCATTATCATCATCTATAACTTTGTTGTCGTCTAAATCATACAAATATGCCTTTACATTTAAGTCAGCATCTTGCTCAGCATTGTTTTTTATTTCTACATCAATTGTAATTTCATCTCCAATTTCAAAATCATCGCTATTATCCGGCTCTTTTATTTTTACCTCTATATTCTTGTCAACAATAGAGCAGGTGTCAGCATCATCAAAATTCAATGGAACGGGGGGAACATTAAAATTAGTCACATTTATCTTGACTCTTTCAGAATCTTTTAGGGTTGTGGTGTCTTCGATAAAAAAATCTATATAATAAATTCCTGCCTGGTTTAAATTTGGAGTCCATGAAAAAATCATTGTAGTGCTGTTAAACTCTGCTCCTGTTGGAAGGTTTTCTGCATAGAACCTTATTCCATCGCCATCAGGATCGCTTCCATTTATGCTGAATTCTAATGTTTCATTTTCCATTATTGTTTTAGCTCCTATAGAATTTAAAACAGGAGCATCTGGAGCATTAATTTCAAAGCTCCAATCATCTTCAGCAGAAGCATAATTTTTTCCATCAGAGCATCTGACATTCCAGCTATGTGAACCATCTGCTAAATTTCCCAGCTGGAAGTTGTCTGCAATTCCATTTGCAGTATTCTTAGAAGCTTTTATATCTCCATCGACTTTTAATTCACAATAAATTAAATTTGCAAGATTATCACTTGCATTAAAATTAAATACTATGTTTCTTGTCTCTGTGAAAATTGAATTGTCTTCAGGGCTTATGAGCACAACTTCCGGAGGAATTTCATCATTAATAATTATATTAGCTAAACCCTTTGTTGGAAATGTGAAGATAATAAAATCCCCTGAATCAATACTACTGTCTTTTCCATCAGGATTTCTTCCAGCTGACTCTCCTTCTCCAGGAGCAGGAGCATTATCTGTTAAGTTTCCATCATTCCAATTGCCATAGCTCACAGAATCAACCAGTTCTTCATTGCAATATAATTTTATTATATCCCCGTCCTTGTTTAATTTGCCGTCCCACTCAAATACTGAAAATGATTTTGAGGCTATTGCTCCTGACAGCCCTAACTCATTAGTTGCAGAGCCGTCTCTTATTTTGCAATTGCTCAAATCAACACCAACATCATTCGGATTATAAAATTCTATCCAATCTGCTCCTTCTAATGGCTCTGAAACAAATTCATTTATTTTTATTTCAGGAATTTCTATCTCGCTTGTAACTGTTAAAGTTACATTATTGCTTACTACAAACAAATTTCCAGTGTCTGTTGCCTTGAAAATAATCCAGTCGCTTCCAGTCCAATTGCCTGTATTTTCAAATAAAACATGGCCGTTTGCTAAGAAGGTTGCTGTTATATATTCATTCTCTGAAGTTTCAGAGATGCTAAATACTAAATTATCTTCATCAGGATCCTCAAAATAATCATTAAGGTTTAAGTCACGAGTTTCACCGCTTATCCAGGAAAGGTTAGGAATAACCTCTTTTTGAACAGGAGCATCATTAATGCAATTTAACAAAGGATTTTCACTTCCAGGATTAATTAAAGGATTTTCATCATCACAATCTCCTTCTTCTAATGAGTAGCCATCTCCGTCTTTGTCATTGCCGTCTATAAGCCATCTGATAGATTTATCAAATATCTGTTTTGTATCTTCTGTCCATAATTCTGTGTTTGATACACCAAAGAAAACTCCTCTTGAGTTTGAAATCTCCCCATTTGCTAATCTATCTCCCGTGTTGATTGTTGCTATAACCGCTCCTTTTTTTGGACGGCCTAATATTCCAACATCATCAGCAACAATAGTATTGACTTTTGTATAATCCCTTATATAATATATTTTAAACTCATCAACTTTAATGCCGTTGTAATCATAAGGTTTAAAGAATTGGCTGATACCCTGGACTATTAAATTATCTCTGTTATAAACCCATACTGTCGGAGGCTTATTAGATGATACCCAAGCACTGCTGTATTTTGTCCAGCCCCATTTGTTTAAATCAGTTCTGTCTAAGATTAAAGAAGGCATATTATTTACCGGAAGTTGAGTTATAAAACCACTAAATTTCTGGTCTCCCAATAATAAAACTTTATAATTGCTCCAATTAATGCTATCAAGGTTATTTACATTAATAATGTCAAAACTATAGCCCGAATCATCCATAAAACTGACTAAATTCTGATCGGCATTGTTATTTACCACATAAGCAATGTCTTTTTTATTTTCAATTGTTTTTCCTGTAATAAGCAATTGAGATTTTATAATCAAAGAACCTTCTCCAATCGCTTCAAATTTAACAAATATATTTTCTTCTACATACCCTTCTTTATTTATACTAATGTTAAATGAGATGACTTTTTCCTCTCCTGGGTTAAGAATAAAACTATCATTGCTTATAACAATATTATTGCTGGACGAAGTTAATTTAATATTAACAGGATATGTATTTTCATTATTATATATTGTAATTTGTTTTTCAATAACATCTCCGACATTTCCACTGACGATTATTTTTGCCGAACTTATTTTCCCAGTAATAGCAGAAGCTAAAGGTAGAATTAGAGATAATATCAACATTAAACTTAATGTTATAATTAAATTTTTTCTCACCTTCAAAATTTCCTTTTTTGAATGTCTCCAAATCTGATGATTTGGATGATTTGGAAATCCTTGATTTCCATAGTGTGAAAAATTTCTAATTTTTCTCATTTTTTCTTCCCCTTAGATTTAGTTTTTTCTGTTTTATCCATCTCTTCTGATTTCTCCTTTTCTAATTTAACTGCTGGTTTTTTTATTAATCTGGCCAGAAATATTAAAACTACAATCAAAATTACCGAGGAAACGCCCATTATTAATAAGATTGGACTGATAGCTTTATTGCCGTTATTATTAACAGCGTTTTCAGTAATCGAATCTGTTTCATCATTTGAGTCTACTTCATCACTATTCTCTGCCGTATTAGAACCCTTTCCTCCTACAATAACTATCACTGTTGAGGATAATACAACTCCAGGGTCTTTTCCTTCAGCCGGAGTAAAAAAAACATTTATCTTTCCTTCATATCTTCCCTCCTTATTTACCTCAACTCTAAAATTCGCCTTTCTTTCTTCCCCAGGACTTAAAGAAAAATTATCATCAACTATTTTCAAGAACTTAGAGCTGTTTTGATCTGCCTCTAACTTTATATTAATTGAAATATCATTTACATTTTTCACTAAAATTGTTTTTTCAATTGTAGTTATTTTTCCTCCACTGACTTCAGGGTATAGAACCATTCTTGCATTTCCTATTGAGCCGGTAATTGCTGAAACATTAACTGAATTTATGACTACAAAAGCAAGGAGTATAAAGATGAGCATGTGTATTCTCTTTGGAGTAATCATAGAAAATTCATACATAATCCATATTTAAACATTATTGTCGTCGAAAAAATATCTTTTTGTTATTACTCTTGTTTGATGAAAAATATAAATAATTGTAAATAAAAAGATATTTTTTATGTTATAGCAACTGACTTAAGTAATTCCCCAAATTGTCAGTTGCTATATTCGAGAGAACAAAAAGCAATTGGGAAATATTTTGGTCTCTCGCTATAAGTTTGAATATTCGCTCCGAGTCTGAGCGATTTCACGAGTTTATTGTAATCCAATTCGAGTGAGGTCGCGAGTTGAACTTTCGTCAAGGCTCTCTTCTAAAAATATTGTTAATGTGGAAAAAGATAAATTGTTAGCGGTGAGGTGAAATTAATATCAACGCGACAAAAAGATTCAGATTTTATCTTATTAACAATTTCCCCAAACATCAGCATCCTTTAATAAAGTAAATATCCATACCTTCAACATTAATATCTGTTGAATTGTCAATGAAAGAAACTTTGCCATTCAATTTATCAACAATTATAGTTGCTCCATCAAAATTTATATCCTCTCTGTTAAAAATTCCTTTTCCATTAACTTCCAGGATAAGAGAATCATTATTAGCTTCAATTATTTCTCCTTTATTGAATGATATAGAAACTCTGTTCTTGCTTTTTTGCATTACTAATGAGCCGCTTCCATCATTAGAATTGCTTCTTGATACGAAAAAATTAATTTTATTGTTGGTAAATCCTATCTCTCCATATTCTCCTGTTCCGTCTCTTGCACGCAGGGAGCACATAAATTCATTTATTGTCATTTTTACTTCTTTTGTAGATGTTTTGTTATCTGCTGATTTAGCAGTTATCTTAACAATATAATCTCCTGGCTTAAAAAAAGAAGTATCAATAGTTATTTTATATTTTTGATCTTTCTCTTGTCCATAACCATATCCGATATCGTCGGATAATTTTTTGACTTTAACTCCCTCACACTTTCCAACCACACTTCCATCAGCATTAAAACTGCATGAAACATTTTTTGGACCCGTAATTTTTAGAATTAATAATTCAACTCCCTGCTCTCCTTCATCGAGGTCTATTGTTGCATGAATATTAATTTTTTCTCCTGATGTTGCTATGGTTTTATCTGGGCTGGGAATTAAATTAAAAGCACTTGTTTCACCTAAGGCAAATAAAATTATTAAAATTACTGCTGTAACTCCTAAAGAAATTATTTGTGAATTCAACCTCATTTTTAACCTCAATTTACGTTATTCTAAAATAGATTAACTATATAAATCTCATTTATTGCATCGTAGTAGTAAAATTTTAAAGATTTCCCAAATCATTTTTTATTTTTTACGAACAATATAATGAATAATAAAGTGCAATAATCTTTATATTTCAGAGTCTTTGATTTCTCATATGGGAAAAGGGGAAGATAAAAATAAGAGGAAGATTATAGTAATGATTCCCGCCTATAACGAGGAGCAGACAATTGCCCAAGTTATAAGAGATATTCCAAGAGAAATAAACGATCATTGTGTTGAGATTCTTGTAATAAATGACGGCTCAAAAGATGATACAGTTAAAGAAGCCAAAAAATCCAAAGCAGATTATATAATTTCAAATCCAACTAATTATGGTCTGGCTTATTCTTTTCAAAAAGGCATGAACAAAGCCCTAGAGCTTGGAGCAGACATAATAGTTAACACAGATGCAGACTTCCAATACAATCAAAAAGAGATTGAAAAGTTAATTATTCCAATAATACACGGAAAAGCAGACATTGTTTCTGGAAACAGGCAGGTGAAAACACTCAAACATATGTCATTTTCAAAAAAATACGGCAATATAATCGGCTCAAGAGTAGTAGAATTTGGAGCAGGCTACAAAATAGAGGATGCCTCATCTGGTTTTAGAGCTTATAGCAGAGAAGCAGCACTGAAACTTTTCGTGATTTCAGACCATACATATACACATGAAACATTAATTCAAGCAAAACATAAAAACCTCAGAGTCATAGAAATTCCAGTAGAATTCAAAAAAAGAGAAAATGGTGATTCAAAATTGATAAAATCAGTATATAGTCATATCAAAAAGTCATCCTCAACAATTGTAAGGACAACTTTAATGTATAATTCATTGAAATTCTTCTCATATCTTGGTATATTTCTAATTGTTCTCGGAGCAATACCATTGGTAAGATGGTTAATTTTAACCTATATTACAGCAGACGGCGGTATGCACATTCAATCTCTTCTTTTAGGATCATTGTTAATGATCGCCGGCGGTTTATCAATCTTGCTCGGTTGGATAGCTGACCTTCTAGCCATCAACAGAAAATATCTCGAAGATATTCAGTATAGAGTGAAAAAGTTAGAATTAGGAGATGTAAAATGAGGAAAGATGGAGAGAAGAGGGGAAGGGGGATGAAAAAGAAAAAGTTTATAAGGAATTAAGTATATTATTATCTATGCTTCAGGGAGAGCTATAAAACTGCTTGCAGTGTCCCGCATAGTGTTCTCTGTCGTTGCCTCTGGCAACGCAGGTTTATTTTAAAATGGAGAGGGTTTCTGTATTTATTGACGGAGAAAATTTAGTTTATGGGATAAAGTCAGTAAATCCTTTTTACACAGATTTCAAGTTTGATTTTGAAAAAAGACCGGTGAAAGATATGTACATCGTGGTGACCACAAAGTTTATAAATAAGTACATTATAATGTACATAAATAAAACGGTAAAAATATGGAAAAAGCTAAATTAGAAGAATTTAATCACTGGTGGACAATTGGGAAAGTAGACGCAGAGTTAGCTTTGCCTTTTAAAAGAGATATTTATACAGAGATAGAAAAAAATATAGATAAGAGGTTTATACTGGCATTAGTTGGTCTTAGAAGAGCTGGAAAGACAACAACTATGTACCAGATTATACAGGGGCTAATAGAAACAAAGATTAAAAAAGAGAATATTCTGTTTTTTTCATTTGACGAGGTTTCAGTAAAATTAAGCGAAGTCATGGAGACATATAAAGAGATTCATAATAAGGACTTAAGAAAAGAAAAAATATATATCTTTCTGGATGAAATTCAGAAATGGAGTGGCTGGAAAAATGAATTAAAAAAATATTATGACTTATATCCAAGGCTAAAATTTATAATAAGCGGTTCAGAATCTCTTTTTATAAGAAAAAAAACAAAAGAAACTCTTGCAGGCAGGATTTTTGAGTTTACACTTGCTCCTTTTACTTTTAGGGAATACCTTAGGTTTAACAAGATAGAAGAAAGTGAATTTAAATATGAAACAAAAATCAAGCCAATTTTTCTTAAATTCGTAGAAAAAGGCGGTTTTCCAGAAACATTTTCTCTTGAAACAGATAAAGATTTTAAGGAATATATCAGGACATTAGTTGTTGATAAAATAGTATACAAGGACATTCCGAGAATATTTAAATTAGAGGACCCGGATTTTTTAAAAATTCTTTTAGAGTTAATTTCCACAAATCCTGGAATGTACATCGATTACCAATCTTTAAGCAGACAATTTGGTAAAGATAGGAGAGTAATAAAAGATTATCTTAATTATCTCAAAGAAAGTTTTTTAATAACTCTATTAGGCAATTATAGAAAAGGAAGCATAACTACATTAAGAAAGAAAAAAAGAGCATATCCTGCAGATAATGCTTTGATTTATTTATACAAATCGAGGATTGAAGAAGATTTTTTTGGAAGAATGGTTGAGACCTTAGTAGTAAACAAACTTAAGGCTTCATCTTTCTGGGAAAATGGCGGAGAGATAGATATAGTCTATGAAGGCATTCCTATAGAGGTAAAATATCAGGAAAAGATTAACTCAGAGGATTTTAAGCCAATAAGAGAGTTTATGAGGAAGTTTAATAAAAAAGAAGGTCTGATGATAACCAAGAATGAAGAAAAAGAAATCAAGTTTGAAGAAGGTGTAATAAAACTAATTCCAGTTTGGAAATGGTTATTAAGTTAAGTTTCGCTTAAAATAATTGTTCTTTTTCTTCATCATTTCATGCTTTCCATGCATATTCTCCATAATATACATTCAAATAGCAAATTTAATTAAACTGAAGCTCGATAACCAAAAAGTTTAAATAGTACTCTTATATAAATATATATAATATGGAAGAAACAATTCTACACAGCCCAACCTTAGAAAGCGTGATAATGGTAGAGGAAACTATAGAAAACTATTCCGGTGAGTTGGGAAAATATCAATTATGGCAAAAACTTCCAAGAAAAATGATGTATCAAACTTTTTTAGTTATTTTAAACTACTTAGAAAGATCTAACAAGATTGTCATTGATAATGAAGGAAAAATTGTCTGGATTTGGAATCCTCAATTAGTAAAACAACTTCAATCTAAAAATTTAATAATCAAATAACTATAACTCTTAGATGAATGAACGAATAAAAGAGGTCGCCTTTGCAGATGAACGACTAAGGGATGCTTATTTCAAGCTCAAAAAAGGAAAATTTGAAGAAAAACATCTTTTTGACAATATTAACAAAGCTATCGATTCTTTAAAACAAAATCCTTTAAGGGGCATAAGAATTCCTAATAGATTAATTCCTAAAGAATATATTCAAAAATATCAAATTAACAACTTATGGAAGTATAATCTCCCAAACTCATGGAGATTACTCTATACAATTATAGGTGACGAGGTTAAAATAGTTAGTATGATTCTAGAGTGGTTAAGCCATCCCGACTATGAAAAGAGATTTGGTTACTAATTCTTTCCCATTCATAATATATATTTACTAATAAGATGTCATTCCATAATATACATTTCAGCCACAAGTTTAATACAGAAAATTTCCTATCTTCTGTCTCACAAACTTTAAGAACACAAAAAGTTCGTGATTAAAAAGCTCTTCTTCTGATTATAATAGGTATAGTTTTTAGGAGATGTAAAATGAAGAAAGATGGAGAGAAGAGGGGGATGAAAATTCCTTATATAAGGCTATACTCTAAGCAGATAACTTTTCATTTATTTTTTTTAGATTAAAAAGTATTATTCTTTCAAGACTCTGGAAAAGATTCACATCACTTCTTTTTTTTGATCCTTTTGTCTGATTTAGATAGTCATCTAGTAAACCAAAAGGGATATCTAAGATTGGAATATCTTTAGAATTAAGAAGATGAAATGTAATCAGCCGGGTAATTCTGCTATTGCCATCAATAAAAGGATGTATATGCTGGAACTCATTATGAAAATAAGTTGCAAATTTTATTATTTCTTCTATATTTCTTTTATTCTCTTTGATGAAAAGATTATATTTTCTAAATAACTTTTCTAAGTCTTCTTTAATATTTTTAGCCTTGGATACATTGAAATCAGGATTTCCTTTGATAAAAACTTCAATCTCTCTTATTTTTCCAGCAATTTCAGGTCTATGGGCCATAGCAATTCTATGATAGCTTAAAATAGAATCAATAGAAAGGGGTATTCTTTGGAAAGAATCTTTTAACATCTGCAAGATAGCTGTTTGATAATTTTTTATCTCATCAATATCTTCAGTCTTAAGGTCAGAGGGGATTATTCCATCTCTTAATATTTTAATGGTATCCGGAAGGGTTATGGGATTCCCTTCTAATGAGAGGCTATGATAAATAAAAGAAACTTCAAATTCTTCAACTATTTTTTTAAAACCCGTTTCATTTTTCTTTCTTAATTTTCTATACAATAATAGCTCCTTTTTTATCTCCTTAACATAGTCTGGTTCTTTTTTTTGGATATTTAAATATTTAAAATCAAAATAAACTAGGAGATTATTTACTAAGGTGTTGTAAAATATTCTGGTTTTTATTGGTTTTTTCGATGTAAGAAGAATCAATCCGTATTTATTTAATACTTTAATGTATTTTGCAAATGTTCGGGGATTAACATTAACCCTTTTTTGATAAAGTTCGCCTTTTTCTAATCCATACAAAACAAATTTTATTAACTTTTTATCAAGCAAGAGATTATAATTAATATTATTGCTTAAGCAGTGATTTATAATTTCGTACAGGGCCTTAGGTTTGCCCTCTTTTTTTACTGAAAAATCCTCTTGTTTTTTGTAAATCAACCTATCTTTTTCTAATTTAGTTAATATTCTGTATATATTCTTATAATTTTCAGGCTTCCCGAGTTTTGTAGCTATTTCTATCGGTCTTAATGGACCATTATTATATACAATTTCAAACACATCATATTTAGTGACCATAATAATATTGATCCTTTAATGTTTAAAAATCTTTCTATTTTGTACTGTTTATAGAATATTTATCTATTTTAGATACGAAATAGCACTATTTTAAGCGATAAAAGTTAATGTAGTTATGTCAAGATTTTTGGCAAAAACCATGCTCTATCCATTTTCTCTATATCTTCTCCAGCAAATCCCATATTCTCTCTAATCTATCTTCTCCATAATA
>Ga0209541_10009819_pt1 | contig 15414 bp, 12 predicted proteins | sample RifCSPlowO2_01_FD_184027 | JGI IMG/M metagenome (GOLD analysis project Ga0209541, IMG submission 184027) | Groundwater microbial communities from Rifle, Colorado - Rifle CSP2_plank lowO2_0.1 (SPAdes) (version 2) | ecosystem: Environmental > Aquatic > Deep subsurface > Groundwater | place...
GTGATAGATGTCACGGATGTTGATGATGATGAAAGTACGTTAACGTTAAGCTTGACAGGAATTTCCCAGCCAATCTTCAGTTTCATTAGTGGTGTATGGCATCTCTTGTGGAATAGCCCACTAAATTCCGATGTGGGACAGGTCAATGGAGTTACGATTACAGCAAGAGATACATCATTAGCTTCAGCAACATCTAATCCATTTGGAGTGACTATCACCAACACCAATGACGCGCCAACAGCTAGTGATATCACAGAAAACACGAATGAAGATACTGAAATTACTCTTACCATCAACAAAGGTGATGAATATACAGATATAGATAGTGGAGATGTTGCAACGTCACTAACGGTATCTAATATTCAAGGAGCAACTATCACTACTTCTGCTTCATGCTCTGCAGGAATATGCACCGTAGGAATAACTCCAACGCAAGATTCAACTACAACAATAACAGCAAATTACGTTGTCAACGATGGAGATGCAAACTCCAATACTGCTAGCATCACCATAACTGTAACCCCCATCAACGACCAGCCCGTCATTTCAACAGTTCTTATCGATGATGTTGATGTGACTGCTGATGCTTCTGCAACGGTGACGGAAGGTGTTATATTTAGAGTAGAAGTTAGGGCTACGGATGTAGATACCCTAGAAACCAACTTGATGATTGATCTGGATGCATCAATGATAGACACATTTTCCTTAACTTCTTTAGGAGCAGAACTTGATCCTGACAATGATATGGCATTTGAAATGCTTCTTCCAGCAAGAGACGCTCTTCTTAACCTAAGTCTTGTTGTCAATGATACTGATTTAACTACACCTGAACTTTCACAACCAAAACCGATCGAACTCTACGTCCAGCCCGCTCTTGATTTCCAAAACGTTATGATTAACGGAGTAGAAAATGAAGGCGAGGAATTTAGCGTAGACGTCGGACAAGAGATAACCATCTCTTTTAGCATGGTCAATAACTTTGATGATACTCTGGACCATGTAAGATTTACCGCAGAAGTGACTGGTGGCAGTAATTTTGCAAGAATTATTTACGAAAATAATGGCAGCTGGGCCATGCTCCCAGAGGATGAGAGAGAAGAATCATTCACCTTTATGATACCTATTGATATTGACGTTAATGACTTTACCTTGACCTTAGAGCTTCTTGAAAACAGTGGTGATTATGGCATGTTTGAAGATATTTTCTTCACTATCGACAGGAAAGAGCATGCAGCAGTCATTAGCGGGTTAAATACCAATACCCCCAATTTAAGCTGTTCCAATATCGCAATCCTCAACCTCAATCTGACCAACACCGGACAATCAGAGATAACACCTGAAGTCCTTATCTATGACCGGGCAAAAGATTCCGCAACATTCAATAGGACGACAGGAGAATTTTCCTCTTCAGCAGGAAAACTCTATGAAGCAGAACTACCAGCCATCCCTTCATTAGACACTTCCAAAGAAACATTTAATATAGATGTCTCTTCTCTTGCGCCAGGAACAAAAACGTTCTATGTCTACATCGTCAGCCCTTTCTTCTTGGATGAATTCTTTGTCGGAGATTCTGGACAAGTTTCGGTAAATGTAGCAGATTGCGTAGCAAATTTCTTTCCCTCAACAAGTTCCATAATGCTGAGAGAAGCGCAGCAGCAAAGGTTTAACCTCAACTTAAGTGAGCCTACAACAGATATCCATTGGTACTTGAACGGAACGGAACAACTAGATTTTGTGGGATTACAAGAATACCCTTTCACCGCAAACAGAGTAGGACAGCACACGATCTTAGTAACTGCCCCTGACCAGAACAAAACGTGGACAGTAACTGCTTCGAACGTTCCTACATTAGGGCAATTCACGGCAAATATTCCAGCAGGTGTAACCTTAAGCCAGCTTGCATCATTTGATCTTGAGCTAGAAAATTCTTTGGGAAAAATATCCTTTGACTCACTGGTAGACCTGCGATTGATCACTAACTTCAGCATGGTCACGATAGGCAGTGATTTTGTTTTCATCAACACTAGTACAGCTCCCACGCTTAACAGGCAAGCGATAATAACGTTGAAGAGAACGTTCAATAACCCCACGATCTTATACGATGCTAGCTACAATCCAAACACTCTCCAAACCTGCACAGCAGCAGGAGTCAGCTGCACCTCGTTAGGTAATGCCGACGGACAATATTCCTTTACCGTGCAAGGCTTTTCTACGTATAAAGTCTTGGAAACAACTGATCCAAACCTGGTCATATCAGACATCGTCATCGATGAAACGCCTCGTGGACGAACAGCTACAGAGAAAATTACCTTAACTAATCCTGGAACATTGCAAGACCTTACGAGCATGCAATACCGCTTCGTAAATGTTGACGCAAAATATGCTGCTTCTCTCACCGGATTACCAAGCACATTGGAACATGGAAAAAGTGCAGAAATCCAGCTGAGCATCAGCATTCCAGAGACAGAAACCATGGATCAGCATGCTATTGGAACATTGGAAATTTCTGCCCATAACGGAACAGAAACGATCAGCAGCAATAAAACGATCTTCCTCAAGCCAAAACAGTTCCTTCTTGTAAATACTATAGAAGTGAACGGGAAATCATCTGGTGACCTTTCAGTAGATGATACCAACAAGATTGAAGTGGAAGTAGAGAATGATTACTCTGAAGACTTAGAAGATGTCTTGGTAACAGTAAGAATCCTCGATGTTGACGGTGATGACCTTGAGGAAGAAGCTGATGAATTTGATCTTGATGCTGGAGATAAAGAGACAGTAAGCGTGGAATTTGACCTTTCCCGAGAAGATCTTGATGAAGAGACTTATACGATAGAAGTTCTTGTTGAAGGTACAGCTACTGATGACAGTGATCATGAAAGTAGTGAAACGATCGCTGCTGATCTGGACATAGAAAAACATCACGTTGTCATAGACAATGTGCACCTTGCTGCAGACCATCTTCAATGCACCAGAATTGTTCCTTTAGATGTTGACATCAAAAATATGGGAAAAGAAGATGAAGAAAATATTGACGTCAAAGTCAGCAACAGCGCATTACAGCTAAGCTTGGAAGAAAAAGACTTGGAAGTAGACAGCTTCTTTGACCGAGATAACACCGATAGGGCTTCATTCACGCTGGACCTAGAGGATGCGCCTGAAGGAGAATATGATCTCACCATAGAAGTATTCCTTGATGGCAACAAAGAAGATGCTAAGAAAGTAAACATCACCATAGAAGACTGCTTGGCTTCTTCTACAACAAGCCAGAACATCAATCTAGCCGGGAAAAATGCTGCACAGCAGCAGAAAGCAACAGCAAGCTCCTCTGCAGACAAAGATCAGCCGATAACAATATCGTTTAGGGATACGGCAAAATATACGATGCTCATCGGCTTCCTCGTCGTCCTGCTGCTCTTTGCAGTGATCTTGGGATTAGCTATCCTGATCAAGAAGAAGTAGATTTTCTAAGGGAGAATAGTAGTTTTTCTTTATTTTTTCGTTGTTTAAGCTATTTCTTTCAGTTGTTCTTAGTGCTAGCCAGAATAATAAAAAACCCAATCGCAGCAAGCTGCGGAGTTTTTTAAAGTTTGTTGGAGAATTTATGTTTTTACTGCAAGTAGTGAGGATCAAGAACCAACAAACAATTTAAAAACACGCTCTTCTTTAGCAAGAATATCAGAGAATAGAACAAAGGATAACAAAATGAATAACCAAAAAATACCCTCCAGAAGCATCAAGAAGATGCTTGTCGACCATTCAGGAAATACCTATTCCATCAAGGATCTTGAGGAAGACTTCCATACCAAAGATGGGATCATCTCCAAAAAAGATTTGCAATCCAAGAAAACGTCGGTAACATCGACGAAAGGAAAGACCTTTCTTCTTATCCAACCAACATTTCCCGACGTATGGGGATCTCTGCAGCGAGGTCCTCAAGTAATGATCCAAAAAGATATCGGGATGATTCTGGCAAAAACGGGAATAAATCACCAATCAAAAGTCGTTGATGCTGGCGGTGGTTCTGGATCGTTATGTTTATCCTTGGCAAATGTCGTTAAAGAAGTAACAACCTATGAACACAATCCGGAACATCATGGTCTGATTCAGAAAAATGCCAGATTATTTGGCATCCTGAACCTTACCGTAAAACAGGAAAATGTCTATCAAGGAATCACTGAAGAAGATCTTGACCTGATCACCTTTGACTTGCCGGAACCATGGCAGGCTCTCCCTCATGCCGAGAAAGCTCTTAAAACAGGAGGGCATTTGGTTGTTTACTTGCCAAATTTAACGCAAGTGAAAACATTTATTGATGCTGCAAAAGAATCTTCTATCAAAGTTACGGAAACGATCGAGCTTTTGGAACGCAAGTGGAAGATCGAAGATAAGATCATGCGCCCGGAATTTGAGATGCTGGGACATACCGGATTTATGATATTTTGTAGAAAGTTTTGAATGAACAAAAAGTTTATAATATAATCTATTTATACTCTACTCTATGCGAAAGCTGGTGATAGGACTTTGTATTGTTGTACTTTTTCTTCTTTCTGGCTGTGCGGTGGGAAAAGCGGGATCTACGGGCAAAATAAGCACCGGCATTATTCAGAATGTGAAGTGCGGGGATACTATCACTAAAAGTGTTACCTTAACGGCAAAGGATTCCATAACCTTCAAGCCTTGCCCCAACAGTGGGCTAACTATCAGCACAAGCAAAGTTGTTCTTGATTGTAAGGGCTTGACGATTGGTGGTTCTGGAGCATATTATGGTGTAACGGTGAATGGAGCAGCTGATGTTACTATCAAAAATTGTGATATAGTGAATTTTGGAACTGGAATTAAGATTCTCCCCAGTTCAGCACGGACTATTATAGAGAACAACAATCTCCAAGAGAATACGGCGGAAGGTATTGGATTATATTCTCAGGCAACTATAAAAAATAACTTTTTTTCAGGAAATGAAATGAGGGCTATTCGCTATGATGCCCACAGCCCAAACTCTATTATAATCTCTAATGATTTTTTTAGTTCAGGAATCTCTGTTTTTCCAACGCCGCTTCCTGCAGCAAATAAGCCAACCTTATGTCAGGATGGAAAAGGAAACTTTTTCCAGTCTGTTCCGGAAGACCAGCTTCTTCTTGGGGATTGCGGAAAGGCCATCAAGCCATTTACTGCTGAAGGAAACAAACAGCCATTATATATTGATGGAGATATACCCCCACTAGAATTGGGAGATACCGATAATGATGGTGTTGTTGACTATAAGGATAACTGCCCCAGCATTCCCAATCCCGGCCAGGAGAATAGCGATCTGTGCGTAGCACTGGGAGAAGATCTTCTCTGTAATCTGCCCTCGTATAAAAAAGTTTTCGATGAAAGTGTGCTAGTTAAGTATGAGGTGGAGGAGTATTATGACAGGAAAAAAATTTGTTATACAGAGTATGGTGTTCCCGGTCCTAACACCATCTATACTTGTTATCAGTTTGATGCTTCTGTAGTCGGTGGACATTCTGGTCTTACCACCTATGACCGTTATGGCGATGCCTGCGACTGGAACGATTTCCTGCAGGGGCCAAATGAAGCTGGCGTTGACTGCGGCGGGTTAAGCGGAATGCCCTGCATTACCTGCTCATGGTGCGCAGAAAATCATCTTGTTCCTTTGCGCTTAAGCGGCTTAAGAAACACCATAGATGTCGTTATTCGTTTTGGTGATGACGTTAGCGGGACACCTGCAGAATTAGAAAAGATGGCAAAGTTCATCATCCAGGAGGATTATGATAAACAGCTGAGAGCTGCTGTCGGCTTCGCTGAGTTTTCAAACACTCTGGAACCTGCCGGAGTTGCGCTTCCCTCCGACATCATGGACCGCTTTAATTTTTATCTCTGGCATGAGGATTATTATGACGATGAAGATAGAGATGATTTTGAATCTTGGGCAGACGTTGTTCAAGAATTATATAATGATGAAATCCCACAGATATTTGGCTTTGGTTCAAAAACGGGTAGAGCTTCTATGGGTCCCCCTGGAAGGATGCTCACTTTAAAGCCAAACATAGAGGTTGACCATCCCACCTGGTATAACGCTAATACTGATGAGGTAGTAGATGATGCCACTCTTCACGAGTTAGGTCATGCTTTATTTGGATTTTGGGAAACCTATGACATCTCCCAACACCCTTTTTATGAAGAGGTAGCAGCTTTGTATGATTTGGGAGGAAGAAATACTTTTGATGACCTAGAAGAATGCCAGGAGTATATTTCTGGCCTTACTGGCACTCCCTGGGATGGAAAAGAAGAGCTTTGCAATGAGTATTTTAACGAAGCAAAATTGGATTGTTATGTTCAAGATGTTAGGTTCTCCAGTGTTTACGAGCGCTGTGTTATGGGTGATTATGCTGATTCTCCATTTATCCCTCCCACCTGGTCAATCCTCTTAGAAATATATGACCCTTTCTCTGCCATGAAAGTGAAAGAGATATTTGACAACTGGGACGAGTACAATTCCTTTGATCCGGGGAGTGAAACAAGTGCCGTAGTTTCTTCAGGTGTTGGCACCATCTCTACTGCGGCAGTAGTGGATACCAAAGCATTTCAATCTAAAAAACGGGGGCTGATGGTCGTCTACCAAGCGAAAGGAAATATCTTTACAGAAACAACAAAACTTTCTCTTCTTCGAAGCAAACCAGCCAGTGGCTACCATAACTATAAGCCTTGCACCGAGAATGATAAAAAAGGCTTTGAGTTCCAGGTTCTCTCAGCCTCGGGAAGCGTGCTTCAGAAATTTTGCAGAAGTGATCCACGAATGGCTATGGATGGCTCGCCTTTAGCAGAAGCCGAGGAGAGCATCGCTTTCCCCCCAGATACAAATACACCTACGGCAGCCATAAAGATAGTAGAGCGGGATCCGCGAAAAAGCGCGGGACAGCTGGCCCAACTTACCATCGATCTCACGGATGCTTTTGCCGAATTCTGTAAAACAAATCCCACTTTACTCAGCTGCAAATCAGTACTCCCTAAGCCTATCGCCAAATGGTCTGGGGAAGGAAATGCTCAGGATAGTGCAGGCAATACCCATGGAACCGTTGCAAAAGTACTCTTTCCTGCAGGAAAGAAAGGTAAAGCCTTTCAATTTGACGGAAAAAACTCTATAAGCCTGGGAACAGCCAAGGCACTGGATATCGCAGCAAAAGATTTTTCCATTCATACGTACGTCAAATTTACGGAAAAGAAAGGAAATGCCCGTGCCATTCTCCAGATGGGGGGATTTGATACGAAATGGGCGCTCACCACGGGCTTTGGTGACACCGGCCAGGATAAATTAGGGTTTGCATTAGGAAAAGCAGACAAAAACGGGGGAGTCCTGTGGTATTATGACGCGGGCAAAGGAATTAATGACGGAAAATGGCATAGTGTCATAGTGGTTAAGAAAGGCAGCGATATCAGCATCACTATTGACGGAACAAAGCAAGCCCACAAAATAGGCCGCATGAAGATGACGACTTCTAATGTGTTTGGCTTAGGATACCATGGCAACTATAATGGTGCCCTTGATGAAGTAAGCATATATGGGCAGGCTCTTTCTCCAGAACAGCTGCAATCAATAACATAATAATCCAAAAAAATGTAAGGAGTATACTCTTCCCTTTCCACCTCATGACCACTCCCTTCCAAGACCGTGTCTATACCCTCCTCCAAAAAATACCTCGAGGAAAAGTAACCACCTATAAAATTCTGGCAGAACAGCTGAACATGAACGGCTTTCAAGCAATTGGAACTGCCTGCAAGATGAATCCCTTTGCTCCAAAGATTCCCTGCCATAGGGTTATTCATTCTGACGGCTCTTTAGGAGGATATCAAGGTAGGATGAACCATCCAGAAAAGATACGGCTATTAGCAGAGGAAAATATTCCCATTAAAGACTCCAGAATAATAAATTTTAAGAAGTATCTCTATAAGTTTTAAGGTATGACGATAAAGATCCAGAAACTCCATCCTGATGCCATCCTGCCAAAATATGCCTGTAAGGATGATGCTGGCATGGATTTCTATGCTTTAGAGACGACAACCATTCTTCCGCAGGAGAGAAAAACCGTTCCTACTGGGATAAGGATGGCCATCCCCTCTGGATATGTTGGCTTGATCTGGGATAAATCAGGAATTGCCTTAAAGCATGGTATGACCACGATTGGAGGTGTTATCGACGCAGGATACCGTGGAGAGATCACTATTTTACTGCATAACCTCTCCACACAACCATTCACGATTGAGAAAGGCCAAAAGATTGCCCAAATGCTTATTCAACCAGTAGAACAGAAAGAGATCATTGAAGTTCCTGAATTAGATATGAACACCCAACGGGGTCAAGGTGGCTTTGGCAGCACAGGATTGAGATAAAGTTATTAAAAAATCACCAGATCAAATACCCATTCCCCTTCTTTATCATATTTTTCGCCAAGCCTAACTTAAATGCATTTTCAGCATAGATGGTGTATAAGATATCTCCTTGATGAACACGCTCATGGATCGTCTTATGAAGATATAACCCCGCACCTTTATCTTTGGGAGCTCCGGCAATCCTTGCCACTTTAGCGATGATGTCATTATCAATCTCCCGAACAACTCCAGCTACTGTTGACGTAAGAGCATAACGATGCTGCCCAAGAGCAGTATGCTTTGACCTCCCTTGAGCTTGAATGATCTCTTTCATCTTCTGATGGGCTTTTCCGCTCTCCAGAATCTCTCTCGCAGATTTTACCCCATCACGATATTTGCCCGTCATCTCCAATAAGATACCTGCCATCATCACGGCCTTCTTTCGCAGATCATCAGGAGCTAAACTGTCATTTCGCAGCACGGCCATGACATCTTCCGCTTCTAATAATGGGCCGATGCCCCTACCGATAGGATGCGAGCCATCCGTGACAATGACTTTAACATCCATCCCCAGCCTTCTGCCGACCAACTGAAACATTTTCCTTAATCGCATCGCTTTTGCCGGAGTGTTTGCTTTGGTGCTTTTGCCCATCGGCACGTCTATTAACACGTGGCTTGCCGAAACAGAATATTTTTTAGCCATGACTGAAGCTAATAATTGTCCTTCCGCATCGATGGATATGGGATTTTCTACATCAATAATCTTGTCATCTGCCGGAGCCAGCTGCATACTGCCCCCATGAACGATACAAGCACCAGTTCTCCGGACAACTTCTTTTATTTTCTTTTCTGACAGCTCAACGTTTGCTAAACATTCCATCGTATCAGCAGTTCCCGCTGGAGAGGTAATCGCGCGAGAACTCGTTTTAGGGATGGTAAACCCCGCTGCAGCAATGATGGGGATAACAATCATCGTCGTCCTGTTTCCGGGAACTCCTCCGACACAGTGCTTATCTAGTGTTATCCCCTTGAACTTCAGTTTCTTGCCGGTATTGACCATCGCTTTGGTCAGATGGACAATCTCTTCAGCACTAAATCCCTTTGTAAATCCTGCTGCGACAAAATATGTTTTTTCGATATCAGTCAAGCGGTCATTGGTGATATCATCGATGATGTGAAATAATTCATCATACCCTAATCGTTTGCCATAGAGTTTGTCGCGGATATGTTTTACCGATTCCGGCTTGCCCGTCAACCGTAAACGAACATCATGGCCGCCTTTAACGTTCATTTTTTTTAACACTTCTTCAAATAGTCCTATCTTTCCTACAGGAACAGCTTTATCGCTTTCAGAGATATCTAAGATACAAGTTATCTCTTTACCTCCATCATGCACTACTACCCTGTCACCGGAATGAAGGTCAAGAAGCTGAGCATCTTTCTCGTTAAGAATAGCTATAGACGGACCGCCCGTAGCAATGTCCATATCTTTGACTTTAAATTTCATCATGACCTCTTTTTAGGGGATGTTCTTCCTAAGCACTTATCAATACCTTTTGTTTTATATATTTAACGATTTAAAGAGAAAAATAATTATTTTAACAAGAACCTTATTTATTTTTCAATTGGAGAATCTGCTTTTTAAGAGGGTCTAATTTGTTCTCAATGATATCCCAAACTCGGTTTAAGTTGATCTTCCAGTAATGATGGGCAGCAACAATCCTAAAGTCCTGAATATCTCTCCAGGGAATTTCCATAGCCTTATCTTTAGCTTCTTTAGGTAGCTGAGTTGCTGCCTCCCCTATAATTTCTAAATTTCTTAAGACAGCATCCATCACTAATTCATTCTTTGAAAATGTATCAAAATTCATCCTATGAACATAACCTTTGATTCTATCAACAGCTTTAACTATATCCTGAAAATACAGCTCAGATTCGCGCTTCAACTTTTTCTCCACCTAAAAGATACGGCTTCAATTCATCCCTAATGAGGTTTTCTTCACCTAAGTCAACATCTGCTCCTAAAAGATCCCTTAAAAATTGAGATAAGTGAACAAAATCATCAAACAGACCTCTTCCTTCGGCAAAGACAACTAGCAGATCAACATCACTTTTCTTATGAGCCTCATTTCTAGCATAAGACCCTACTAATGTCATTTTCTCGACACCAAAGAGACGTATTCTATTCTTATTTTGTTCAATTTTTTGAATAATATTTTCTTTCGTTAACATAAATAACTCTAAAGAAGAATATTATTTAAAGCTTTCTTTCACAATATTTATATACTCTCTATAAGTAGTAAACAATCTATGGATCAACAAACCTTTAATGGAATAAGAACTAGATTAGAAGAAGAGATTAAAGACTAGAGACAGAGATTCATGCCGGATGGAGCGATAGAAACCCTTTCCCCCATGCAAGTAGATGCTGGGATGGCTGGTTATACCAGAGAAAGATTAGTCGCTCGAGAAGTAGCAGTAAACACTGCCATTGACAATTATACCGCAGGAGCATCGCGGGCATTACGATTAATAGCTGAGCAGTGTAAACTAGATTATACCCCATTAATCCCGCCCCGCTAAATCTTGCTTCTATTCCTTCCACTTCTCTTTCAGAAACTTCTCGATCTTCGGGATATCTTCCGGAGAGCTTAAGTCCAGCCAGTAATCTTGAAGAGGAAGAACTTTCACCTTCTTTTCCTGGGCCAGAAGATTGATGGCATCAGTAACTTCGATCTCTCCTCGTGGTGAAACACCGATATTTGACAGCTTCTTGAACAACAGAGGAGTAGATTTAAAAAATCCCGGCCAGGCTACATTCCCCACAAAAGAAGAGGGCTTCTCCACTGTCTTCTGCAGATAACCATCCTTCACCTGAAGAATCCCATATTTCTTCCAATCGCTAACTTCTTTTCCCGCCATATAAGTCAGGTCATCATCGATACAAAAAAGCTGCAAATCAGCAACAGAAAAGAGACTGTCCCCATAATAAACTAAGAAATTATCTTTCCCCACAAATCCTTTAGCCAGAGCGATAGCATGTCCGGTGCCTAACTGCTCTTTCTGTTCAATAAGTTTTGCTGAAAAATGATACTCGGACAAAAATTCCTTAATTTTCTCCTGCTTATAGCCAACAATCAGAACAACATCATCAAATCCAGCGTTCTGTAATGTTTTAATGACATAGTACAAGAAGGGCTTGCCGTTGATCTTCACTAGGACTTTAGGGATACTCTTCGTTAACGGAAGCATCCTTGTCCCTTTCCCCGCCGCCAAAATTACCGCTTTCATAGTACCACTATCATATTGATGTATCCATATTACTACTCACCTATTACTGCTTTCATTTTTCAAGAAGAAAGAGCAGCTCCTTTAAATTATTGATGGTGAAATCCACATCCCCTTTCTTGGGAGGAAAGACCTTGCCTCTTCCATGGTTCATGAACGCCGTTGCCATTCCCAGCTTCTTCGCCGGCAGAAGATCGCTATCATATTTATCTCCCACGACCAAAACTTCTCGAGACAACCATTTCCCTTTCTTCAGCAGCTTTTCATAGGCAGCAGTCTTATCATAATCAAGAGAGAAAATAATCTCCGAAAACATTTTGGGATCAATGCCTGCGTTCTCTAGTTTTAATCGCTGCACACGCTCTATGCCCCTGCTCACTAAGGCTAGAGTAACTTCTTTCTTCAAAACATCAAGTGTCTCCTTTACTCCCAACAGCGGCTTGATCTTAAAATCAGAATGAGAACATTGATAATAGCTCTTTATGGCAACATCTAAAAAGCGTTCCTCAGCGCCTATCTGCTGTAAAAACTTCTTGATCGCAGATGTGCCATCTTTCGACTTGCTATTAATGTCCATCAACAGCTGGAACGCTTTCTCCACATCCTTCACCACTAACCCTTCTTTGATCATCGCCAGAAGTGACCCTTTCAATTCCACCGGCAGAAAACAGTTCCACGTATCGATCAGGGTGTCATCAAGATCAAAGATGATAAACTTATATTCCATCCACTATCCTCATGATAACAGCAGCAAGCTTCTTGGCATCATGCCGAATCAATGCTCGGGTATGGGCGATAACATCGCTCTTGCTATAATTGGGATCAGAATTATCCAACAGATCTGCCTGCACCACACGATGATCTTTCAAATCATTGACAATGAATTCGCTTTCTGCTTCATATTTCTCCAGAAGATCTTTTGCCGGCTTTTGATCGTTAAGGATGATATAGTCAAAAACATCTTTTCCCATAAATCGTTTAATTTCACGGAGATAATCGCTTGCCTTAAATCCAGGAGTCTGAGCGCGCTTGTTCATGAGGTTCATGACAAACACTTTTTTCGCTTTAGAATCCCGGATAGCCTTGCTTACTCCTTCCACCAAGAGATTGGGGATTAAGCTCGTATATAATCCTCCTGGCCCAAAGACGATCATGTCTGCATTCATGATCTCATCGATGGCATGAGCATCCGCTTTAGGAAATGGTTCCAGGTAAATGGTCTTGAAACCGACTAACGTCTCCTGACACAACAAAATTTCACACTCTCCTTTCAATAATTTGCCGTTAGCAAGAACCATATTCAATCGTACAGGGTTCATGGTTACCGGAATGACTTTCCCTTTGATATTGAGAATTTTCCCAACTTCTTCAACCGCTTTTTCAAAACTTCCCGTCACTTTTTCTAATGCTGATAATAAGATATTGCCAAAACTATGCCCGCCTAACGAGCCGTTCTCAAAGCGGTAATTCATCAGGCTCCTCATCAATCTGCCAGAATCCGATAAGGCTACCAAGCACTGCCGCACATCTCCAGGAGGAAGAACACCTAACTCATCACGCAGAATTCCCGTACTGCCACCGTCATCAGCCATAGAAACGATGGCAGCTAAGTCCACATCATGTGTCTTCAATCCTCGTAAGACGACAAAACTTCCCGTTCCGCCGCCGATGACGACTACTCTTTTCATTTGGGAAGAAGAAAAGGAAAATCTCTTTTAAAGATTGTGGAAGAGAAAAATAAAAAATTAAGCTGTTCTTGCATTAAACCCGACGTACATCACTTTCGCCCCGCCAGCAGCCCAGGTAGGTCCTTGAACACATACCTCTAAACCATATACTCTTCCCAGACTATCTGCTAAATGCTGCACACGTTCCTGTTGTCTCTCCACAACACTATCGGGCTTATTAGGCCAATCAAGAGCGACCCCCACTCTATACGGAGCATGAGCCTGAGGATTGCTAACAGGAAAAGTGTTTAATCCCGCTAATTCATAATTTAATCTTAATAGCAAGACAGCCCTATCTACTCTGTTTAAAAGACTCATTCTCTATTCCTCCACAAAATCATCTAATACCGCAGTCATTTCTTCCCCGGCATTCAGCATCCCTTTTGCCTTCATGTACTCTTTGGCAACTAAGTAGAAAACAATGCCGACAGACTTCTTCCCTTTATTGTTGCAAGGAACAACTAAATCCAAAAGGTTTGACTGGTTGTTCGTATCACATAAGGCGATAACCGGAACTCCAACTCTGCCCGCGTCATCAACAGCATTCTTGTCCGTCCAAGGATCACAGACCATGATCAATTTTGGCTCAGTAAAGGTAGTTAAGTTTGGATTCGTCAAAATACCTGGAGGATATCTGCCGTTGATCACTCTTATGCCAGTCAATTGATGCAATTTTTTCAACGCTTTCCAGCCGTTCTCTCTTCTGCTGAGGATTAAAATGTCTTGAGGATTATATTTGCAGAGCAGATTGATCGCCAATCTGATACGCTCATCAATTTTTTTCAAATTTAAAACGCTTAACCCATCTGGCCTGGTCTTGTAGATGAAATCAGCCATATATTTCGTCTTGAATTTCGTTCCAATATGGATTCCTGATTTCAAATATTCATTCGAATCAATCAATAGATTTTCTGCTTCTTCATTTGTGCTCATGTGTATCTCCACGTATAAACCAAGAATAAGATTATTCTTGTCTACGTTTTCTTTTGTGTGAAATTAAACCATGATTTAATTTCATGCTCAAAAAAACGAAACTTAGAAGTTTTCTAAGTCTACGTTTTTTTTTGCCTCACGTAGCTATTCTCATCACCGTAATGACAAGAGTTGGCTTTATTACCTTCATTTGAGGGGTAATTTATAAAGGTTTTGTGTCTGAAAAGCTTAGTGGAAAATGAAGTCAGCATCAATATCACGAGCGTTTCTCTGCTTAAACATCTACCTGCGGAAGGGGTCGTTCCTTACGGGAAGGAGCCGCATTCCACAGACCACATCAAGAAAACGAGTCGATGCTGACCGAGCAAAGCGAGATTTTCCACTAAGCTACGTCCGGAACAGGAACTTCATTCAACAGATTGACACTTGGCTGCAGATCGATAAGGAAATCCGCCACCAAATAAAGATGAGAAACTCCCATGATCCCCACAGAAACACCATCACCATGCTTCTTCCGGATGCCATCCGCAATAACCTGATTCCTACGAGGATCAATAACTTTGCGGAAACTCCTCACCGCATGGCGAGGCATAGTTGCCGTTTCACTCGCAAAAAAATCTTTATCTTCACCGATTATCTGAAAATATTCTGCAAAAGCTTCTGCTCGCTGATAGTCTCGTTCAACATCATAGCGAACATTAGCAACATGCTCTTCAAAGGGAGATTCTAAGCCTTTTAACACACTTGCTTTTACTTCAGGAGTCAATCCTTTATCATGCATCCCCATAGCTCTCCGCAACCCATACGTAAACAGCCAGCGAAATAACCGAGAGCCAGAAGACACATCAACATAATGAACTTGAACATCAGGATGACTGCTCTGATAATCAAATGGTCGTGCAACCTCATAGCCATAATCTTTATTTTTGAAAGCAGCCAATTCCAATAATCGCTGCCGCTGATCAGCATCTAAAACAAAACCTTGACTTGTCCATCGATCCATAGTAGCTTCATGCTCTGCCAATCTCTTTTCCAAACTGCTGGCAAGAATATCTTTAGCTCTATCAGCAGATATCTCGACAAAGATGTTGCG
>Ga0209541_10009821_pt1 | contig 15413 bp, 19 predicted proteins | sample RifCSPlowO2_01_FD_184027 | JGI IMG/M metagenome (GOLD analysis project Ga0209541, IMG submission 184027) | Groundwater microbial communities from Rifle, Colorado - Rifle CSP2_plank lowO2_0.1 (SPAdes) (version 2) | ecosystem: Environmental > Aquatic > Deep subsurface > Groundwater | place...
TACTACTGCCGAAGGCTTGATAAGAAAGGCCGGGTGCTTTAGAAAGAATTTGAAAAACTTGAGCCAGAAAAAGATAAATGTGAAGATTGTAGCTCCAATTACAAAAGAGAATGCTGATGTTGTGAAGGAGCTTTCAAGATTTTCCGAGATAAGAAATACGCAGAGGATAAACTCCAGATTCATAATTGTTGATAATAAGAAAATCCTGTTTATGCTGATGAATGACAAGGAAGTTCACCCTGAATACGATGCTGCTGTATGGATTGAATCACCATATTTTGCAAATGCTTTAGGCAGTTTCTTCAACGTTGTCTGGGATAAACTAGAAGACGGAAGAAAAGTGATTGGAAAATTCAGCGCCAAGTAAACTTTTTAAATAACTAATTTTTTGAGGTTGAAGATGAACTACAGAATAGGCGAAGTGGATGTCGAACATCGAAGGAACTTTTTTTCTGCTAGCCCTGTTAGACAGAGAGAAGATTATGATAGAGAAATAGATTATAGAGCGAGGCATGATAGATGGGAGCGCAATGTTAGGACTCCAAGAGGAACAGTATATATAACTTATACTAATGACCTGGGAGATAAAATTAGTTTATCGAGACTGGCTGTTAATATGGCTAGACAAGCTGAGCAAAAAACTGAGGGATAGATTTTTAATGAATTTCTTTGGGAAAATATAAAATGGCAAAGGGACATTCATTTACGACTCCAAGAAGCGGCAGAAATTCTGCGCCTTATAAAACCAAGATAGAGAGCAGGGGAGGGGAAGTAACCTCTGATGGAAAGGATTCTTGGATATTCTGTTACTATGATGAGCATGGCAAACTGGTTTGGAGAGGTCATGTTAATGAAGAGGGGGTAGTTGTTAGAGATAAGCCCTTGGAGATAAAAGTCGATAGGGTTTCTAAGACTGAGGATGATGAAACCAGGATTAAAAAGAATGAGGTTTACCTTCTTGCAAGCAATGGTGAGTGGATTCCCTCTAGTGTATATGAAGTTATGCAGGCGGATTTTGGCAGCCGCAGAAGAGATTATGGCCTGTTAGACTATAGCAGAAATGGTTTTGTGTATGGGCTTTATGAGAGAATGGAGGGGCATCCTTGGGGAGGGCTAAACAGGAGAAAAGGAACTGGTTTGTGGTTTCCAAGAGAGCTGATTAGATTTGATGATTATTTTGCCAGAGCGAAAGCTGAAGGAAAAAGAAAATCCGTTTAATATTCGATAATTTCTAACTCTTTAATGTTTTCAAAATGCTTTTTATTTCTTGTTATAATTTTATTTATCCCGTTTGTTATAAAGACTGCAGCAATTGTACAATCTGATTGCTCTATTGTTTTTCCAATTTTCTTGAGTTGCAGGGAAATTTTAGCTGCCTTTTTACATGAAGAATTGTTTAATTGGATTACTATAGAAGAACCAAACAAGGAATCATAATATTCTTCCTCTCTTTTGCTTGATTCATCTTCAAAGTTTAAGCCGAACATTAACTCCAAATAGGTAATCTGATTAAGAGCAACTTTATCATTGCTATCATTTATTTTTTCTAACAGCTTAATAAGCGATGCATCTTTCTTAAATAGATCTATTATTGCAGAGGTATCCAGCCCAATCATTTTCTAGCCTTTTCCATGTAGTCAGCTGTTTCCTTTATTCTTTTATTAAAAGAAGCCCTAAATTCCTTCATTCTTTTTTCTCTCTCTTCCCAATCAATATCTTTCAACACTCCTGCGAATCTCAAAAGGCTTTTTGCACTTCCCTTTTCATAATTATTTTCCTTAAAATCTAGAATAACATCAGAAAAACTTTTTTCTTTAGTTTTAAAACTCTTTAAAAAATTATATGCTTCTTTCTTAATTGAGATATTTATGTTTACCATGAGTACTCATACTATGCACTCATATATAAATGTTTTGGTGGTAATTAACTACTTTTTCTTTCTATTCGTGGTAATTAACTTAATGTGGAAGTAATCGAAATATTTATAAATCTGTGGTAATTAACTTTTCCTGATTTTTATGGTTTACAGAAAAAGAGTTAAGATAAAAGGGCAGGAATATTGGTATTTGTTTCATACTATTCGAGAGGGGAATAAATTTGTTAAGAGGGCAAGGTATATTGGAAAAACTCTCCCCGGAAACATAAATGAGGTTGAGGAAGATTTCTTGAAAGAGATTAAAAATGAGGGCGCTTCTGGAGAAAAAGTTTATGAAAAAAAAGATGAGAAGATAATTAATAGTTTGCATCCGCTGGAGAGAAAAGTTATTCCTTTTTTGGGATTGAAAACTCTTGGAAGCATAATTAAGAAATCTGGATTAAGCGAAGTTGAAGTTCTTAGAGCTATACAGTGGCTGGAGAATAAAAAAATTGTGAAGAGCAAAAAAGAAAGTAAAGAGGTTGTTGAGCTTGGGGATAATGGAAAAAGATATAAAAAAGAAGGGTTGCCTGAAAAAAGATTTCTAGATGCTTTAGATGCTCCATTGGAGATGCGGAAGCTGATGGAGAAAGCTAAGCTAGACAAGGATGAATTATATTTTTCTATAGGACTTTTGAAAAAAAGGAATTTGATTGAGATTGGGAAGGAGATTAAAAGGATTAAGAAAGAAAAATTTGATGACGCTGAGAGGTTTTTAAATTCACTTCCTAGAGCTGTTTCTGATTTGGATGAAAAAGATAAAAAAATAATGGAAGATTTTAGAAAAAGGAAAGAGATAATCGAAGTTGGGGTTAAAAAAGATGTTAGTGTTGATTTAACCGAGCTTGGAAAAGAGATAAGCAAGATGAATTTAAATCTTAATCTGGTTGAGAGCTTGACTCCTGATATGCTAATTAAAAAATCATGGAAGGGAAAAAGATTTAGAAGATATGATGTAAGTTTGAATGTGCCTAAAATATTTCCTGGGAAGAGACATTTTGTAAACCAGGCTATTGATTATGCTAAAAGAGTTTGGATGGATATGGGTTTTGAAGAGATGACTGGAGAGGTTATTCAACAAAGCTTCTGGAATTTTGATGCGCTTTTTACGCCGCAAGATCATCCTGCTAGAGATTTGCAAGATAGCATTTTTTTAGACAGAAAAGAAAAAATCGACGATAAAGAGCTGATGAAAAAAGTGAAGGAGATGCATGAAAACGGAGGTGGAATTTCAAAGGGATGGAGATATAAATGGGATGAAGATAAAGCGGAAAAATTAGTGATGAGAACACATACAACTGTTTTATCAGCGCATACACTTTCTAAATTAAAAAATAAAAGAGGGAAGTTTTTTGCAATCGGCAGAAATTTCAGAAATGAGGCTGTTGACTGGAGCCATAGCTTTGAGTTTAACCAGACTGAAGGCATTGTTATTGATCCTGATGCTAATTTTCGCCACTTACTCGGATACTTGAAGGAATTTTTTAAGAAGATGGGATTCGAGAATGCGAGATTTAGGCCTGCTTATTTTCCGTATACCGAACCGAGTGTTGAAATCGATGTTTTTCATCCAGTCCATAAAAAATGGATTGAGCTTGGAGGTGCTGGAATTTTTAGACCTGAAGTCGTGGTTCCATTATTAGGAGAAAACATTCCAGTACTTGCATGGGGTCCTGGATTTGATAGGATAATTATGGATTATTATGATATTCATGATATTCGAGAGATGTATAAGAATGATATAAAACAGTTACGTGAAGTGAAATTGTGGTTGAAATGATTAAATTTATAAAAATGCTTCAATAGAGGATATTATGCACATTATAAACAAAAAAAATAGGAAAGAGGTATTACTGGAAAAATCTAAAAGATTGAAAAACTTTTCTGGAGATAAAACTTTAAATGCTATGCTTCAACTGAATAGACTAAATCTAGAGATGTGTAAATCTTCCATAAAAATTAAAAATCCAAAAATTGGAGAAAAAGAACTTTTAAAAGAATTAAAGAAGGTATACTGGAAAGATGAAAGAACGTGATGTTTTTGATATCCTAAAATTAATAACCGGATACTTGAATAATGGCGATATTCCTTACATGATTGTTGGAGGGATTACCCTTGCTTATCATGGCCTGCCTAGAACTACAGAAGATATAGATATTTTGATTTTTCTAGAAAGAAGCAAAATAAAAGATTTTATAAAATTTCTGAAGGCAAATGACTTTGAAGTTGATGAAGAAGATATCGAATCTGCCTTTTCTGAAGAGTCACACTTCACTATTTTTGATGATAGATCTGTTTTTAGGATTGATGTAAAGGGGGTGTATGATGATTTAGACAGGGATTCCTTCTCCAGAAGGAAAAAAATAAAATTTAGGAATTTGAGATTTTATGTTAACACTGCTGAGGATGCTATTGTTGCTAAACTTGTTTTTGGAAGCCCTAGAGATTTGGATGATGCAAAAGGAATTCTCGAAAGACAGAAAGGCAACTTGGACCTTAATTATTTAAAAAAACAATGCAGAAAATTTAATATCTTGGATATTTTTGAAAGAGTTATGAAATAAATGCCTACAGTAAATCTAAATAAAAAGGAATTTGAAAATAGTAAATTTTATAAATATATTAGACAAGAGGATATTAACATGATCCCCAGTGATCCATTAGGGTCGCTGGATGAGTCCTTATTTAGAGTTCTAACAAATTTTTACCGGAGGGTTTTCTAATGAAAAAGATATTAGTTTTCCTTGATAAAAACAAATACTAAAATGGCTTCAAAAAGAAATAAAATATTGAAAGGGAACTCTTATGGTATTTTAATTAATAATATTGGCAGTATATCGGAGAAAGGAAGGCGACAAGCATACAATGTTGTTAATGAAATTCTTGTTAAAACATACTGGGAAATAGGAAAACAGATTGTAGAATATGAACAGAAAGGGAAGGAAAAAGCAGAATATGGCTCGTCTCTTCTTAATAACTTATCAAGGGATTTAAAATTAAGATATAGTAAAGGATTTAGTAGGAGTAACTTACAATATATGCGTCTTATTTATTTGAAATATCCAAAATGCCAGACATTGTCTGGCAAATTGAGTTGGAGCCATTATATTGCCTTATTAGGCGTTGAGGAAGATTCAGAAAGGAAATTTTATGAGAAACAATGTATTTCAGAGGGATGGAGTATAAGAGAACTGAAACGGCAGACAGCATCTGCATTATTTCAAAGAATAGCTTTAAGTAAAGATAAGAAGGGTGTTTTAGAACTTTCAAAAAAAGGCCAGATTATTAAGAAAGATGAAGATATTATCAAAGACCCTTATATATTAGAATTTCTAGAAATACCTGAAAATTACAAATATACAGAAAAACAATTAGAACAAAAGATAATAGATAACCTTCAGATGTTTTTATTAGAATTAGGGAAAGGATTTGCTTTTATATCAAGACAATACAGAATATCTTTAGATAATAACCATTTTTACGTTGATTTGGTTTTTTATCATAGAATCTTAAAATGTTTCGTTCTTATAGATTTAAAAGTCGGGCAAGTTACTCATCAAGATATAGGGCAAATGAACTTGTATCTTAATTATTTTAAAGAAGAAGAGAGCAGTAAAAACGATAATCCTCCAATTGGAATCGTCCTTGGAACTGAAAAAAATCATTTAACCGCAAAATATGCTTTAGGAGGAATCTCAAATAAACTTTTCATATCAAAATATAAACTATACTTACCTGATAAAAAGGAGTTAGAAAGGAAATTGGAGGAATCTTTAGCAAAAAACAAAAAAATCAAAAAGCCAGACACTGTCTAACTTATAAGAATTCCATACGTTGTCTGGAAAATTCAAAATGCCAACCGTTAATTTAAACAAAAAAGAATTTGAAAAACTTGTTGGAAAGAAATTAGAGTTAGATAAATTGAAAGACAGAATATCGATGCTTGGAACCGATTTAGAAAAAATTGAGGGTAATGAAATTATTGTTGAGGTATTTCCAAACAGGCCTGATATGCTGAGCGAGCAGGGATTTGCAAGGGCTTTTTCTTCTTTTATTAATATTAAGAAGGGGTTGAGAGAGTATGAAGTAAAGAAAAGCAATTACAAAGTTGTTGTAGAAAAGAGTGTGAAAGAAGTTAGGCCTTTTACTGCTTGTGCTGTTGTTAAAAATTTAAAATTAGATGATGAAAAAATAAAAAGCATGATTCAGATTCAAGAGAAATTACATATAGGATATGGAAGGAATAGAAGAAAAGTTGCTATTGGGGTTTATCCTCTTGAAAAAATAAAGTTTCCTATAAAATATTTAGCTTTACCTCCTGAAAAGATTAAATTTAAACCCCTGGAGATGAGTGCTGTATTGAATGGAAAACAGATATTAGAAGAACATCCTACTGGAAGAGAATACTCTTATCTTTTGGAAGGAAAAAAAGTTTATCCAATATTTATAGACACTAATGAAAATATTTTATCAATGCCGCCGATTATCAATTCTGACGACGTTGGAAAAGTAGATGAAGATACTAAAGAAGTTTTTATCGAATGCAGCGGCTTTGATTACGATGTACTTGCTAAATGCTTGAATATAATCGTTACTGCTCTTGCTGATATGGGCGGAGAGATTTATTCTATTGAAATAAAAGATGAGAAAAATAAAGTTAGTCCTAATTTAGATCCTGAAGAAATAAAAATTGATTTAAAGTATGTTAATAAAATGCTTGGTCTTGAGCTAAAAGAGGATGAGATTAAAGATTTATTGGAGAGAATGGGTTATGGCTATGGCGACGGTAAAGTTTTAGTCCCAAGTTACAGGGCTGATATTTTACATCAAATAGATCTGGTTGAGGATATTGCGATTGCATACGGCTATGAGAACTTTAAGGAAGAAATTCCGAATGTAAATACTATTGCTCAAGAATCTCCGAGAGCTAAATTCAACAGAAAAATTTCTGAAGTCTTAACTGGATTAGGATTATTGGAATGCAGTTCTGTCAGCCTGAGTAATGAAGACAATTTAAATAATAAAATGAATATTAAAAATAAATTAGTTAAAGTTGAATCTGCTGTTAATCAGGATTATGACACATTAAGAAATTGGACACTGCCTACTTTGTTGAAAGTTTTAAGCGAGAATAAAAGATACGAATATCCGCAGAATATTTTTGAGATTGGAAAGGTGTTTCATGAGATTAAAGACAAAGATTCATTGGGAATTGTGATAACTGGGAACTTTACTGAGCTGAAACAGATATTAGACGCTGTGTTTTCTTCTATTAATTTAGAATGCGAAGTAAAAGAAGAGGAGCATGGCAGTTTTATTTCTGGAAGATGCGGAAAAATAATTGCTAATGGAAAAGAATTTGGTATCATTGGTGAAATTAATCCTGAGGTGCTGAGCAATTGGGGATTGGAGATGGCTTGTTCTGGACTGGAGTTGGATGTTGATAGGTTATTTGATATTTTAAAATCCTAATTTTCCTGCCTTCCAGAGAAGATATAATATGAGTAATACAATCAATACTAAGACAATTCTTGCATCTATATAACCTTTTTTATCCATGAAGATGCCTATTATTCTATTCTTTAAATATTTTATCATAGCATTCTCCTTCTTCTCTGCATTGATATAACTACTATAGTTAGAATAGTCAATATCGCAATTATATTTGAAATTATAAAGGGAAGTATATCTAAAAGGTTTTCATCTAATTTTAAAGAAGTAAATGACCAATTAATAAACTGTACTAAACCCCCATAGGCGATTACGATTAAAATTGTTTTATACCATCCCATAAAGATTCATTTTTATAAGAATATTTAATCTTTTATATCCTAGAATTCATACAACACTTTTTCAAAATCTATTACTTTATTATTCTTGATTTTAATCCCCTCTTTTTCCAGCAACTTTATTTTTTCTTTTATTTTATTTCCTTTATAGCCGCCAATGTTTCCAGATGAGGATACTACGCGATGGCAAGAAACCTTTGGAGAGAATGGATTTCCTTTTAATGCCTGGCCGACTGCCCTATAAGATTTTGTGTTTAGTTTCTCTGCAAGAATTTTATATGTAGAAACCTTTCCAGAGGGGATTTTCTTACACAATTCGTAAACGCTTTCAGCTAGTTTCATTCTAACCCTAAGCTGACTTTAATAGCCGAATCAACTTTTCTCATCAAATAATCACTAAGTGTACTTATTTTTCTAATAATCCTTAATTTATCAACTGTCCTTATCTGATTAAGGAGAACTTTTGATTCTTTTTCTATCCCAGAATCTCGATGAGGTATCTTTATATCAATAGGAAATTCCTCTTCAACGCCTTTTGATGTTATTGGCGCAATAATTGTTGTTGGACTATAATTATTTCCTATGTCATTTTGAATAACCAAAACAGACCTTATCATTCCTTGCTCACTTCCTTTAACAGGATCAAGATTTACCAGAAGAATATCCCCCCTCTTTATGCTCACCATTCCCAATCCAATTCTTTATCTGTCTCTTCCCATTCCTTTGTTATTCTTAAGCTTTCTTTAGCCATTTTCTTATATCCTTCAATTAGTAATTTTTTATTCATGGTTTTTTGCTTGTTTTCTAATTCCAGTAGACGATTTATTACATCTTCATAACTTTCCATTTTATTTTTTATCAAATCCAATCCTTTCTTTACATCAATATGAATTTGGATTGTTGTTATTATATTAATCTATAGAAATTCTATAATGTATAAATTTTTCTAAAATAAAAATAAATCCCCTAAAAAGAGGATAAAGAATTTAAGTTACAGTAAAGTATGCTCTTCCAAGCTCTTTGCTGGTTTGATACTCTTTTGCTTGTACGTAGTATCCGCCATTCCAGGTTGGACTCGTTATACAGTTTGCTACTAGAGTAGTTCCTGATTCTCCGAACCTTGGCTTGCTGCACCAGCTTCCGTCGCAGTTGTCAAAATCACATGCCCTTACTTCTGAGCCTCCGACTTTTCTCAGCTCGAGCGAATTCTTAACTCTGTTTCCATGTGCATTAACCATCACAGTTAGTTGGCCTCCTGCTACAACAGAGGGCGTAACTGAAATATCAACGTTTGAGACTGCGCTGCCTGTTATCTTATCAAAGTTTACTGCGACTAAGGCAACTGCAACTACGACAGCAGCTACTAAGAGCACTGTTCTGTTTTTCTGATCCATATTTGTCCTCCTATTTTTTTATTTAACTTATGGTGAATAAGGCTTTATTTCCAGTTAATTCTCCAGTTCTTTTGCTCTTTGCCTGGACATAGTATCTTCCTGGCTCTATCGACGGCGGAATCCTATATTCTACTTCGCATTCGCGCATTCCGTTTTTCTGCAATTGACATTTTGTATCCCTGCTGAAGAACCTTTTTCCAGTGTATTCTCCTAAATCTGTGAATAACTTCATTTCCTGATTGCTTCCAATGTTTCTTGCATTTACCTGCAATAGATATCCTGGCTGTACACTTGGATTCCTAACTGTAAGCAACGGCTCTACTTCTTTTGTCACATTTCCTGTAATGTCATTTAAATTAAATAAAACTGCTGCCACAATAACAATGCCCACTATCCATAAGACGATATTTTTTTCCATTTTACCTCCCTGTTTCCTGATATTCTGAATTTTCTATATTGAAAAATGCCCGATTTCCAACTACACTACCTGATGCATCATTCTTTACCTGAATATAATACCTTCCATTTGGAAGCAATGAACCTGGGATGTTGAAACTTGACTCGCAATCATAATAGCCTGCAGAAACAGATTTGCAATCCCCTCCTGGTATCGGAAAACTTGTTCCTGAATAAGACTCGTCTGAAGAAAATATCTGAAGCCTTGAAGACGATAAAGATTTTATATTTCTTATCTTTACTACAATATCTGATCCTGCCTGCACTGTCGGCGTTAAGACACTTAAGTAAGGCTCTTTTGTTACTGCTTTGCCTGATTTTGCAACATTCGAAGTTAAGCTGTCCATGTTAAACAACACTGCTGCCACTACCACAATCCCTATTATCCAGAATACTACTTTTTTTTCCATATTTTTTTATCCTCCATCATTTGAACCTTGCAGAGTGAATTCTGCTTTTCCTGAGACTCCTGCTATCTTTACTGTGTAAACTCCATTTGCCCATTTATCAACGGGTGTTTTGTAGATCGCCAAAGAAGAGAGGCACTTGCTTCCGCTTCCCTCCTTTTCAAAGCATTTTGTTTCGAAGTTGCTTGCTTTTGAGGAGTGTCTAGAATCGTAAATGAAAACTCGCTTATTATTTTCTGCCGGCTTTAGTTTAACATACAACGAATCGCCTGCATCTAAAGCGACGGTATTGCCTCTTGGAGCGTCAAAATAATTTACTCCATTTGAAGAGAGAGATATGACCGGAGTTTTAATCCTGACAGCTGCTCCTGTAATCCTTTCGAAATTAAATAAGAAAAATGCTAATAATAAAACTATGACTGCAGAGATTATTACCTTCCTGTTAAATAAATCCGTTTATATCACCTAATAACCAAAATCGTCCTTAATTTATAAATTTTTCTTTTACGGGACATGGACACCCAAGGTTTCCATCTGCCTTCCTTATATAGAAAAATACATAAAGCAGCTGGAATTAATCGATTAAATGACTAAAAGAGGGGTCTTTGTAATCATTCTAGTATTATTAGCCACTATTGTTTATGCCCAGAATTCTGACTTCAATAACGACAACAAAGTTGACTTCGATGATTTCTTTTTGTTTGCTGATCAATACGGGAAAAATAGTGATGCAAATAATGTAAAATTTGATTTGGATAAGAATAATAAAATCGATGTCGAGGATTTTTTTATTTTTGCTGATAACTTTGGAAAGCTAATTGGTGACTTTGATAATAACGGGTGCATTGATAATAAAGATTTTGAGCTGGCTAATAAAGAATTGAATGAGGCTTATGATGTCAAGGGAGAAGAGTGGGATCCTGCAGGAAGTTATCCAGATGATTTTGGTATTAGGCCAAGATATGATCCACAAGGTCGAAGCAGTATACCTCTATATAATACAAAAATTAGACCTGTGGTTTTAAAATATGATTTGAATAGAGATTTTTATGTTTTTTCTTCGCCACCAAGAGGAAATAATGTCACTTTAGCAAAAAAAGATTTAGAGATTTTTAATAGAAATTTGGGGAAATGTGCCGAAGAACAATCTTTGACCGGGGCTGCTAAATCTGCTCTTGCTTTGGATTGTGAGAAGTTTGAAGGAAAGGATAAAGATTATTGCATGGATTTGGCTGCTAATGATATTAATAATTTAGATGCGAGCGTATGCGAGGATATTAGTGATGATGGATTGAAGCAGCTTTGCAAGGAGAGAAGTTGTATATTTTCCGGAACTTGTCCTGAGAGAAATTTAAAAGCATATCATGTTTCTGCAGAGAATCTCGATTATAACTCTAATCACTTTGAGATTACTTCTTCTTCCTTGAATATTAAAAATCCTTCTTTAGGAGCTCTTGAATTTTCTTCTGAAGAGTACAATGCCCTACAATCTATGGACGACAAGGCTGCTTCTGGGCAGTATCTCTTGTTTATTATTCAAGCTCCTGAAGGGGCGAGTTTAGCTAAAATTGATTTTAGGCTTGAGCATCCTCTTCAAGTAAATCGCTCGATTGGTTATCTGAAGGTTACAGGAGAACTTGAGCAGGCTACTTGGGAAAATTTATTTCCTAATATATTTATCCGGGTTGATGATAAAAAATATATGAGGTCTGATAATTACATTAACTTTTTGCCTGTTGTTGATGGCAAGGTTTCTTTTTTGATGGTTCCTATTAAGGAAACAGATACATCTCTTCGTGGGGCGGAGTTTGAAACCGGTGACACCTGGGTATTAAATCAGTTATTTACTAAAGTTTCATATGCAGAAAATGAAAACTTAATGAGTCCGGGCAACTACTTTGCTGAGATGGACAGCAAGGGGGTTTTAACTTTATTGAGGAGAAGAAGATGAAACAAATCTTTCTTCTTTTTTTCCTGCTCCTCTTAAGTGTGGGTGTTGTGGAGGGTGCTATAGTTTCTGGAACTGTTTATGACAGGCATGGAAAGCCTTTTTATGGTGCTATAGTGGTTGTGGAGGAATCAAAAATAATAGGCGGAGGATATTATTACCTCGCTCATACAGAGGAGAATGGGAAATATATCCTTGCGAATCTTCCTCTGCAGAGATTGACATTTAGTGCTTCTGCTGGCAACGTTCGAGAGACAAAAGTTTTGGATATAAAAAATGAGAAATATACTTTAGATTTTCGGTTGGATATAATATCTCTTCCTAAAGTGGAGGTGATAGGTGACAGGCCTGTGCAGCCTTCTCCAGGAGAAGGGATAACAACTCCAATAACACCTCCTTTACCGGTGTTATATAGAGGAGGGGTTTCTAGTGAGTATGAGTATTTTGCCCGGCAACGTGAACAGCAACGTGAACAAGCAGCGACAGAATCATTCAAGAGAGCGGGAATTACTACTGTACTGACAAGGGATGAGAAAACTAAGGAGCAAAAAGGCTGCAAGAGCAGTGAGGAATGTGCTTCTGGAATGGTTTGTTTTGGAGGGTTTTGCAGTTCGAGTGATTTATGTCAGGAGAGTGATGGTGTTTTGGATAAAGGGGTTATTACAAATCTAAAGGCAGAGTATACTTGTCCTGATGGAAAGAGCGTGGTTTGCCCCGTTACTGCAGAGACTTGTTGCACTGAAACTGGTCGGTCGCTGCGGTTAGGGGAGCAGTCAACCGCTCGCTATCACCTGAATACTTATGTTTGCAATGATCCTTGCCAGAATGTCCAAAAAGAAAGTAAGCTTCTTGCTGAATGCACTTTTGCTGACGGCTCTCTTTTAAAAAAAGAAAGTGAACGTAAAAAACAGGGAGAGTCTCTTGCTGTGTCTTGTATAAGGGAGGACAAATTTAGTGTTTATAATAATCCCTTTGTAAAAGCAACTATGACTACAATTAATGGGCAGAAAGAAGAAGATGTTTGCGGGTGTATAAATACTAAAATGGGGTTTGTGACTAACTGCGAGAAATTTACGCATGTAAAAGAAAATTCTTGTTCTAGCGAAATGCCTTATGAATTTATTGAATGCGCTAATGGATGCAGGGACGGGGCTTGTGTTATTGGAGAAGAAATCTCAGTTGAAACATGTCCTGTTGAAGTCGATAATACACGAGTATTTTCCGAACTTAAACTTCCTGAATCTTTTGAGGATATGAAGGAGCGTGCAAGAAAAGAACTTGCTGAGAATGGGATTACGCGAGAACAAAGGGAAGCTTACAAGTCTTGTGTTAGTGAAATGCTTTATAATGCTATCATCCCTTCTGGATTTCGCGATATTAATTTAGAAGAGGTTAATAAATTTATTTCTAACCTTTTAAGTAAGAGGAGAAACGCTAGCGAAGGACTTGAAGATGCATGGAGATTTTATTTGGGATTACCTCAGCAACATGATACGTTTGGAATTTCTGATTATCGTCCAAGTTCTAGCAAAGAAGATAAATATTACTATAAAATAAATCGATTTGTACCTGGATTAAGAAAAGCTATAAGCCGTCAAGAAGAACGAAATACTCACGTTCGGAGCATGAGGGGAATTATCAATGATGAACAGAAGCTTCGAGATTATGTCGTAAAGGATTTGATTGAGTCTGGTATCGACATTCAAAAGTATCCGGACTTTGTTGAAGATAGAATTGGTTATTACAAAGAATTGATTCCCAATTATAAACCGACAACGTATCTCCAAGACATCATTACAAGTATAAAAGTGGCAGCTGTAGGAGATGTTATTACACCAACGGTTTACCAAGGTGTCATGACCGGTATAAAAGGGGCAGGAGAAAGTGTTATCTATGAGCCAGTTGCGCCACTTACTTTTGATGAAGATGAAATAGATACTGCAATTATGTGGAATTATAAACTTTCCATAGGGCAAGATGAAAGAGGCCATTATCTCTCTTATTATGATATATGGGATCTTACGTGGACTGTTGAGGGAGAAAAAGGTCTTTTTGGAACACCATTCGAAATTTATGACAGAATTTATTATGATCCTGAGACTTTTGAAATTATTGAATCTGGGGATTCTGAAAAAAAAGCTGAATTTGATTTAGCAGAATTACAGAAAATTCTTGAGCCTGAAATAGATACGAGCAATATTAAAATTACTGATTTTTGTGCAAATTATAAAGATGAAGATGAGATTATTGGAAGTGTGATTAAGGAAGTAGGGGGTGGGGGATGTGTGGTTACGCCTGGATTATTTCTTGGGTATAGTGAGGATTATCTACAGAGAGAAATTAAGGATAATGAGTTATCAAAAGAGGATGCTGAAAAGAAGATTGGTGATGTGCTTACCGAGGAAATACTTTATCTTGTTCAAAAGAAGTTTAAACCCTTACAAGTAAAGGGTTTGAGGATTTATCTGACTACTAAAGATGAGATAAAAGAGAGGGAGGGTCAGAGTACCTTAGCTGTTTATTATCCTAAGGACAATACTATTTATATCGATTTTGATAGGTCTCCTGAATCTGCGCTTTATCATGAATATGTTCATGCTTATCAAAAGCAACTAGAGAACGAGAAATATGGAACTGAAATAGAGGCATCTGTTGATAAAAGATTGGGTACATTTATTAGCATATTGAAGGAGAAGGATTTGCCTAGGTTATTTTTAGAGAACTCTCCTTACAAAGATCTTTCAGGGGGGAAGGATTTTGATGGGATGATGAAGATTATAGAATCAAATGGGCTTTTTGATGAATTCCATAATGGTGATTTGGTTTACAACCTTTTTCATAGAGAATTTTTTAGATATGATTTTATTTCAGAATATAGGGATTTCTTTGAAACTTTTAATACTTGCAGTGAATTTGTAATCCGTAAGGAAGGTTATGATTATTGGAAAGATTATTTAGGAGGAGAGATTGCTTATGGGGCATATCGACCATCGCAATGTAGTGATATAACTGAATTTATTGCTTACTTACTGCAGTACATCAAATACGAGCCAGCAGTAGTTTATCTTTCAATTATTGAACAGTATGGGGGGGGCGAGGATCTATACAAGAAGAATTTAGATTTGGCTTTAGAGCATAAATGGATTACACAAGAAGATTATGACAGTGTAATTAATTATGGAAGCGAGGAAATAGGCTGCGATGTGAGAGATTCTAACTTTGTAAGAAAAGCAACTAAAGTTCTTGCAAAAGCAACGGGTGTTGGAAATACAAAAGAATTCTGCCAGAGAATAGTTGAAGATACTAAAAAAAATTTAGAGAAGAAAAATAGCGAGACACTTAATGAGGTGAAAAATGCAGTTTGGAAGTATGATGCAGATCTGCCCTTGGTTTTAAGCATTATTACAAAGGAGTCAAGCGGGAGAAGATATGCAAAAGGAACAACTGGAGCTGTTGGATTGATGCAGGTTATACCTGATACTGCCAGGTTCTTTTCAGGACCT
>Ga0209541_10009822_pt1 | contig 15411 bp, 14 predicted proteins | sample RifCSPlowO2_01_FD_184027 | JGI IMG/M metagenome (GOLD analysis project Ga0209541, IMG submission 184027) | Groundwater microbial communities from Rifle, Colorado - Rifle CSP2_plank lowO2_0.1 (SPAdes) (version 2) | ecosystem: Environmental > Aquatic > Deep subsurface > Groundwater | place...
GGAGCCGTTAACCGTCCAGTTGCTGAACACCGCCGCGACGCCATTTTGGTATAGATCGCCGGTAAAATTAAGGTCGCCCACAACGTCTAGGTTGTATGAGGGAGCGGCTGTGCCGATGCCGACTTTCCCTGATGAATAATCATAAACAAGTCCTGAAGTGTTTACGGCAAGCCCTCCCGCAAACGTGGATGTCGCGTTTGACGACGTGGCCACAAAATGACTGGCGTCCACAAGTCCTGTGAACCTGCCGGCTCCGGTAACTTCCAGAGGGTAAGTTGGTGAAGAAGTCAGGATGCCGAGGCGGCCTTCCGAATCAAAGGTGGAGGTGGCGGTAGAGCCGAACCACGCTTGGTTGGTGACGGAGAGCTGGGTGGTGGAGGCGATATCAAATGAAGAAAGGCCGGTGAAAGTTGATGCTCCGGTAATGGAGAGAGATCCGAATGTGCCGAGTCCGGTGGTGGTGAAAGTGTCATCGCCGAGGTCAATCGCGCCGAAGCCGGAAGTGATGGAACCGGAGTTGAGGGCTCCGACTTGAGTGAGGGAGGAGTTTACTACGGAAGAGCCGAGAGTGGTGGAGTTCAGGATGCTCGCGTTGTTGATGATATAGGAGCCGCCCGTAGCGAGATTCATGTTGCCTGAAGATATATCAAGACCTCCGGCGAATGTGGAAGTTGCCGCGGTTAGAGATGAAAGGACGCCTCCCGATATGACGAGGCCTGCCGATGATGATAGGCCGGCTGACTCTACTCCTCCGGCGAAAGTTGAGGAAGCGGTGCCCAAGGAGAAGATTTGGTCAACCTCTATGTCGCCTGCTGTGTCTATGTTGCCCGCAAATGTGGAAGTGGCTGTTGAGGAGGTGGCGTGGAAATATGGGGAGGAAATCTGTCTCCATGCTTCAAGACCTCCGGCGAATGTGGAAGTGCCTGTGCCTGAGACGGCAATATTCAGAGTCGTGGTGGGCGCAAGAGCCGATTCGCTGAAGATGTTTGTAGTCAGAGACCACGCCTCGCCATATCCTGTGGGCCATGAGTTGCGGCAGTCCGCGGTAAGACAGATTGTCGTGGCGGAGATAGCCGTTGTTGACGCGTACGGGAATATGGAGGCGGTGGTAGAAGTCGCCACAAAATGACTGGCGTCCACAAGTCCTGTGAACCTGCCGGCTCCGGTAACTTCCAGAGGGTAAGTTGGTGAAGAAGTCAGGATGCCGAGGCGGCCTTCCGAATCAAAGGTGGAGGTGGCGGTAGAGCCGAACCACGCTTGGTTGGTGACGGAGAGCTGGGTGGTGGAGGCGATATGGAAGGATATATTTCCGGCAAAATTGGTGGCACCGGTCACCGTGAGAGTACCTGCCACAGAGGCATTGCCTTCAACAGTTAAATTATCGGAAACCGTAAGATTGTCGCTGAATACTCCGGACTTGGCTGTAAAGGTGCCGGTTACGGTGGTAACACCGCTCAACGTGATGTTGTCGTAATCCTGAAGCATTTCAATATTCCTTATCCGAGCATCATCGTTTATAACAATTCTTCTTTCGTTCGTACTGCGAGCTCTGGTAAGCAAAGAAATCTCATCAAAAAGGTAATTGAATTTTTCTTCAAACTCCGCCCGAGTGATCTCACCGAGTACGAGACGCTCCGTAAAGCGTTCCACTACGACGGGAGATGATGACAACGCAACAGTCTTCTCACCAGAGGAGGTTTTCTCATCGACTCGCCTGCGTGCCGGCTCGGGCATGGTGCTCGTTGAATTAATCGTAATGTTCGTTGTGTGAGGAAGAGGCGCTTCCGCGAGACGAGTGTCGCCGCCGCGGTCAAAAATGGAATTGATGCCCGAGTAAACATATTTAGCCAAACCTTGGAGCGAGCCGTAAACGCCAGCCACTTGAGTACCGGTTTCCTGAAGAGTAATTTTTCGAGCGATAGCGAACATTCTCTCTCTCGCGTCATCCGCGGAAATTTCCGAAAGCCGTCCTGCGAAGGCGGCGAGATCACCAGATCCCCTGCCAAGAACATCTCGAACACGAGCGAATTTTTCATCAATGCTCTTTCCGAAATCGCGATCTGAATAATAAAGGCCGCCGAACGCGAGCGTGAATATGAGAACAAATACAATCGTCTTCTCAAAAATTATTCTGCCGAGTCCGACCACTTCCGATCTCTTCGGCATGCGAGTCGTCATGATCGGCATGTAGGGAGACTTCACGGACGGCTCACTCGCTCTCACAAATTCGTCTGCAATAATTTTCTTTTCATGAGAACCGTCGGAAGCGTCTCCCTCGCTAACTTCAAAAGTTTTCGCAACAAAATCCTCATCTTCCTTTTTCAAGACAGGGAAAAGGGGAGCGTCGTCTGACTCGTATTTCAATTCACCCATTACGGAGTCAATATCCAGAAAACTGTCCGACAGTTTTTTCAGAAAAGAAATCGGCTGTACCGAATCCTTGTGGACGGATGAAATTACCGCTTCCACTCCAACATCCGTGGATTTCGTCAACTGATCACTTTTTGATTCTGGGTCGGCAACATCGCCGGTTACCTTTTTATCATCGCAAGAGACAGCTGGAACAGCTGGCGCCGCAATCACCGCATTAATCTTCTTAAGAGAAGAAGGGCGAGCGTGCCCGTTTCCATTCTGATCCTTGTGACGCATGAGAGATTCCTCAGTCACGTACCATGATCTCCCTACCGTCGTGCAGTCCAATTTTCCCGAACGGCAAAGCTGTCCGATATAATCGGTTGAGTACCTCGCGAGCTTTGCCGCTCGCCTGGTCGATATATATATTTTTCCGTTATAGTTTATGTCTTGCACTTGTAATTTCTTTTATGACTCAGAACAGCCGAATGGCCCATAGATAATCATATCATCTCGGCAGTCCGAAGTGATGGTTTATCATCTCGGTAGACCATTTTCCAACTCTCGGACTCGGTTCTCGAGCTCGGTAAATACCCGGCAGAAAAACAAACTCTCATACATAAAAAAAGAATGGATGTGATACCAATCCCGCGCTCATTGCCAATTCTCGCAACATAAGCAGTTCCTTGCATAAAAAAATCTGATGAATGGCTCGTAAATAATTTTATCTCCTCCAGCCACAGAATTGTTTTAAAAAAATTTTTCCCGCCTCTTTTTTTCATAATTTAATTATACGGCAAACGGTGCCGAGCGGCATTGATCGCAACCCAAAATGTGTGGATATCATTGGGCATCTCGCCTAGACGAGAACACCAAACTCAGCTCGCCACAGTCACGGCAGACATAAATTTGTGGATGTAAAGTATTTCTGGTAAATGACGTTTCAATTTCAGAAACAGCACGTCACCGATATATGGCATCAATCATTCAAAAACAGGTGAGATATTTCATCCTTAAACTGAGCGATATTTTCAAAACGGCTAAATACGGCCATCTCATCATATTTATAAAAAAATGATGTTTCACATGGCTTTTTCCGCACCCCCCCCTCCTCACCCACCCCATCCTCACTTCATCCATCCCCCAAGAATGTCAACGCTAAGCGTTGACATTCTTGGGGGATTTGACTAGTATATAAATATTATGCGTAACCAAAATATAACCCATGCGTAACGTAAAATTCGCCATCGGCGAACACTATCATCTTTTTTCAAGAGGCGATCAAAAGCAGACAATTTTTTTTGACGAGTCTGATTACGTCAGATTTATGTTTTTGATTTTATATTTTCAGTCCTCGCTCTCCCCCAGAGAACACGGTAAAAAAATTTCGTATTTCAAGAAGCATGGCGCGTTTAATGTTTACAAAAACACAACCAAACTTATAGCCGAGCAAAGAAAGATTAACGTTGTAAATTTTTGCATTATGCCAAATCATTTTCACGTGACGGTGGAGGAGGTCATTGATGGCGGAATTTCAAAATACATGCATCGTGTGCTCACTTCATACGCGAAATATTTTTGCGCGAAATACAAACGCACCGGTCATGTCTTTGAGAGCACCTTCAAAGCGGTGCGCGTGACGACGAACACGCAGCTTTTGCATCTGTCTTCTTACATCCATCGCAACCCCAGAGAATTCAAAGAGTGGAGAGGAAAGGAGCACGCGTACCCGTGGTCATCGCTGATGGACTACACCGGAGAAAACAGATGGGGCGATCTTTTGAAAAAAGAGATTGTCTCCGGACAATTTGATTCCGCGGAGGGATACAAAAATTTTGTAGATACATCAACTGCAAAAAAATTTGAGGAGATACTCCCCTTCGATCACCTGTTTCTGGATGAAGCCTAAATCTTCGGAATGCTTCGTCTACCGCATCACAGCTTGCCAGCCTCACTCCATATTTTAGAAATTAGAAATTGATAATTGAAAATTTCTTCTCCCTCTTCATCTTCCCCTCTTTAGAGGGGAAGTGCCGAGTCTGCGAGGCGATGGGGTGCTCATTAGAAATTAGTTATTAGTAAATAGTAATTTATTTACCTCTTCCCCCTCCCTCTTCATCTTCCCCTCTTTAGAGGGGAAGTGCCGAGTCTGCGAGGCGATGGGGTGCTCATTAGAAATTAGTTATTAGTAAATAGTAATTTATTTACCTCTTCCCCCTCCCTCTTCTCATTAGAAATTAGTTATTAGTAATTTCTTCCCCTCTCCTTCCTCCTTTCATACCATGTGCCTCCGTAACTTTTCTTGACCCGCGTATCTTTACTTGTCCTTCCGTAGCCTTTGGCGAAGGAGGAGCGGAGGGGGTAGCGAAGGAGCAAAGGAGGTGGCCGGAGGCCGGAGGATTTCTCTCTCTTCCCTGTCAAATGTCAATTGTTCATGTCAGTCGAGGGTTCCTCATTTGTAGCATTCGTCTTCATCCCCGACGCTTCGGTCGGGGCTCCGACCGAAGCGTCGGAGTCGTTAATTTGTGTTTTATATCAGCAAGCTAACAGCCAATAGCTAAAAGCTTCCGCATAAGCTATTGAAGCTAACGAAGTTTATGAAGCTAGCGAAGCTTATCCAAGACCCGTAAAAAGAGAAAATAGATAAAAAATAACCGGGCTTATCATGCTCCAGAACAGAAAAACTATAGCCAAAACGAGAAAGAAACCGTATCGTTCCATACTGCTCCGAATGTGATACATGCGTTGGGGCAAAAAAGCATACAATATCTTTGAACCATCCAAAGGAGGCACGGGTATTAAATTAAAAAAGGCCAAAACCAGATTTATCAGCACTATAACGCCGCTTAGCACTATAAAATTATAGGAAAGTTTGCCGTTTCCGGCTCTGATGATGATTGAAAAAACAACAGCAATTGTGATATTGGATAATGGCCCGGCAAACGCAACCATTGCCTCCCCCCATCGCTGGTTGCGCAGGTTAAAAGGGTTATAAGGCACCGGTTTGGCCCAGCCGAAGGTAAAGCCGGCCAAACTCGTTATTATAGGCACAAGAACCGATCCAATGGGATCAATATGTTTGAGAGGATTTAACGTAAGCCGTCCTTCATACTTGGCTGTATAATCCCCCAGCATAAGTGCGGCGTACCCATGGGATACCTCGTGTATGACTACCGACATCAATATTATTGCCAATGTAAAGATTATATTTGTTTCCATATATTTAGGACTTTCACCTTTCAGCTTATTTAAACCATTCTCTATCTGCCATTCCCGCGCTGCGCCCTCTCGTAGCTCTTCTTAGAGCGAAGGGGGGGGGAAGCGGGAATGACATCAAATGCGTAAGTTCTTAGAATATTCAATTTTTTTGCATATTTCATATATCATGCTATCATAGCCATGTATTAATTCCGAATGAATCACCAAGTTAATGCTTGATGCCGCATTCCAAAACAACTGAAAAATATGTCAAAAGTCTGTCAAATAACAAAAAAAGGGTCAAGAATGGGTGGGGGGTACTCCAACCGCACTCGTGCTACCCAATTTAACCCCACGGGAATGGTAAGAAAATACCCCAATCTCCAAAAAAAGAAGATCTACATACCTGAACTTAAAAAAAGCGTTACTATTACGGTCTCTGCCAGGGGAATAAAGACAATCAATAAAAACGGCGCCTTCAAAACTCTCAAAAAAGCCGGGTTAATTAACTAATACATGACTTGCGTGTTCGACTTATTTAAAATCCCCATGTAGGAGTCAAACTCCTACAGAGTTTCAGCGTAGCCATTTTTTGCTTTCCAGCCACAGCTTAACGCCGTCAGTTTTCATAATAATCCTGCCTGTATCCCCTGTATTTAACGTTTCAACAAAGTTTTTTCGCAAAACTTCAGTCACTTCTTTGTGGGGATGACCGTAATTATTATCTTTTGCGGCTGAAATAACAGCAAACTGAGGCGAAACGGCTCGGATAAAACTTTCCGACGATGACGTTCTGGATCCGTGATGCCCCACCTTCAACACATCGGCATCGAGCGCGCCCGCGTCCAAATATACGAGGTATTCTTCTATTTTTTTAGGCGAATCACCGCTAAGAATAAAGGATATGTTGCCATAAACAAGCTTTCCGACTATTGACGCATCATTGGTATTAACGGCCGACACGCCCCTATCAGGAAAAAAAATCTGAAAATAAGCGCCTCCTCCCAAATCCAAAACCATTCCTCTTTCACTCTCTATTTTGTTAATTTTTTTTCTACCAATCTCATCCTCTAACGCTTGGCTATATCCTGAGTCAGAAAAAACATCCGACTCCAATACATGCCCCACGTCATACCTTCGAACTACCAGAGGCAAACCCCCTATGTGGTCTCTGTCGGGATGAGTCGCGAGTATGACGTCCAGCTTTCTATCATAAAAAGGCAATACCTTTCCAAGCTCCCGCAAAACAACGCGCGAAGGCCCTCCGTCAATGAGCATCTGATTGCCACTCGGAGATTCTATGAAAATAGCGTCTCCTTGCCCGACGTTCAAGAAGACAACAGTAAGAACGCCCTTGCTAGATTCTTTAATTACTGCGTGCCAGACAAAAATATTTAGTAAAAGAAGGGCAATAGCAATCTTTGTTCCAAAACCGGAGAAAATCATGGAGAAATTATACCCTAAACGCTCGCTTCAAAGCGATAGGGTGATACGGATAAATAACGCTCTGCGGCGAGCTCTTAAAATTTATAATTTAGCTACGATCGTAGTATATTACATTTTTTACAAATGAACGTTTTGTATTCGCCTAAACCGACAGTAATATATATTTAATGTAACCTGCATAGTATATAGTATAATGTGTATATTAATTAACTAGAAAAATTATAAACATGAAATATGAAGAACAAAAATTTGACATACCGAAACTGAAAGGCATGTCAACAAAAAGCATTGAAGAACACCTCAAGCTATACAGCGGCTACGTTAAGCATACCAATTTAATATATGAAAAAATCAGCGAGCTATCAAAAGATCCTGAGACCAACTCGTATTTACTCGGAGAGCTTCATCGCAGATTCAGCTTTGAGTGGAACGGCATGAGAAATCATGAGCATTACTTCCGATCGTTGCAAGGAGGAACTTATAGCCACAATCCCGATAGTGATCTTGGAAAAATCATAAACAGAGATTTTGAAACATTTGATAATTGGTTAAAAGAATTCAAATTATTGTCGCTCACAAGAGGAATCGGCTGGGCTATGCTCTACTTTGATCCAGTGGTTGAAAAACTCGTGCACGCGTGGGTGGATGAACAGCACTTAGGACAGCTCAACGGAGGCCGGCTTATACTTGGGTTGGATATGTGGGAACATTCTTACGTATACGATTACCAGCCGTCAGGCAAGAAACAATATGTAGAAGATTTTTTTGAAAACTTAAATTGGAAAACGATAGAAGATGTTTTCCGAGACTCTTTAACAAGCTAATGTTTCTCTTCTTCTGTTAGAAATTATGGTTCAATTACTTCACCATCCTGAGGAACTCGAAGGAGAAATTTCTTCATCCCCTCTTTCACTCCGCCGAAGCTCGCTTCGAGCGAAGTGGAGTTAGAGGGGAAGTTGCCTTTCTTATTCTTATTTTTTTCTTTTCGAATTTGTTATTTGGTACTTGGTGCTTATCTAAAGATGGGGTGTCTTCGTTTGGAATACCAATATCCGACGATATAAATAGCATATGCAAAAAGCATTGCGTAGACTCCAAAGCCGCCGACTTCGACCGATGCGTAAGGCAGTGAAGCGAATACTTCTACCACTTTGAGCTCATATTCTATCAATACATAAGCTACGAAAGAAAAAGGAAGGGCTATTACACCGCCGAAAAAAGCGGCTATGCTGGCGAGAAAGCTGGCAAGCATCGTCCACGGAATAAAAAATAAAACGAGCGCGTTCACCGGCACGGCAACAAGAGACATCTCCCCCATTCTATATAGAATCAGTGGAAGAACTATTATCTGTGTGGCTACGGTGGACACGATATACTCTCTCAGATTATATTTTCTAGTTATGAACGAAAGACGTTTCTCAACAATGGGCGCGAGATGTATCAACCCGAGAGTGGCAAGAAACGACAATTGAAATGAAAAATCAAACGCTAGGATTTTCGGATTGTGTAAGATCATCGCGAAACCCGCGACAAAAAGAGCTCTGTTAACTAGATAAATTCGCCCCACCGAGCGCGCGACCAAAGCCAATATAGCCATGATTGACGCCCTGACGACAGTCGCGGATCCTCCCGTCATGATCGCGAACGCCACTATACCCACCGATGCCGCCCACAATCCCCCGAGCCGCGGAAGAAACGAAAAAAATTTCATAATGTAGTCCGCGACGATCATAATATTGTATCCGGATAACACGATAATATGAATTATTCCAGCGACGCGGAAATCATCTTCCAGCTCTTTACCCAGCGAATTTTTTCCGCCGACCAATACGCCGGAAGCCAAAGAAGAGTGCGGCTCCGGCAAGACTTTTTCAAGGTTTCCGATCAACAAATGTTTGAGTGAATAAAGACCGGATTTCAGAAAGTTTCCCCCTTTCCGCTCCACCAAGCTAACATCCGCAAAAGATATGACGTAGTAGATTCCTTCCTTGGCCAGATAAGCGTTGTAGTCAAATATTTTATTGCTCTCGGTCTTAAAATTTTCCGGCTTTTCCAACTTTCCTTTCACCGACACAAAGTCACCATATTCAAACTCCGGAAACGGCGACGCGACCACGAGAATTTTTTCCCGATCATACCGCTTGATATCGGTCTCCTTATCACGAGCTTTCAGAATCACACTATCGGCAACAACCACAAGACGCGTACTGTTTTCCCGCGTATCCGGCTCGCGCGCGACAGTTCCGGCCATTATGACCTCTTTGCCAACCATGCCCCCAAGCGCGCTTTCTCCGCCATCTTCCGATAACATATATCGCCCTCCTCCAAACCCAAATGAAAGCAGAGAAACACCCAGCAAAATAAACACACGGACATTTCTTCCGTGAATCAGACGTCGCGCCCAATAAAGACCCAAGAAAGTAAAACCAAGAAGCCAAACAAAATATAAAAAAGAAGCGCTTGGCGTTGTTAATGAGTAAGCGAATATTCCTGTCCCAAAACTTAAAATAGAAGCATACAGAAGATTGGCAGACATGTTTTTTTATTTCAGTTATGCACTTGTCATGCAAACTCAACAGTATTACACTTATTTCAGTTATGAGAATAGACCCGGCGATAGTGAACATCCTAATGTTCACTCTGGTAATGGTGGCCCCGCGCTCCGAAGTCAGAAAGTTTGTCGCGTTCTTGAATCAAAGGCGTGAAGCAAGGGTTCAGCGACAAAAAGATGAGCATTACAGAGAGCTATTAGGCAGATGGATAGAGGAAAACCTGGCGCCGCATTGAGCAAGATAAATTACTTGCTCTTTTTTTTTGATTAGAGCCTATCTCCAATCTAATGCCTAGCCGAAATGTTCAAAATTCGTTGCGAAAATTGCGTATTTTGAGGAAGTATACCGAGGTACGCTGACGAAAAAGACGCAATTTGCAGCAGAATTTTGAACATTTCGGCAGGCAAGTAGTTGTTTTGCTTCATATTTTACGCTTAGATTGGAGATGGGCTCTTAGATAAGCTGTAAACTCTTCCATGACTCTTGCTTTCTCGGTTTCGCTTGAAATTTTTTTGTATTTCGCCCCGCTTACTCCCTTGACTCTTTTTTCGCACTCATCCCAGTTGTCGTGAACCATTATTTTCCCGTCTACCATACTGATGTATGAATATTTCCTATTTTTCTCTCTATCAGATTTTTTATAATCTTTTTCCTGACCTCGCGAATTTTCCCCGCCGGCAATATTAGCCAAAGCATATTTACTTAGTTCGCCTGAATACAGCGGTACTTTAATGCCGTCCGCGAAAGCCGTGGCGATCTCATCACATCGTTCATTGGCGATAACACCGGAATGACCGGCAACGTAATTCCAATTGACCTTGAACTGTTGGGTGAGCGAAAACAGCTCCATCCAAAGATCTTGGTTTAAAACTTTTTCTTTTGCCGCCGTTTTCCAGCCATTTTTCTCCCATCCCCATATCCATTTGGTAATGCCGTTTATAAGATATTGCGAATCTGTTCGCAAATCTATCGGGTATGATTTCAAATCATTTGATCGCGTAAAATTCCCTTGGTCCTCACGCTTTTTTTCGTGTGACTCTACAAAACGAAGCGCGTAGACGGCCGCGGTCAATTCCATGCGATTGTTCGTGGTATGCGCCTCGCGACCCCCAAGCTCCACCACAAATTCATCTCCAAAAAAAACAATGGCGCCCCATCCGCCCGGTCCGGGATTACCTCTTGATGATCCGTCTGTATAAATTCTTATCATAGTCAAATTTTATCATAGTCAGGATAGTAGCACAGCATAACCTTTGGAAAAATATCAAGGTTAAACCTTGATAAAAAAACAAACAACAAACCCCCGGCCACACGGCAGGGGGTTATCACCCGAACTACACACAAACTTTTTTGTTCGGGTAAATCTTTTTTCATGCCGGCGCGCACTCAAGGTGCGCGCCGGCCCGCGTCCTGTAACATATTCTTGTATGACCCGAGCGGTGCTCTAGGATGACGCACCGCGCGACACGATCCGCCGCATCCGAACGCACAGGCAGACAAAACAACTCCTAGTCGCCATGAGCATCAAGATATTATCGACAAGATTGGTAAACCAATCCTAGTCAGTACCAGTCGGCTTTTACAAGTTCCTGTTTTGTTTTTAGAAAGCCGTGTTTAGCCAAGACATATGTTGTCCTTCACGTTTCCCTATTTAGGGCGGGCTCGCAACGCGCTTTCATGGACAGGTGTAACCGCGGGAAATCTGGTATTATAATATCGCATTATTTATATAATGTCAACTATACGCAAACGTAATTCTGGAAAGTTTCTGAAAACGGATTTTTCCATTGAGGCAACAAGATTGATACTCTCCCCCTCCCTCGGCTCTCGACTGAAACTATTTCTTCCCGTAAAAAAACTTATGGCGGTCACATATTCAGAATTGTTTTTTTTGAAAAGAAGTTTGATATGGTTTTTCTCTTTTCCAAACTCTTCAATTTTATAAATTTCAATGTTTTCGAACAAAAAAACAGGTTTCGGATTACCCATGCCAAAAGGAGCAAGACGGCTTATCATTTCCCAGTTTTCCCACGAAACGGTTTCCAGCGAAGCCTTCGCGTCAATTACGGTTTTTTCTTTAGCATCATCGGCGTTCTTTACGAGCTCATGCGATTTTCTCAATTCCGATTCCAAATGATGTATCTTATCGTGACGCACGCTGAATCCGCCGGAAAAAAAATGTCCGCCGAATTCCGCCAGAACACCCGGAGTGACATTGCCCATAAGAGCGATCAGGTTGGTATTTCGTGATCTGCACGAGCCCTTAAGATCCTCTTCCGATCCTCTTCCCCAAAGAAAAACGGGACATTCATATTCAGAAGACAGCGTGTTCGCCGCCAACCCCAAAAGAGACGGCTTCCATGTCGGATTGCCCATAACAATAATATCGTGCCGGCTTTTCTCACCTTTCCCAAGGTTATTCTTTATTTCTTTTATCATCGCCGCCACAAGGCCTTTTCGTTCATTGTTGAGTTTTGTCATTTCCGAGGACAGCATTCCGGCTTCCGTTTCGTCTCTTGTCGTTAAAAGTCGGAAGGCGTCCATGGCGGAACCCATGCGAGAGGAAACGTTTATCCTGGGTGATATTGAAAAACCTATATCGTCTTCAGTTAAATGTTTCCTCTGAATTTTCAAATCCTGAAAAAGCCGCCCGAGCCCGACCCTGGGCGTCTTTCTTAAAACCATAAGACCATAGTATGAAATGGCCCGATTTTCACCGCGAAGAGGCACCATGTCCGAAATCGTGGCCACACCCGCCATATCTAAAAGCCATTTTTCCCACCCCGGGTTTAGTTTGGAAGAGTGTTCGGACGCGCCGATCCGGACAGTAAGCGCTTGGACCAGTTTGAACGCCACACCCGCTCCGCAAAGATCTTTGAACGGATAGCCGCAGTTTTCTTGCTTGGAGTTGATAATGGCGAGAGCCGGCGGCAATTTCTCCGAAGGCATATGATGATCCGTAATTATGACGTCAATACCTTTTTTATTGGCCAAGTCAACTTCCGTTACGTTGCCAATACCGCAGTCAACGGTAATTATCAGCGAGACTCCGTCGTCAGCTAAACGGTTTATGGTTTTTTCGTTCAGGCCGAACCCCTCATTATTTCTGTCAGGTATATGAATTTCAAAGCTGTAAAATTGGATTTTTGTAAAAAAGTCGTGGAGTATAATACCTCCTGGTATGCCGTCCGCGTCATAATCGCTCCAGATGACTATTTTCTCATTTTCGTTTACCGCTTTAATTATTCTATCAACCGCTTTCGCCATATCCTTGAACAGAAAAGGATCGTGCAGATGCTTGTTATAATCAGGGCGCAAGAAATTTTCCGCTTCCTCCCTGCTTTTTATGCCCCTGTTTAAGAGTAAAATTTTTAACAGCTCGGGATAAACCGACAGCTCATCCCCGACGTTGCTCGCCAATCTCTCTGAAACCTCATAATTATCCATAATACATTGATCTTATCACACTTCCCCCCTCAGCCCCTCTTCTCATTAGAAATTACTTGTCCCGAGCTTTGTCGAGGGAGTAATTAGAAATTATGGTTCAATTGCTTCACCATCCTGAGGAACTCGAAGGAGAAATTTCCTCATCCCCTCTTCCCCTCTCTTGCTCCGCCGAAGCTCTTCTTAGAGCGAAGGGGGATATTGGTATAGGACTTACGCAAAAGTTTGTTCTGGTCGGTGTCATTCCCGCGAAGGCGGGAATCCAGGGCATTACTACGCACTCTGGATTCCCGTTTTCACGGGAATGACAGAAAATGCGTAAGTTCTATGGTATCTATTTCTATTAAACGGTATAATGCATTTTATAAAAATGAATGACTGTATCTTTTGCAAAATCATAAATAGACAGATTCCATCGGAGATCGTCTACGAAGACGATGATTTTTTAGCATTCTTGGACATCCACCCTCAGTCACCCGGACACGTTCAAGTCATTCCTAAAAAACATTTCCGCTGGGTTTGGGACGTACCAAATGCCGGAGAATATTTTGAAGCCGCAAGAAAGATCGCGTTGGCGCAAAAGTCCTCGTTTGAAACCGATTTCATAATTTCCAAAATAGTCGGCGACGAAGTCGCTCATGCTCATATTTGGGTATTTCCAAACGACAGAGTTAAGGGCGATAAAAACGATTTGAAAGGAAACGCCGAAAAAATCAGATCGGCTCTTAAGAGTCTATCCACAAGCTAACCGCTAAATACTAAGCAAGACATAGCTTGCCTGCCATTAGATAGTGGATGGGCTCTAAGAAGTCCGCCCACTGACTTTCTCTCCTCTTCTATTAGGTATTAGAAATTAGAAATTATGGTTCAATTGCTTCACCATCCTGAGGAACTCGAAGGAGAAATTTCCTCATCCCCCCTCTTCCCCTCTTTAGAGGGAAAGTGCCGAGTCTGCGAGGCGATGGGGTGATTCGTATTCATCCCCGACGCTTCGGTCGGGGCTCCGACCGAAGCGTCGGAGTTGTATATTCGCATTAATTCGTATATTGGTATTATTTCATCGGACTTAGTGCTTCGTGCTTGTACTAAGCGCCTTTATTCCCGCCAATGTGCCAGACGCCAAAAATTCCAGCATGGCACCACCGCCCGTAGATAAGAAATGGCGTTTTTGCGTCTCCTCGTCTTCTCCGAGAACCTCCGCCTTTATCTTGCTTATGGCCGTGAGCGTATCCCCCCCACCCATCACAGACTCCGCTCCACTCTCCAATATCATTTTTGCGGTTTTTAAAGTGGCGTCCGTATACCCTTTTTCATAAAGCCCCAAGGGACCGTTCCAAAGTATGAATCGCGCCTCGCTTACGAGCTGCCGTAAAACTTCCAAGGACTCAGGCCCGCTGTCTACTATCATCTCGTCGCTTTTCACTTCCTCTATATTTTTATAAATAGGATCGCCGATATCTTCAACCAAGGCATCTGTAGGCAGTGACACTTTTTTACTCTCCATTATCGCGTCAAGATTTATATTTGACTCTGATTGGAAAGACCGGCCGATCTCCATACCTCGCCTCCTGTAAACATCATTGGCCAGCGCTCCGCACAAGAAAATATTATCGGCAATTACCAACAGTTTCTTTACCAAAGCGAACTTAGTCTCAAACTTGGCTCCGCCTACGATCGCGAGATAGGGTTTTTTCGGACGACGACATCTAGACATATGATTATACTCCTCTTCAAAAAGTAATCCCATGTATCCGGGAATAAAACGGGGCACGCCGACAATAGACGCGTGCTCCCTATGAGAAGAAGAAAAGGCATCATTCACGTATACGTCGGCCAGTCCGGCCAAATGTCTGGAAAACGATTCATCGTTTGATTTTTCCCCCTCATCCCGTCTAAGGTTTTCCAGAAGCGCTATCTCTCCATCTCGCATCGCGTCGAACATGGATCTGTCCAATTTGCGCGGATGAACCTTAATAAATTTGACCGGTAATTTCGCGTTTAAATAATGATGAACCTCCTCCAGTGTCTCCATCCCCTCGCTTTCCATGTGCGCTCCGATAATTATTTTCCCCCCCATACTTCTAATGTATTCTATGGTGGGAATAATTCTAACGAGCCGAAAATCGTCTGAAATTTTTCCCTGCAAGATACTGACATTGAGATCAAGCCGCAGGAAAATTATTTTACCCTTGATTTCAGAAGATTTTAAGCGGCTAAGTAAAGGCAATTTGCTCATAATTTTTTAAATTTCTTTTCCCTCTTCTTCTATTAGAAATTAGTAATTAGAAATTTCTTTTCCCCCTCTTCCCCTCTCTTGCTCCGCCGAAGCTCGCTTCGAGCGAAGGGGAGTTAGAGGGGAAGTGCCGACTGTGTCCCGCCGTAGCTCTTCTTAGAGCGAAGGGGGGGGGTCTGCGAGGCG
>Ga0209541_10009824_pt1 | contig 15410 bp, 16 predicted proteins | sample RifCSPlowO2_01_FD_184027 | JGI IMG/M metagenome (GOLD analysis project Ga0209541, IMG submission 184027) | Groundwater microbial communities from Rifle, Colorado - Rifle CSP2_plank lowO2_0.1 (SPAdes) (version 2) | ecosystem: Environmental > Aquatic > Deep subsurface > Groundwater | place...
CCAACAGGTCGCCCCTTTTAAGTTGTTTAAAAAACGCTTTTTATATTAGAATATTAAAATATGGATAATCGAACCGAACTTTTACGTCAGATCAAAGACGAAATTTTAAATGGTAAATCTCTGCCACTCTATAAAGAACGTATTAAAAATAAAGTTTATCCAGTTATCGGCGAGGGTAATCATAATGCTAAGATAATGTTTATTGGCGAAGCGCCCGGAAAAAATGAAGCCGAAACTGGCAGGCCTTTTTGCGGAGCATCGGGAAGAATTCTTGATGAGTTGCTGGCTTCTGTTGGGATAGCTAGAAAAGACGTCTATGTCACTAATATCGTCAAAGACCGTCCACCGATGAACCGCGACCCGTTTCCAGAAGAAATAGAGGCCTATGCGCCATATCTCGATAGACAAATAGAAGTTATCCAGCCCCAAGTAATTGCTACTCTTGGCAGATTTTCCATGGCCTATATAATGAATAGGTTGGGTCTTGGCTCAGAACTCGAATCTATTAGTCAGATGCACGGAAAAACATTCGAAGCAAAGACAAACTATGGTTCCGTGAAAATAGTTCCTCTATATCATCCGGCAGTCGCCGTCTACAATGCTAATATGAAAGAAGCCCTCAAAAAAGATTTTGAAATTTTAAAACAGTTTAAGTAGTTTATGGAGCAGTTTTTAATTTTTCTCCAATCAAATTTTCCGGTACTATTTTCCCACAAGTACATGTTCTTGTTTTTAGGTTCTGCAATAGAAGGGACGAATACGATGATCTTGGGTGGATTTCTTGTTTCTACAGGTTTTGTCGCCTTCTTGCCTATGCTTCTTTTGTTCATGTTGGGCGAGACGATAAATGGGTATGCTTGGTATGCGGTCGGATACTTTGCCGGTTCAAAGCCGATAGATAAGTGGGGGCGGTCAAAGCCGAAAAGCGAGAAGATAATAAATACTGTCCAGCATTACTTTGAAAAACATAGCGGTAAAGCTATCCTGATAACCAAATTTACCTTTTCTTTGACTATTGCCACAATGATAATGGCCGGTTCTCTAAAATATGATCTCAGAAAGTTTAGTTTTTACAACTTTATCGGTTCTTTAGGTTGGGCTTGTATAACCTTTTTTTCTGGTTATTTTTTCGGCCAGAGTTATAAACTACTATTTCGTTACCTAACCGATATTGTGTATATTTTTGTTTTTCTAGGTGGGGCTGTAGCTCTTATCTACATCCTTCAATGGATGCTTAAATCAGCCTTTGTTAGGGCTGTACTTGAATATGAGTTGGTTCGGCATTACCGTGAAAAATTACGGAATGGTTTGGAGAAAATATGGCCAAATGGTAATGAGCACAGTGGCAAAAAGGATGATGCGGAAGGTGTGGATAATTCTTGATACTTAAGCTCTGGTATGCTATATTTGAAGATACAACTATGGATCCCGTTAGAGATACCCCTAACGGGTTTGTATGGGAGGTTATAAGTTAAGGTAGTGCAGTGATTCCTGCCACCGCATGGTGGTAGTAGGTGTCTGCACTATCTCTAACGGGATGAATACTAAGAAAACAGCGTATTTGCTTGTTTTTACCCTACTCTTAGGGTTTTCTGGCTTTGCTTATGGAGCTACCGATGATACCCGCTATTTGGTCAAATCTAACTCTGGCTTTTGGAAGAAATCATTCACTGTCCGTCATGAATTTAGTGAAGGTTTTACTACCGACCTATCCGATTGGCAGTTAAGAGTGGCTAAGGTGTTTGGAGTAGAAGTTATTCCAGTTAAAAAGCTATTTATTTTACCAGAAGCTGGGGTTACCGGAGAAGTTAATGCTGAACCAAAAGATAAAGATAATAACACTATAATCGAGGGAAGGAGGCCATCGCCATCACCATCTGCTCGTCTTGTTCCTTCGGCCCAGCTACCATGGGGAATCAAAACCGTTTATGGCAACAACCCGCTGCTTATTAAAACATCTGGCGGAAAGGGTATTAGTGTCGCTGTTTTGGACACCGGTGTTTATAAGGATCACTTAGATTTGAAGAACAGAATCGGTCAGTGCAAGGATTTTACCAGCTTTAAGAAACCTATAGTCGATGGTCAGTGCGCGGATAAAAACGGCCATGGAACTCATGTCTCGGGTATTATAGCCGCTGATGGTGGAACTGATGGCAAGGGCATCTATGGCGTTGCTCCGGAATCAACCCTGTTCTCTTATAAAGTTTGCGGCAATAACGGTTCATGTTGGTCTGATGATATAGCCGTAGCTATAAGGAATGCTGCCGATAGCGGTGCCAATATTATAAATATGAGCTTAGGAAGCGATGTGGAAAGTTCTCTTATAAAAGATGCGATTTCTTATGCTGTTTCGAAAAATGTTTTAATTGTTGCGGCTGCCGGAAATGATGGGCCTGATCCAGATAGCATTGATTATCCAGGAGCTAACCCCAGTGTTGTGGCCGTGGGAGCCTTTGATGTGGTCCAAGCTATAGCCGATTGGAGCTCAAGAGGAAACAACTTGACTACGACTCCTTATGTTGTTGAGGAAAAGGATATTGAACTTGCCGCTCCCGGAGTAATTATTGAGTCAACTTGGAATAACGGCGGTTATATTATATTGTCTGGTACTTCAATGGCTTCGCCTCATATGGCCGGACTTGCCGCTAAATTATGGCAGAAAGATGCTCTTGCCCCCGATTCAGCCACTAGAGATTTGCTTCATACGTTTTCTCAAGACTTATTGCCAGTGGGGGATGATGATGCTTCTGGCTTTGGTTTTCCTCACCTCTAGAACTCGTATGCTTAAAAACGCAATTTTAAAAATCACCGCATATTGCGGTGATTTTGTTATTTGATAGAATTAAAGAATGAATCCCGTTAGAGATAACCCCTGCCCGCCGGCAGGCAGGCTAGCGGGTTTGAAAGTGAAGGTTATCAGCTAAACTAATATTTTAGTGCTTGCCACCATGCGGTAGTAGTAGGTGCTTGCACTATCTCTAACGGGATGAAAATAAATCATGTCATCAGAACACTCATTTTGTCTGATTTTTATTTCAACATGGGCCTTGGACTTTTTGGTCCAATTTTTGCCATATTTATAACTAAACAGATTGCCGGCGGGTCTATTGAAGTAGTTGGTTTCGCGGCCGGAATTACACAATTATTCAAAGTTATTTTACAAATTCCGATTGCTAAATACTTAGATAAAAATCATGGCGAATATGATGATTTTTATTCTATGATTTTGGGCGGTGGTCTTATTTCTCTTTCTCCGTTCTTATATATTTTTGCAACTGAGACTTACCACATTTATTTAATACAAGCTTTATACGGAATTGGCTTGGCCTTTCTTGTACCGCCTTGGTATGCTATTTTTTCCAGACATTTAGACAAACTGCACGAGAACATTGAATGGTCATTTGAATCAGTGGCCATTGGTATAGCTGCTGCCGCTTCAGCAGCTATCGGCGGTATTATGGCCAATAGGTTTGGTTTCCAGACCGTCTTTATCATTGCTGGTACATTATCTTTTTTCAGCATCTTTAATCAGTTGAAAATATTCAATGATCTCAAGGCAAAAGTTAAACAGGGCGTCGTAAAGCCTCAACCGGATAAGGCCTAGCTTAAAATCATTATTCTGAGGTGTAATTTCTTAGATGTCAAATAGAAAATTTCTTGGATGGGTTTTTATGATTGTTGGGCTGGTAATTTTATTGACTCCTTTTACGCCGGGTTCGGTTTTGCTTATTATCGGCGCGGATATGGTTTTTGGCAATTGGCCGGAATGGAAAAAACTAAAAGAAAAAGTAGTTAAATTTTTCTGGAAATAAGCGACAGATTGTCTTAAAAAGTGTGCGTACGCACACTTTTTAAGACAATGATATAAAAAAGAACATGATTTTGATCATGTTCTAGGTTATGTCAAGCATTCTTTGGATTGGTATGTATGCTTTTTGGGCCAGTTCTGGATCGACGGTTATCTCATATTTCATATCGCGCAGGGATTCGTAAAGATTGCGAAGAGTGTTCTGTTTCATAAACGAGCAGATCGCTTCAGGGTTAGCTGGGATAAATGTTTTATTGGGAACGGCTTTTGACAGGGGATACAAGTTACCAACTTCGGTAGCTATGATTATTTCTTTTTGTGGGATTTTATTTGCATACTCAAACATACCTGATGTGGAGCGAAATTGTAGCATCTCTATGGGTATTTCCCCGGTACTTACTTGACGCATACAGCTTGAAGTACAGCCACATTCAGGATGTACGACTACTGCAGCTTTTGGATGTTCTTTTCTTGCATTATCGACGTGAAGAGGACGTATGTCATCGTGGACGTGGCAGGCGCCCATCATTAGCCAAAGTCTGTCTATCGATTGTCCCATTTTCTCGAGTAGCTTGGCGGCAAAAAATCCAAGATGAACATCAGGTAAGAATAGAAGGGGAGCGTTGGGATAAAGTTTGGCTACATGTTCGATAACTTTCGCCGCATTAGCCGAAGCGCAACAGTAATCACTTAGTTTTTTAATATCCAAATAAGTATTTACATAGCTTATTACTTTTCCATCAGGATGTTGATGTTTCCAGGCAAGGACTTTGTTTGGATCAGCGTGGGCAGCAAGAGAGCAGAGTGCCTTAAGACTTGGAGCGAGTACTTTTTGATGTGGTTTTTTCATAACCGCCAAAATCTCATTCATAAAAAGTACCGAAGCTTCTATGAGTATATCGGCATTCGAATCTCTGCCCATCTTGGCTAGATAGAGAGAGTCACCGACATAATCAGCAGCATCTTGAACATCAGGAGAAACGTAATTGTGGGCCAATACAAGAGCTTTTCGCTTTTTTTTCAACCATTTTATTTCGCCAATAAGCCATTGTCTTTCTTCGTTGGATATATTATCAGGATTAGCTTCGGATGGAATAGGGGGTATTTCAATCGGTGGTCCAAGATCAACTTGAGGTATTGCAGCAATTGCATCTTTAGCAAGTAGAATGTCGCCGGCTTGAGGCGGTCTGTTCACGCGAGCCCCTTTTGTTAACGAACCTTAGTGTAATATCTACACTATATCACCCCTGTTTTTAAAGTCAAGGAGGCCATAACTTTACATTAAATATAATTTAGTATATAATAATATGCTAGAAGTTCGTTGAAATTTGGAGAAAAAATGACAGTGGAAAGGGAAGAAATCATTGAATTTCTAGAAAGAAATGTAAATTTATTGTGGCTTTTAATGGATGGGTTGTGGATGTGGGGTTATAAGCTTGTGCCAACTATTCTAGTTTTTCCGGCGCTTACTGCTGCTTTGGCAATCTTTGTTATGGCAGATAAAACTCCAGGAATACTCATTGGAATAATGGTCGGTAGCGGTTGGATTTTGCTGGATATTTTTTGGATGATAAGTGAGTTGTATGGAATCACCTGGTTCTATACTCTTGCCAGAGTTGCTTTTCTGGCAGCAATTGCATGTATAATCATAGAATCTGTAAGTAGCGGAAGTTATCAAAAGTCTTTTTCTCACTTCAGAAAGTGGATGTTAAAAAAGTAAAGCTCGCTAAATAGCGAGCTTTTGTTTTTGTATTTTTTAGTTAGGGTAATCAACCATTACGACGCCATCTTCTCCCATTTCGTCTTGATTTATTATTTCTATTATTCTAGCTTTTGATTCCAATAAGGATTGGCTGAACTCAATCGGATAATTTGTAATGTCTTTGAATTTTTTGACTTGTTCAGTAACAAACTGTTTTTGTTCTTCTAGCGAAGGTATGGCCATAAATTTACCAGCCTCATAGAATCTTCCGAGAAGAGGAACGGCATATTTAAAGTTTCCCGTTGGTGCCGCTTCCTCTATGGTTGATATCACATCTTTTACGTAATACTCTTCTCCGTTGTTTTCCACATTCACACATCGCCAGACTTGGATAACTCCTGGTATAGTTTCTTTGCCTTTCGTTGCCGAACACTTAAGTGTCGGTACGTTGTCGATCTGGCCAAGTTTGAAAATCACTCCGGCAACTGTGGTTTCAGCTGCTAGTTTAGTGCCAATGCCGAAACCGTTAACCTCCGGACAAACGCTTACTATTCTTTCAATTTCTTTGTCGTCGACGTCGCCGGTTGCCATGATGCCTACATCTTTCAGGTCATTGGCGTTGAGCATATCACGGATCCAACGGGTGCCCTTACCTAAATCACCAGAATCAAGTCGGACGAATTTTAATGCCGCCCTTCTTTTACTAGAGCTTTTTGCTGCTCTAATAGCGTGAATCATGCCGAACCGAGGATGGATAGTATCAATGAGGAGGGTGGTCCCATTTGGGTTTGCATCCAGCCATCTCTCGAAGGCAATCTGTTCGAAATGTTTTTTTCTTCCCTGTTCATCTCTCTCCGGAATTATTTTACGCAGAAACTTCATGAAAGCTTCCACGTAGCAGTGAGCCATAGTTCCAATCGCATGAATATTTAATCTGAATGCCGCTTCCATATTGGATGTGTCGTCAAATCCACCGATGTAGGAGTATTTAGTAACCTCCAAACCCCTACCGGATTCGCCATTCCTTCTCAGAGAAAAATCTGATAAATGTCTTGAACCGGCAGCTAGTCTCATTCGAAGAGCATTACTCGCGACAGTTATGGGTTCATCGAATGCATGCTCAAAGTCAACTTCCATCATTTGGGTTAAAGCAAATGGACCGGTTATATCTGCAAAAGGTTCATTGGCGAAAACAATTGTTCCCGGCTTAAATGTGCGGATAGAAAAGGGGAAAGTCGAAGATTCCAAAGAGTTAGCTATTAAAGACAAGTCTGCCTTGTCTGCTCTTAGAAAGTTTAGCCAGGGTGTATCAAGAGCTTTTGATTTCAGTAAGCTTTTCTTAAGCCTTTCATGTCCTACGCAAGGTGCAAATGGTTTTTTTCTTTGAGTTGCATAGAAGGTAGATTTTGAGTTAGCTAGTAGTTTGCCCTCTATTTTGCACTCTTCTTTAAGAGAGGCGTTTCCCATGACCGCATGGTACCGGTCAAAATTCATTCCTTCTTCAGCCATACTTCCTGCCCTTCTTTCTTTATGTTTTGACAATGAACTTAGCTATATTCTATACTATTTTGTCAATCTAGTCAAATAAATAAAAAGAGTCGATAGTTATCGACTCTGACGTGTTACTTCATCAGTGGTTATAAATTTTACACCGGCATTAGCCATTTCGCTTAATGCCCTTACTTCATCGCCGGGCTTAAGGTTTACTGCTCGGCAGGCATCAATTAGAAGGTAAACTGTGTAACCAAGTTTTCGGGCATCTAGACAAGCGGCTTTGACACAGTAATCAGTAGCCAGGCCACCTACATATAGTTCTTTGATCCAGTGGGCTCGTAAAAGCTCATCCAACATGCAACCATGGGCTGTTCCTTTGAATGGCGAATAGCTATCTACAATATCAGGATCCATTCCCTTTGAGATAATATAGTATAAGCCGCTACCAAACTGGAGATCGGGATGGAAATCAGCTCCTCGTGTGTTCTGAATACAATGAGGAGGCCATGGTCCGCCAAATTCTTCAAAGTGCCTTGTCTCTTCTGGATGCCAATCCCCCGATAAGCATACAGGCCAGTTATTTTTATGGAAGTGGGCTATGGCTCTGTTCAAGGGTTTTACAACTTCAGCGCCACCCGGTGCAGGTAATGCTCCGCCGGGACAAAAGTCATTTTGAACATCAACTACGAGAAGCGCTTTTCTTATTTTTTCGGTCATTGCTCTCTCCTTTTAAAGAACCGAACGTATCATTCCAACGTTCGTCGTCCAATCTACCAGGTTATTATACAGTATATCTCTCAATTTGACAAGCATTTTATGTTCCCATTGAGGGGCTTGGCTCCAATCATACTTTGTATTATCTCTCGGCTTTGGCTCAGGAACGAATACAATACCATCATATCCCTTAGCTTCTAATATTTTTAAGGCTTCTGGCCGCCAAGACTTAACATCTGGTGTTCTTGGTGAAGGTCCGGCAAGAAATATAGATTTAGAGAAAGATTCCGGCGGTTCGTCGTAGTAGTAGATTACTTGCATGGTTTTCTCCCTTCGTCCTTCATAGCTTTATGCGTAGGAGGATCCTTTTTTTGTTCAAAAAAAGTCTCATAAAATTTATTTGCAATGGCCAATATTCGATTTTTTTGCCACAAACCATCGATTAAGTGCTGGGGAAATATCGAAGCGCCATTTCTAGCCCCCAGTAATTGGCCTACCATTGAAGCGTTGGTATCGGTATCTCCGCCGGCATTGCCAACTTCGTAGAGAGTTTCTATGGAGTATGGATTTCTAAGAAAGAAAGCATAACTGAAGGGGAGGGAATTATAGACATAGCATGTTCCCGCTCCAAAGAGGTTGATTATTTCTTCAGTGGTTAGGGATGTTGGATCAATCGCGGCAAGAATAGCAAAACGATCAGAAAGCCTATCGGTTACGTTGTTGACCTCGTTATAAAGTAAAAAGTCAGTCCATCGCTGAATTCCGGCTACAAAATTTTTCACTGAAAAATTTTGGCCCAAACAACAACTGACTGCAAATACATGAGCCAAGGCCGAATCAATAGCCATTCTTGTATAATGAGTCATCAATGTAAGCTTGACTATATCGTCAACAAACTCTGACCTTGATTCAACCCAAAATTCTGACCAGAGAGGGGATGCCCTGAATGCACCGATGGGCGCAACCTTCATCGCTACCCCGTTACCGAAACCGTATTTCGGGTTATTGCTTTTGCCGGATTTTGACCAGTAAATCCCATCAGCTAGTTTTTGAATAGCCTCGTTGGTTGTTTTACCAAATCCTAAATTCCCTTCTTTCTGCCACGATTTAACTTGTCGTCTAGCCAGATCATCAAGATTAAGTTTTTTATACTCGATGAGTGATTCAGCGATAGGTAGAGTTAGTTGGGTATCGTCAGTCCATGTTCCGGCTTCTCGGCCATTAAACCATTTATGGCCATCGGGACGGACATAGGTAGTGAGGCGTCCATATTTATCAGCGATTTGTTCATGAGTCCAAGTTTCAACGGGCATGTAAAGGGCATCACCAATGGCGCCACCCAGAAACATACCAGTTATCTGATCTCTGGTTACATCCATTCTTACCTCGTTTACTTGTCCGCCATAGCCTAAGAGGCGACGGCGGAATTGTTAAGGTAGTCGCTATATAATACCAGAAAATATAGTTTTGGCAATTAAAAACCCCGCCGTGACGGGGTGATTAGTTAACAACCTTCATCGAAAAATCAATGTGTTCAGCCATTCCTTTTCTGATAAACATTGAGGAAGAAATACATGACACTCCTGTTTTTGCAACTTCTTCAAGCGTAGATTCTTGTATTCCAGACGCCTCAATTATGTATGGCTTGGAAGATGCCTTAATTTTTTCAACTGATTTGAGGAGAGTTTCAATGTTCATATTGTCTAAAAGTATGACATCGACTCTACCGTCAGCAATAACTTCTTCTAGCTCTCCTAGGGTGCGAACCTCAATCTCAATTTTGGTGAGATGTTTTAATCCACGGATACGTCGGTCAATGGCTTGTTTAATGCCACCATAGACAGCTATGTCATTGTCTTTTATAATCACTCCATCGGGAAATCCGAAACGATGAGGTTTCCCGCCTCCGATAGTAAGTGCGTGTTTGTGCATAGATCGCATCAGAGGATCGTCTTTTCTCGTGTCCAGAAGATCAATATTATATTTTTTAACTCTTCTGACTTGACTCTTGGTATAAGTGGCAATACCGGATAATTCACTCAGGATGTTTAGAATTGTTCTCTCTGCCTTCAAAAGTACTTCAGAATTGCCAGTTAACTTTGCGACAGGCACACCGGGAATGATTACATCTCCCTCCTGCAGAGATAACTTAATCTCCACTGGCGATAATGGGAGCAGAGTTTTTAAGAAAAACTCTCGTTCAACAATATCAACTATTGTCGGTATGTATTTTGTTCCGCAGAGAATGCCCAGTCCCTTAGATTTTATCTCAAATGTTTTGAGAGGAGCAAGCGTTCCATCAAAAGGTTCAGATCCAAGATCAAGGGACAGTTTAGCGCGAAGTATATCATTGAAGATCATGCTTCTTCTCCTTGTGTGATAGATCCAAGTTCTTTCTGAAATTTTTCTTCATCAAACCAATATCCAGGACCTAGGAATTCTACGATTTTCTTTGCATCACGATGGGCATTACCCAAACATACTGATGCACCAGGCGAGGGTGTGGTGTTGAAAATAATATTATTACCGACAATTGAAGAATCACCCATTTCAAGATCCATTGTTTCAAGATTGACGATTTGAGGTCGTACCCCACCGGCGCCTTTACGAAGTTTCAGGTCGCGGTAGCGTAAGGTGGGTACTATTTTTTTTGCCTCAAGTAGAAACAATGCCGGTCCGATTACGGGCAAATCAAATAGAAAGTTTTTAAATACATACCAAACCAACTTTCTTTTTAAGAGTATCCAAAGAATAGTGACGATACCACGCAATGTTGTTACCAATTTCATTTCCATGTATTGATGGAATGTCTCTGGATGATAGCGCTCCATATAGAAGATCGGCTTAGTAGTCGGTCCAAAACGAGTATCATCCATATTCAGAATATCTGGATCACCATGTATTTCTGCAAAAGGTCTGCCGATTACCTGTGTCCGGTATACTTTACTTTTTAACCAGTTTCCGGCGGAGTAAAAACTTCCGGCTACCTGTAAAATGCTATATTTACGGCCATATCCAAGTTTATGAGCAAAGTACAGACTGTATGGACCAGCGGCGAATTCTACTACTTTGGCAAAGATATTTCCTTTTGAAGTTTTCAGAACATAGCCGCTATCTATTTTTTCTACGTCCAGCACCTCGGTATTAAACATACATCGAAGCTTTGGATTACATATCCGAGCGTCTTTTAATAATTCTTCGGCAAGTCGTTGATAATTAATAATATAACCCTCCGTTGTAACTAAAGCACAGAAAGGTTTTTTTGGATTTCTGCCCTTGGTGACATTGGGCTCGATTTTAGCTATATCATCGGAGTACATCAATTTAAGATGCAGGTAATGTTTCTTGATTTTTTCATACCTATCCTCTAGTGTCGCAACTTCTTTTTTGTTTACTCCTATAACCATTCGTAGCCGCTTTTGAGATAAAGTCGGATCGTTTATGCTGTCAACAAAATTTCGTAAATATACTGCCGACTCCCTTACTTCTAGGGCATGCCAAACTGGATAATTTGTTTCAGTATCTCCTTCATGAGAAGTTTGGGCGTTATTCAGAGGATGGGAGTTAACGGTTGCTACCCGGGAGTATTTTTCTATGATGATAATATCTTTAGCATTGCTGTCTCGGCTTAGCACCTTTGCAGCTGCCGTGCCAGTATCTCCAGCACCGACAATAGCGACCTCGCAGGTGTCTGTGTATTCGGTAGCTTCAGTTTTCAAGGTGCACCTCGTGTAAAGGATTTGACCATATATTACAGTAATTTATCTATTTTGTCAAAAAAAATCCGCCGTTGACGGCGGCGGTGTGTGATCAGTCATTCTAACCACTAGAATCCCAACCGTTATCGAGCATCTTTAATTTTCCATTTTCTCCAGTGATCCAGCGGGAATGACCCCATCGGCAGTGAGATCCGGGGCTATGTTGCTCAATTCGATAATACGCCAAGTATGATATATTACCCGGTTCTTGAAAATTTGGTAGCTTATCTCTCCTAAAATCATCCATTTTAAAATTGCTTATCCTATATTCAAATCCCTGACTTACGACTAACACCTCAAAAACCCCTGACTGATCGCTCATTCTTTCCTCCTGAATGTCGGAAATGCCATGTCCTATCTATTATATCATAAATTGACTGAGTGTCAATTAAAATTAAAAAAGAGCCGTTATGGCCCCCTTATTTTTAGAGAAGAATTGATCCTTCAAATTGCCAATGAGAGCGGCAATGTCCATCTGGGAAGAAAATTATATTTCTAAGTTCTTCATTGTCCGGCTGTACCGTTAAACAATTATTTAAACAGATATTTTGGCCATTAAGATCATAAACAATCGCACCATGACCTAATCTCATAATCGGTGATGCTTTCTCTTGAAGGTATGTTTTGATGTCATCTAACTGAATCGCCGAAAGATGGTGGGTGCTGGTCCAATCCCATGCTTCTTGGTGCTCAGGATGTTCTGGCTTATTAACCGGTGTAAGTGTTAGTTGTTCTACCTTATTTTGTCTAGCAAAATTTACTAGTCGGCATAACTTATCGCTTGAATCTATATAGTCTTTAGCGGCAATACAGGTCAGTCGAACCGAAAATCCAAAACGATGAAGCCTGTCAATTAGTTTGGGTAGATCGATATAATCTGTTCTATTTGCAAGGTAGATAACTTTATTTGGAGCTGGATCGTAGTGAACGATAGATATGGCAATCGTGGTCATCCCAAGTTCATACCACTCTTTGAGATAGTCATCATACTTTTTAGGTTGTTGAGCCAGCATAATACCATTGGTTTGAATCTCAATAAGCGGGAACTCATATCTCATGAGTTCTTTTAGATATCTGGAAATTTGTCCCGGAAATAGGGTTGGCTCGCCTTTACCTGTCAACATTGCGGTCGTAACGCCACTTTGCTTAGCCAGAAGGCAGGCTTTTCTAAAATTACGCCAATTGACTTCTGGTTCTTTGAGTTCGTCTAATCCGCAAGAGGGAGTCATCTTTGATACGCAAAATGGACACCGGGCATTACAGGCCTCACTACCGGCGATAATACTTAAAGTCTGAACTCTCACCGAACCTCCTTTGTCAAAATACAAATCTAGGCTTGATAATATTATAATAATTTATTAGCTATGTCAATTCGTCGTTTTATTTTATGGAGAACAACCTTATTCACAACTTCGGGGTATTGACATTACTTAGTGTAAATAATACACTAAGTACGAAGGGTGGCTAATCGGTCAAGGGGGATAGTTGACAAAAACCAACAACTATTCTACTCTGCTCGAGCCGATTGAAGAGACTTTGGCCAATGGCCAGTACCCTACAGTATGACTACTTGTGGTGAACTTGTTGAATCCAATTGTTTCATACACTTTTCTTAAGTTCTAAATATTTTTGGGTGTAGTGAGGGGACAGCATCGATTCTTCAAGATCTCTACCGAATGCTCGGCGAGAGACAATAATTATTGGCGGAGCTTGGACTCTTTTAAAGAATGAGTTATTGAACATTTGCCAGCCTCTCTCGAGGTCTTCTATAAAGTCTTTGGGAGTAGGGAATAGGCGTTTCAAGGTTCCTGATTCAAGTTTTAGCTCACCCTCAAGGTGGCCATCAATATACATCTCTAGGAATTTTTCTGGATTCCATCGGAATTCTGTAACCGCTCTTACCCATTCGTCATGATAGCCGCGCTTTGTTGGGTAGCCGTAATCAAATGGATCTTTTTGATTATTTTCTAGTTCTGCCGAAGGTATTTGGTCAATACATTTTTGAGGTATAATTTCTTTTTTGAAAACCTCAGTATTTAAATATTGAGCCAGTTGTCTAACCTCTCTTTTTACTAGATCGCCAAATGGAATAAGCCATCCCCGCATATCGCCATCAAGGGTACCATAACCGAAAGCAATCTCGGTTTTGTTGGCGTTGCAGGTAAATACTCCTCCTAGCTTTTGGGTTTCGGCAGCTAAAATTTCCATTCGTGATCTGGCTTGGATATTTTGGTGGGCGAGTGTGCCTTTTTCTACCCCTGTTCGTTGACAAATTGCCTCGACAATTTCTTTGATTGGTTTTATTTCGAGCGTAGTGCCTAAGCTGGAAGCTATTTTTTTAGCAATATTTTGTACACTCGGATCGCTGTATTCATATGGCATATTTATAAGGTGAACCTTATCCGGTCCTAAAATATCAACCATTAATCCGGCCATTGTGGCTGAATCAACTCCGCCACTCAAACCGATAATAACGCGCTTGTTTTTCTCTGGTATTAGATCGAGCATGCTTTTGGTAGCCGTTCTTATTCCTAAATATAGTTCTCTGGTGTCATTTTGAGGTATTTCTGGAATTGGCTTGAGTGCACTATCGAGAATTATGTCTTTAGTGCCTGAAAAATATGACTCTACTTCATGAACAATATTGCCACCCTCATCATAGACAGTCGAAGCTCCGTCAAAATTGATTATGTTATCGCCATTATTCTGACAGCCGGTATTATTCACATAAACAATCGGAACTTTTATTTCACTGATAAGTTTCTTTATGATTTGATGGCGTTTTCTGTTTTTCTGCCATCCCCACGGTGAAGCCGAAATGGCGATGAGAAGCTTAGCTCCTTTTTCGGCTAGAATACCTGCCGGATTTAATGCATAGTCATCTTTCCAAAGATCTTCACAAACTCCAATTCCGACAGGAACTATGCCGATGGAAGTTTTTAGTTCATAAATCTTAAGAAGATCATGGACGGAGCAATTTTTTATCCCGTACGAAGTAGCCTCGCCGAGGTCCTGCGGACTCGCGCCCTTGGCGCGAGCGAGACTTCGTACGGGACGAGTGCCTTCCTTGCCTTGAGTTTTAATATAAAGTTCAGCAAGTTCTTCAGCCATCTTTCTGGCCGAAAATAAATGCTTATCATCATCAAAATATCTGTAGTGGGGCTGAAGTGTTTTGACTACATAGCCAAGCTGCTTGCCCTGAACGGAGTTGAAGGGTTTTCCGCCTTGAGCGATTATGGCAGCATTATGCATTTTCTGGCGGCCGTCCTCGCCTTTGCCCGGAGAGACGATAATGCTTCCAAAGATAGCCACAAGGTTATTGGGAACGGCTTTAACGATTTTCCTGTTGAAATGTTGAACATCTTCTATAAAATAGGCATCTTCGAATTTATCAGCTATCAAATATCCGGAAATGCATAATTCCGGAAAAACAATAATATCAATTCCTCGTTTTGAGGCGGATCCTATCTCTTTAATAATATAGCCTGCATTAATCTCGGGTCTTCCGGGGACGACCGGCATTTGGCATAAGGAAATTTTTAGACCTTGTAATTTTCCCATCGGGTTATAGGCTAAAAGAATTTTTTAAGCTCAGCCGGTTTTATTGATCTAAATTTATATAGTTGAGCCGGGCGCTGGCGTTCTCCTTTTAATATTTTTTTTGTCGGCTTGATAAGACCAAGAAGCATGAATTTTTTTCTAAAATTACGCTTATCAAGCTTTTTATTCAGTATTATCTCGTATGTCTTCTGAAGCTGATTAAAAGTAAAGTATTGGGGCAATAGGGAATAAACTACATTCGTATATTCTAATTTGGACTGAAGGCGTTGTAATCCGTAAGTGATTATACGATTATGATCAAAAGCAATGTCTGGCAGTTTCTTGATTGAACGAAATGTAGGGGTTTGTATTTCTTTAGTTTCCTTTATTTCTA
>Ga0209541_10009825_pt1 | contig 15410 bp, 20 predicted proteins | sample RifCSPlowO2_01_FD_184027 | JGI IMG/M metagenome (GOLD analysis project Ga0209541, IMG submission 184027) | Groundwater microbial communities from Rifle, Colorado - Rifle CSP2_plank lowO2_0.1 (SPAdes) (version 2) | ecosystem: Environmental > Aquatic > Deep subsurface > Groundwater | place...
CTGACCAAATAATAAAAAACAAAAATTCTCTCACTGGAAGATATCTATCTGGAGAACAGGTTATTGAAATCCCAAAAAATAGGAGAATGGGATCTGGAAGTTTAACAATTACTAAATGTGAAGAGAATAACTTAAAAAATATTAATGTAAAATTCCCTTTAGGGGTTCTAAACTTAGTAACAGGTGTTTCAGGCTCTGGAAAATCCACACTAATAAACGAGATTTTATATAAATCACTAATTAAAAAACTTCACGATTCAACAATTGTTCCAGGAAAACACGACAAATTAGAAATTAACGGAATAATTGATAAAGTAATTGTAATAGATCAATCCCCAATAGGAAAAACTCCCAGAAGTAATCCTGCAACATACATAAAAGTATTTGATGAGATTAGAGATTTATTCTCAACAACACGTGAAGCAAGAGAAAGAGGATATTTTCCAGGAAGATTTTCTTTTAATGTAAAGGGAGGAAGATGTGAAAGATGTGAAGGGGACGGTACAATAAAAATAGAAATGAATTTTTTACCAGATGTTTATGTTGAATGTGAAGAATGCAAAGGAAAAAGATATAATTCAGAAACCCTAGAGATTTCATTTAAAGGAAAAAATATTGCAGAAGTTTTAGATTTAAGTGTTGAAGAGGCTCTAGAACTATTTGAAAGTGTGCCTTCAATTCATCATAAACTTTTAACATTAAGTCAAGTTGGTCTAGGTTACATAAAATTAGGACAGAGCGCTACAACTCTAAGCGGTGGAGAATCTCAAAGGATTAAACTAACAAAGGAATTAGCCAAAAGAGGAACTGGAAATACATTATATATTCTAGATGAACCAACCACAGGACTTCATTTTCATGATATAAACAAACTAATGAATGTAATAAACAGCTTAGTTAACAAAGGAAACACAATGATTGTAATAGAACATAATCTAGACGTGATAAAATGCGCTGATCATATTTTAGATCTTGGACCAGAAGGTGGAGATGCGGGTGGAGAAATAGTTGCCCAAGGAACCCCTGAAGAAGTTTTAAATAATTCAAAAAGTTACACTGGCAAGTTTTTAAAGAAAGTTTTGAGAGATTAAAAGATTACTTCATTGGCTTATATGAGCTAAGGATATTCAAAGATAAGGAATACATATTTCTTATAACTTCCCTGCCATCTTCTAAAATTCGTTTTTTATCAGACAGGATTAATTGAGGATTTGTATCTTCTCCAATTCTTCCAGCAACATAATAAATTTTTCGAGTCTTTGAATCAAATTCACCCATTTTTGTTTCTTTTTTAAGTCCAATTTCAGCAGTTTCAGAAATAAAGAAATAACCACTAACTTTATCAATTCCTTTTGCTACTGGCAAATGCATTACATCTTCTAAAGTAACTCCCCTTATTCTTATTCTTTCTACCATTTCTATCCACGATTATTTTGATTTATAAAAATATGTATACTGAAATATAAAAAAACGTAAAAGATATGGTCAAATAATCCGCAAAGTTACACTGGAAAATTTTTGAAGAGAGTTTTAAAAAATTAAGCTAATTTTGATCCATTTTTAATTTTTCTTTCTGATATAGCAAGAATAACTTTTCCATTATCTCCAATAAAAATAAAAGATTAAAAATTTATTTTCTAGAAATGTAATCTTGAATAGCTTTATCTAATTCTGTTCCAGATCTAATTTTTAAATAATATCTTTCCCACGATTTATTACCAGATACTGATCCCTGTTCCTCAAAGTATGCTATATAAAGACCAGATTTCTTATCCTTTTTCCATTTTCTGATCCCCTCTATAATCATACCAATTCTTCTTTCTTGAGAAGTTATTATTTCAGATGATACTTTCCTTCTTAATATCCCTTGAAATAACTAGGAAAATTCTTTATCAGTAAGTAGCTTACGAAAGATATCTTCTTCATAAATTTCTGCTTCCAGAAGTTCTTTTTCATCTAATCCCATAGAATCTATTCTAAGAATAAGCCATCTTCCATTATAAGATATACAAAAATCTGTATAGAATCCTCTACTAAAAAAATATCCATAATTTTCATTTGATCCAAAAAGATCATCTTGTTCTCTATTATTTACTTCATATATTCTTTCTTGTTTTCTTAGTTTCATTTTTTCTCCTAGTACATTTAGTTACTATTAAATAATAGTGAATCTATAAATAGATTATACCGAATATGTTCGGAATGTTTATAAAACCAAAAATACTATTTATTTTATGTGGATAACAAAATTACAATTGCAACATAAAGACTGCCCCATAGTCACAAGATGTCAGAAATTTGATATAATAGTTTTGTCATATCCTAGCACATGGTATGAGAAAAATAAAAAGAAATTTGCAACTACAATATGCTATTTTCAAAGCGAAGATGAAAAATCTAAAAAATCTTTTATTAAAGATTTAAAATCTGACAAAAGAATAACTAGATTAGATATTTCTGGAGATGTTTTTACATATGAGATAAGTTTAGGAAAAGAAGGTGAGCATGTTATGTTGTATTACACAAGACAAATCTTTTTTGTTAAACCTACAATAAATCATTTTGATGGATATGAGTATTGGGAAGTAGCATCTTGGGATAGAAATATTCTTGAAAAATTTATTAAAGATCTTGAAAAACATATGGATGTATGTAATATTTTAAGGTTGGAGGAATCAAGTCTCCATGACATTAGATTCCCTTCAATATCCCCCTCATTATCAAAATGCCAGAGAAAATCACTCGAAATTGCATATAGAAACGGTTATTATAATTACCCAAGAAAAGTTCCCCTACACAAACTTGCAAAAATTGCTGGCATTGGAATCTCAACATTTCAGGAGCATTTAAGAAAAGCAGAAATAAAACTTCTTCCAGATATAATTACTAAAGAAATAAATAAAACTAATCAATAAACCTAAATACTTTTCTTAATTGTTTACTTAATGATAGACTTAACAAAAATTCCAAAAAAGACAGGTTGCTATATGTTTAAAGATAATCTTGATAAGATTATATATATCGGCAAGGCAAAAGATTTGTCTAAAAGAGTAAAAAGTTATTTCAAAAAAAATAACCTTGATGAAAAAACAAGAATTCTTGTTTCAAATATAAAAGACATAGATTTCTTTGTAACAGATAATGAAATTGAAGCCTTAATTTTAGAGAATAATTTGATTAAGAAAAATAAACCAAAATATAATATTGATTTAAAAGATTCAAAGAGATATGCTTACATTAAAGTTACTGAAGAAGAATTTCCAAGAATTTTAATTGCAAGAAAAATTGATGGAGAAGGTAAATTTTATGGTCCATTTGTTTCTGCAGTATCACGAGATTATATAATAGAAGCATTAAACAAAGTTTTTAAAATTAGAACATGCAAAAAGCTCCCACACAAGGAATGTATTAGATATTCTATTGGATTATGTAGTGCTCCGTGCATATTAAAAATATCAAAATCAGATTATGAAAAAAACATAAAATCTGCAGAGCTAATTCTAAAAGGAAAAATAAACGATTTAATAAGAATATTATTTAATGAAATGAAAGAATTTTCTAGAAATCAAGAATATGAAAGAGCTCTTGGAATTAAAAGTCAAATAGAGGCCATAAAAAATTTAGAAGAAAGACAAAAAATGGAAAGACAGATTAAATATGATGAAGATCTAATAAATTATGTATTATATGAGGGAAGAATATACCTAATGATATTCAAATCAAAAAAAGGAATAATTGAAAATAAGATAGATTTTGATTTTGAAGAATCTCCTAACTTTTTAGAAGAATTCATAGTTCAATACTACTCAGAAAAAGAGACTATTATTCCAAAGAGAATAATTCTTCCTATAAAAGTAGAAAAAATCTTGCAAGATTATCTGCAAAAAATCTCAAAAAGGAGAATAAAAATAGAAACTCCCATAAAAGGAGATAAAAAAAACTTACTAGACCTTATAAAAAAAAATATTGAAATAAACCTATTTGAAAATATTGAAAAAGTTGAAGATCTAGCAAAAGAACTAAGATTAAACGACTATCCAAAAACAATCGAATGTTTTGATATATCTCATTTGTCCGGAACATTAACTGTTGCTTCAATGGTCCAGTTTAGAAATGGAAAACCTGATAAGAGTAACTATAGAAGATTCAAAATAAAAACTGTTGAAGGAATTGATGATTTTGCAAGTATAAGAGAAGTAATAAGAAGAAGATATACAAAACTTATCTTGAATAAAGAATCTCTCCCAAATTTAATAGTAATTGATGGTGGAAAGGGACAGCTTTCAAGTGCTTTAAAAGAACTAGAAAAATTAAACATTAAAATTCCAATAGTATCTATTGCTAAAAGAGAAGAAGAGATTTTTGAACCAGGAAAAAGTGAGCCAATAGTTCTAAATAAAAAAGGAAAAGCATTAAGATTCTTGCAAGAAATTAGAGATGAAGCGCATAGATTTGCAATATCTTACAATAAAGTTCTTAGAAAGAAAAAAATGTTTGAATAACTATTATATCCTATAAAATTTTATAAAGTAAAAATTATTCTCTTATTAATGAATTTTAAACCAATAATTTTAGAAGGTTTTAATGGAAGAGAAAAATCTCTAGAAAATATAATAAGGTATAAATCAAAATTGTTTCCCGTAATGATTTACAGAACAAATAATCTTATTCATTCAAGAAGAGTCTTATATCATCTTGAAAAAGCAATTCCAGATATCCTAGAAGTTTATAGTAAAAATTTAGATATTGATTTCTCAAGAACTCTTTGCTTAGTTCATGATGATATTGAGATTATTACTGGAGATATTGTTCTACATGATAAAGAAAATATGAACAAACAACAGACAAAACAATTATCTTTAGAAGAGAAAAAAGCAATCCCAAAAATAATTAAAATGTATTCAAAAAACGCAAATGGATTTGATTATCAAGAACTTCTAAATACAGCAAAATATAAAGATAAATTAGAGGCGCAGTTTGTTTCTTATTTTGATAAGTTTGATGCTGCAGGAGAAGCTTGGCACGAAATTTTCGCAGGAAATTATTATTTTGTACTTCCAGCAGGAGGCCACAATGGAAGAAATGGTGGATATGTTAGAAGATTAAAAGAATTTCCAATTAAATATCCATTAATGCGAGATTTTTTCAAAAGATTTCCCGAATATCTTCCATATCAATTTAACTTCAAAAATAAATCAAAAAAAGGTAAACCACATACAATTGATTCTTTAAATAATCCAAGCGGATATTTTCCTTATGATAAATGGAAAAAAACAATTATGGAAAGAGAAGGAACAGATTTACTAATTTCACCTATTGAAAAATTATAATAAATAAAAATTATTTATTTCTCATCATAATAATCAAGATTAGGTTTGTGTCCACCTAATATTGGAATAAGAGAAGTGGATTCTCCAGATCTTCTAAAATATTTATCTGAGGAATATCTAGCAACCCTTGAAAATGCAATTAAGTAACCCGTATCACTCAATGAAAATGGTCCATTACAAAATTTCTCTTTTTCAACTCTAAAAACATAATCGTCCAATGGTCTTTCTCCAATGAACCATTTACCATTCTCACCTTGACTTAAATTATTAACCATATAATCAAAAGCTATTTTTTCTTTATCTTTACAGAATAATCTTGAAGCTCTTCTTAATTGTCCAACTGCATTTAAATAATCTTTTAATTCTTCTTCAATTTCATTATCTTCATATTCAATTTTCATAAAAATATCTATTTGAGTTTATTTTTAAAACTTTCTAATCAACGGACTTATTACAAAATAATAAATAATTATTATTTGTTCTACTTTCAAGAGATCTAACTTTATAAGATTCAAGTTCTCTTCTTGCTCTCCAGTTATTAAATTTTCTTACTCCCCCTCTTATCATTTCTGGTGACTTTAAAAGAGCAAAAGTTCCAAAGAGCTGCGTAAATTACTCTATCAGGATCATCTTGAATATTTCCGGCAGCGTCTCCCATTGCTCTCATGACATCAAGAGCCGCGCCATTAATTGCATCTCTAAATTGAACAGTTGAATTGCCAACATATGCTTCAGCAATATTATATAAAAGACCAAAAGTAGTTTTCAGGCCACCATATCCTCTATTAATATAACTCCCATCATAAATTGTTGAACAAACTGCTGATGGCAAAGCTAGTTTTGATAAAGCCTTGGAACCAACATAAGCTGTTCCATTGATTACTTTCCTTGTTATTTTCTTCATTTTATTTTTTTGCCTCTTTTTCACTCATTAATCTTAAATTTTCTTCATTAAGTAAATAAGATAATTCTCTACTTTCATTCATAACTCTTGTAGCAACTTCTCTTATTTCTGGAGTCATAACTTTAGCATCTTTGCAATTTATTTGTTCACAATTTATATCTTCAGCAATCCAACATATTGTAGCTGCATAACTTATTACATCTGCCTTTCCATCATTATTTCTATCAAAAATATATCTATTTAACGGAATAGATCGTCCATACTCTGTAGCAGGAACCACTTCTCTACTTAACTCCTCTCTTGATATTGGAACATAATCAGGACTATCTCCAAAACATCCAGCTAAAGTTGCTGCTGCAATACCTGTTAATGCTAATTTCTTTAAGTTTTTCATAAACTAATTAATTATATGATATTTATAAATCTTTCTACATGTAGTCTTTTAGTAGTAGTTACATATTTATAAAACTATATTTTCCAAAAATTCTAAATACTCTTTTTCTAACTATAATCTATGAAATACGAACAGCATAATTTTAAACTTTCTACTAAGATAAAACCTAAAGGTGATCAACCAAAAGCAATAAAAGAGATAGTAGAAGGATTAAAAGAAGGAAAAAATATGCAGACTCTTCTAGGTGTTACTGGTTCTGGAAAAACTTTCACAATGGCAAACGTAATTTCTAAAATTAACAAACCCACCTTAGTTATTGCTCATAACAAAACGTTAGCTGCACAATTGTTTGAAGAATTCACTGAATTTTTCCCTGAAAACAGAGTTGAATATTTTGTCTCATATTATGATTATTACCAGCCAGAATCATACATTCCATCAAAGGACCAATATATAGAGAAAGATTCTGCAATAAATCCAAGAATTGAGCAAATGAGAATGGCTACAACTGCCAGTCTAAAATCAAGAAATGATGTCATCGTGGTTGCTTCAGTCTCTTGCATTTATGGACTTGGAAATCCAGAACATTTCCTTAATTTAGGAATTGATTTAAAAATTGGAGATAATATCTCAAGAAAAGATCTCATAAGAAGACTAGTTCAAATAAATTTTGAACGAAATGATATAGAGCTTCTTAGTGGAAGATTTAGAGTAAAAGGAGATACTATTGATTTAGTTCCTGGATATTCAGATAATATAATAAGAATAGAATTTTTTGGAGATGAAATAGAAAAAATAAGCGAAATAGATAAAAACACCGGAAATGTTATTGAAAGATTAAGATATTTCTATGTCTATCCTGCAACACATTTTGTAATTCCAAAAGAGGACTTTGATAATGCAATTAAAGATATTAGAAAACAACTTGACAAAGACCTAGAGAAGATTGATGACCCTTTAATTGCACATAGGTTAAAACAAAGAACGCTCTATGATATTGAAATGATGAAAGAAACCGGAATTTGTAAGGGAATTGAAAACTATTCAAGACATTTTGATAAAAGAAAACCAGGAGAAAAATCTTTTTGTTTATTGGACTATTTTCCTAAAGATAATTTTTTAATTATAATTGATGAAAGCCATAGAACAATTCCTCAAATCCATGGAATGTACAATGGAGATAGAGCAAGGAAAAAAAATCTAATTAATTATGGTTTTAGACTAACAAGTGCATATGATAATAGACCTTTAAAATTTGAAGAATTTGAAGATTATATGAAAAATAATGATGTTATTTTTGTTTCAGCTACACCAGATAATTATGAATATGAAAATTCATCCCAAATAGTTGAACAAATAATTCGACCAACAGGACTAGTTGATCCTATAGTAGAAGTAAGATCAATTGAAAAACAAATAATTGATGTTAAAAAAGAGATATCTAAAACAATAAATGAAGGAAATAGGGTTCTTTTAACAACCCTTACAAAAAAACTTGCAGAAGAACTCTCAGATTACTTAGCTAGACAAGGAATCAAAACAAGATATTTACATTCTGAGATTGATACTCTTGAAAGGACTGAAATAATTAGGCAACTTCGTTTAGGAGAATTTGATTGCTTAGTTGGAATAAACTTATTAAGAGAGGGTATAGATATACCTGAAGTTGGATTTGTAGGAGTTTTAGATGCAGATAAAGAAGGCTTTCTTCGAGATGAAAAATCATTAATACAGGTAATTGGAAGAGCTGCAAGAAATTCTAATGCAAAAGTTGTTTTATATGCAGATAATCTTACTGGATCCATAAAATCAGCATTAAGTGAAACAGAAAGAAGAAGGGACATTCAGTTAAATTACAATAAAGAACATAATATAATCCCTAAGACAATAATAAAACCAATAAAAGAAAAAATTGTTGATGTAAAAGATATAAAACACATTCCGAAATCAGACATACCTAACATAATAATAGAACTTGAATCCGATATGAAAAAAGCAGCAGAAAATCTAAACTTTGAAGAAGCTATTGCAATTAGGGAAAAGATAAGGAAGTTAAATGAAAGAATAAAATAGCCTTTAACAAACTATTCTATTATTTTAGATCCCATAAGTAAACTATAATATTATTTATAAACCATAATTTTCATTAATTTATAAAATTTAATAAAAAATTGAAAAAACTTTAAAAAATGACATTAGAATTAATTTTAGGTAAGTCTATAGATTATTACGAATTTGTAGATGCTGTTACCTATTCTGCAAAGGAAATGGGTTGGAGAGTAGATTATGATAAATTCAAATTTGAAAGTAATGTAATTAAGAAGAAAGATGGAAGATTGATTTCATATCATGATTTTTCTATTTATGGAATTATTCTTCCTAAAATAAGTCTTCAAATAGAAAGCTCTACTGGAAAAAAAGAATTCTCATCATTTGGAGTAGATATTCATTATGTTTCTGAATATAAAATGACCAGATTTATCAAAAAATTATTCAATAAGCTGAATGTACAAGGAGCAGAAAATGGATATAAAAGTGATGCTTAAATCATCCTTAAATCCCAAATTGACTTATTAATCTTGAACAGTTTCGTAACATAATGAGTTAAAAATTATAAATATGTATGATATTTTTTATTATACAATTTATGACAAAACATGTTACATAAATTATTATATTAGTAACTTAATAGTAGTTATGAGCCAAAAATTTAAAAAGTCTTTTTGTATATCAACTATATGAAATTAGATGGATTATATCAAAAACTTAAGAGTTATGTAGTAGACAATACATCTTTGCTAGTTGAAAGTACACCTGTTTTTGCTGCGTTTGAAACACAGATTGCTAATATGACAAGTAATGTCTCACTAAATACTCGTCTTGGTGCTGCACTCCTTGGATTTGCAGGAATTGGAACTGCTCTTGCTAAAGGAAGAGATTATTCTAGAAAATTGTTTGGTATTAGCGAAATATCAAGTGAAAGTAATCAATTTATGCACGATACTATTTATTTAGCAGCTTTTAATCTTGTAGCAAGCCCTATCCTTTATAGATACATTGGAGGAGAAACAGATCTAGAAAAAATTGCTTGGGGGGTACTGGTCTCAATATTAATTGGTGGTCTTAATGGTCCTGCTATCGGTTATGCTATTGATGCAGGAAGGGACCTTGCAGGACTTGAAGAAAATAAAAGAATGTCATATCCTAAGTTTATCAAAAGACAAAACAATCTTGTCAAAAAAAGTATAGCTACTCTTGCTATTGCAGGATCTCTAGGACTTACAGCAGGACTATATAGTATAAATCCAAACGATAACATCAACCAAAAATCATCCACTGAGATTTTACAATCTGATTTTAAAGAATCACAATCATTAGAAAAAATTATCAAATAATCCCAGGATAGCCTTATAAACCAATTTTTTCTCTTAAATTAATGAATTATTTAAAAAATTTCTGGAATTTTCTAAAAAAAGACTCTTGGTCTTCTCTAGTTGTAACTTTAATCATAGCCTTTATACTAATTAAATTAGTTCTATTCCCTACCTTATCATTAATTACAGGAACTTCTCTTCCCTTAGTTATAGTTGAATCATGCTCTATGTATCATCAAGAATATGGATTTGAGGAAGTATTAAATTCAAGTAAGTTATACAATCAAAATGATATTAACCTTGAAGATACTAAAAATTGGCCATTTCAAAACGGCTTAAAAAAAGGAGATGTAATATTTGTAACTGGTGCAGAAAAAATTAAAAAAGGAGATGTAATAATCTTTTTTTCTGAAGGTTCAACCGCTAAATACCCAATAATCCACAGAATTATATCAACTTCTCCAATTGGGACAAAAGGAGATAACATAATAACAAATAAAGAACAGCTATCAAAAGATGATCCCATTAATAAAAATCCAAACAGAATTGATGAAATAAATATTTCTAATGACGAGATTATAGGAAAAGCCTTGTTTAGAATCCCCCAAATAGGCTGGATAAAGCTAATATTTTTTGAACACTTAAGACCTCAAGAATATAGGGGTTTTTGCAAGTAATCTTATAGAAATATTTATATATTTATTTAACATGTAACTTAATGGAATTTTGTCCAAAATGTGGGTCTATTTTGGTTAAGAAAGGTAAAAACTATGGGTGCGCTAGATGTAGTTATAAAGCAAAAGGCAAAATAGATTTAAAAGTAACTGAAGAAATAAATGAAAGATCTCCAGTAGCTGTTGTAACTGAAAAAGGTTCAGAAGTTCACCCAATAACAGACTATAAATGTGAAAAATGCAAAAATAAAAAGGCATACTTTTGGATAAGACAAATGAGATCAGGTGATGAACCGGAATCTAAATTCTATAAATGCACAAAATGTAAGAACGTTGTAAGAGTAGATGATTAATCTTACCACTTTATAATTACAACAATAGAAAAATTTACAATTTCTTTAATTTCTAAAACATAGAAAATAGATATAATAATCAAACAGAAAAAGTATTCTGCTATATAATTATATGGTAGACTTTCCAAGAAGTCCCAAAGCCAGAAATTAATCTATTTATTGCTTAAATTATATAGGGAAACATTATAGATGCTCTGATGCAATTAAAGAAAAAGTTGGAGGAATAACTCCTCAAAAAAGAAATTAGTATAATCGTTGATATAACAAAAAGTTACAAAGAAATTTAATTAATGTTAATGATTTACAACAATCTTTAAAAAAGGCTTTCAAATTTTAATATATGGTATTAAAAGAAAGATACAATCAGATCACTATCACTTATGAGATATCTAAAAGAGAAAATATTGAAAAAATAATGCCAAGAAGAGGAACAATCTATGGTGAAAGTATGGATCCAAAATATTCAAAGATGCACACCACCTCTTGGAGTTTTTCTCCAGGACTAAATAGAAAAGAAGCAAGCGGTCTCATATTAAAATTAATTCATAATAAGGCAGTAGGATTTAATCTAAGAGATTTAAGTGTTTATAGAAATAATATTGAGGAAACTAAATAGTAAGTCTTTTAAGCAAATTATTCTAAGATAAATTATGGCTCTGTAGCTCAGCTTGGTTAGAGCACCAGACTCTTAATCTGGGTGTCGGGGGTTCAAATCCCCCCAGGGCCATATTTTTATTTCCAACACATTTATAACCTAAAAAATCCTTAAAATAATAAGAAATTATTCTTAAAAAGAGGGAAAAAGGAGGTGAAAAATGGCTAAAAAAGCAAAGGGGAGTAATCTTATTGGTGCTTGGGCATTTTTAATTGGAGTTTTAATAGCAGTTATTATTCCAATAGTAAGTTCTGGACCATTAAAAGAATGGATTGCAATAACACTTTTAGTAATAGGTATAATTGTTGGACTTCTTAATGTAACAAGTGAAGAAGGTCATGAATTTATGACATCAGGAATCGTTCTAATAATTGCAAGTGCATTTGGAATGGGAACAGTTTCTACAATACCAGTACTAGTTAGAATATTAAGTGCTCTACTTCTGATATTTGTTCCTGCAACAATATTAGTTGCAATAAGAAATGTTTTTAGTGTAGCACACAAATAAAACAAAAAAGTCTTTATTTTTTTATTTAATCATACAACCACCGAAATAAGCTGTCTTTAAAAAAAGCCCAAGTCTGATTCTGAAATTTATAATGCATTATATATTCCTTTATAATATTTGGAATTCCAACTGCAAGTAAAACTATTGTAGCAGATTTATAGGTATATTTAAACTCTTTATTGAATCTCTTTTTAAAATAAAAGCTTAATATCAAAGTTGCTAAAAAAAAGAATTCAAATATATTTGGAGCAAATAAAAATGAAGGTCTATAATCTGTTAACATAAAAGATAAAAATCCTGCAAATCTCCAGGTAAATAATACTGCACCTACATTCCTCGCAATCTTATCTTTCCAGGTCATAACAATTATAAATTCAAAAAACAAATACCAAATATCAAAGACTTTATCTGCATGATGATAAGAAAGTCCAAAAGGAACAGTAATATTAAAAAAACCTCCAATAAGGACATCTGAAATATCTCCCAAAATTCCAAGAAAAGCCCCAGCTAAAGGCCATTTGAGAATTGTAAATGGAATAAAAAGCCTAAAAAGTATAATAAACCATAAAGCAATATCACCACTCATATCTTATCAAAGAAACAGTTCTTTAAAAAACTAACCAACCAGTTTTCTAACAGCTTCAATATTATCTGCTACTTCAGTTCCTTTTTTTGTGAGCTTAATAATTTTAATTCTACCTTTCTTTTCAAAACTAACCAAGCCAAGCTCTTCTAAAGTCTGCAAGATTTTAACAGCATGCGAATAAGTGCAATCTACTTCCTTTGCCAACTGGCTCCCGTATTTAGCACGAGACACCTTCTTCAAAGCTATAAGCATCATTGCCGGCTTTCTTCTAAAAAACAGATCAAAACTATCTCCCATGGAATTATAATATATATTTTATAATGTATATATCAGAGTTGAACTGCTTTTAAGTTTTTCCCTGGAAATTCGTCCACATATAGTAGAGACAATAATCTAAAATAAGTGACACAAAATTCTAGAGTAGTAGCAAGATTTAACCTCCCTAAAATTTAAATATCTCCCAAAATTGATTAATGATATGATAGATATAAAGCTAATCAGAGAAAATCCTGAAATAATTAAGGAGAACATAAGGAAAAAATTCCAAGAAAAAAAGATTTCCTTAGTAGATGAAGTTTTAGAACTAGATTCTAAATGGAGAAATGAAAAAAAGAAGTTAGACAATCTAAGAAGTGAGCGTAACAAAATTAGTGAATCAATTAACAAATTAATAAAAGAAGGAAAAAAATTAGAGGCAGATAAACTAATTTCTAAAGCAAAAGAAATTCCAAGAGAAATTGAGAAGATAGAAGAAAAATCTTCAAAACTAGAATTAGAAATTAAGCAGAGAATGTATAAAATACCAAATCTCATTGATAAATCAGTTCCAATTGGGAAAAATAATGAAGATAACTTAGAAATAAAAAGATTTGGAGATCCAAAAGTTCCCTCTTATGAAATCTTTAATCATGCAGAATTAGCAGAAAAATTGGGAGGTCTAGATTTAGAAAGCTCAAGAAAAACATCTGGTACAGGATTTTATTTCCTAAAAAAGGATATTGCAAGACTTCATTCAGCACTTTTAACATATGCAAGAGAATTTATGATAGAAAAGGGGTTTACTTATGTTATACCGCCGTTTATAATAAAAAGTGATGTAGTTTTCGGAGTAATGTCTTTTGAAGAAATGGAAAATATGATGTACAAAATAGAAGGTGAGGATTTATTCTTAATTGGGACAAGCGAACACTCTATGATTGGAATGTTTAAAGATAAAACCTTAACAAAAAAAGAGATTCCTCAAACTCTAACAAGCTATTCACCTTGTTTTAGAAAGGAAAAAGGCTCTCATGGAATTGAAGAAAAAGGGTTGTATAGAGTTCATCAATTTGAAAAACAAGAAATGATTGTAATATGCGAACCAGAAGATTCTTACAAATGGTATAATAAGATGTTGAAACTAACCGTTGATTTTGCAAGAAGCTTAGATATTCCTGTAAGAGTTCTCGAGTGTTGCTCTGGAGATTTATCTGATTTAAAAGCAAAATCAGCAGATATTGAAGCATGGTCTCCTCGTCAAAAAAAATATTGGGAGCTTGGAAGTTGCTCAAATCTAACTGACGCACAAAGTAGAAGATTAGGAATAAAAATTAATGGAGGAAAGGGAAACTACTTTGCTCATACATTAAACAACACAGTCATTGCAAGTCCAAGAGCATTAATTGCTATAATAGAAAACAACCAGAATAAAGATGGATCAATTTCTATTCCAAAAGCTCTTCAGCCATACATGGGAAAAATAAAAAAGATAATAAAGAAAAATTAATAAATCTCCTTCTTTGAAAAAAAGTGTTAAAAATGAAAACACTTGAAGAAAAACTTGAAGAAAAAAATACTCCTTGGAAGGAACTTCCCTTTTACAAAAGAGTTTTTCATCCAAATAGACAAAGTGCGATTTCTGTTCCTCTAACTATTGGAGGAGCTTTTATTTCAGCCTACACAGATTATGATGCAACTGGCATTTCAATGATGATTACAGGAAGTTTATTAGATTTATCCGACGGTTATCTTTCTAGAAAGTGGGATATGAAAACAATTGAAGGAGCAAAATTAGACCCGGCAGCAGATAAGGCAAGATTTATTTCAAGCGGAGGATTAATGTCTTATCTCTCAAATGCTAATAATGAAAATTTATATGTCCCAATAGCCTATGGATTAGCTGTAACAGTAGATATATTTTCCCAGATAAAACGTTGGATAGATTCAAAAACATCTCCATTACAAGTAGTGGAAGAAACTTATCGTGCAATTATAAATCCTGAAAAATGCCTCATAGATGAAGAAGAAAAATCTGTTTTAAGAGCCAATAATTATGGAAAATACAAAGCCTGGATTCAAGCAATTCCAACAATTACATATTTTGGAATAAATGCTCTTGAAAATCATGGATTTGAAATCTCTCAAGTAGTACAAGATAATTATGAGGGAGTTATAGCAACTTTACTTGGAATTGCATCTGGCATTGGTGCAACAGGAATTTACAAAAGAATTAATGGAAAAAAATAAAAATATCAATTACAATCTTAATAATCCGCACTTATCAAAATGGCACATTGACAAAGTTGTCGTAAATTTATCTGTTGATTCTTTCATCCGCCCAACATCTTCATCAGTAAATCTTTCATTTAATTTA
>Ga0209541_10009826_pt1 | contig 15409 bp, 18 predicted proteins | sample RifCSPlowO2_01_FD_184027 | JGI IMG/M metagenome (GOLD analysis project Ga0209541, IMG submission 184027) | Groundwater microbial communities from Rifle, Colorado - Rifle CSP2_plank lowO2_0.1 (SPAdes) (version 2) | ecosystem: Environmental > Aquatic > Deep subsurface > Groundwater | place...
TAACCCTTCATGATTGCCAGGCAACAGCGCAACCTCTAACCCCTTCTCTCGAAACGGCCCCACAATGCCATCAAGTGACCCATTATCGTGTCCTAAATCACCTGCGAGAATAACTAAATCCACATGCTCATCTGCTCCTCGCTGAGCCATCTTCTTGATAAACGATTGGTCCCCATGGATATCGCTTAGCGCTAGAATTTTCATGTTCTTTTTCTCCAATAAAATACCATCACTGGTTGCGATGTAAATCTATTCATTGTTTTTACTTCTTTGACATCCTTACTTTCGCCAATTTTACGATAAAATACTCTTTCTCGAATAAGATTCTCATCAAGCGCAAGAGAACCACACGGATTCCATCCTTGCCGGACTAAATCATTATCAACAGTGTAATCAAAATAATTCAAATTAATAACGCCAGGAATTGGGTAATCTTTAAAAGGAAAACTGCCTTGAGCAATATATTTTGGAATAATCTTTTCCGTTCCTTCTTCAAGGATGTACCCTCGAGATTCTTCCAACTTGCGTAACTTTGCTCCTATTTCATGAAACGTTCTATCTTGACGTTCGGATTTAAACTCAAGCAGATTGGTAATAGCCATTCTATATTCTAACCATTCGCTCTTTATAAACTTTTCGTATTTGTAATCTAAAAGTAGTAAAATAACCACAACATTTTTAAATACGCCTCATTGTAGCCATACAATGACAATGGGCATGGGATTTAGAATGGGACATCATCACTCTCATCGACACAGCTATCGCATCACTCACGCCCATAAATTGCAACTCAAACAATTACTCACCCTCAGACAAACACTTATAGAACTAGAACCAGAATACCCCTACGCCTGCAAAGGCCTCGAAGGCATGCTCATCGCCCATACTCTTCTGCAAGAAACGCAAGCCGTCGGCCTTCTCATCGGTGGTTTAGCTGAGGCAGTCTGGAATCAGAGATGCAAAGTAGACGATCTCAAAGACAAACATAAAGACGTCGATGTCATGGTCCTGCCGCCTACAGATCCAAACCAAGAACTCCACATTAGTCGATTTGCCGGCGGCGTCGATTGGTGGCTTCCCAACGAAGAGCGCATCACCATCTATTCCTCCGACATCTCACAACGCGAAGTAAACCAACAGTACTGGAAAAACGGCAATAATGGCATCCTCGCTTTTGGCATCACTCAACAATACGATCTCGCCCCCGGCTTATACATTCCTGCTCGTGATTGGATTGTGAGTATGCGCACCGCTGAAATTCTTGCCCTCGTAGATTCCCAACGTATCGAAATTGAACAAGAAGCTTTTGACTCCTACACCAAAAAAATCGAATCCCAGCTCAAAACCCGCGTCCCCTCTTTTATCCGCAATCTATTTGAAGAAAACATCCTCTCTTATACCTACCAATCTGGCAACCAGAGTTATCGTAGAGTTGAGGCTATCACCCTTAACGAATTCGACCACCCAATCTATTACGCCCTCTCTGGAAAGAAAAGAGATACAATTTAAAAAAATATTATCTTCTCATATTCCAAAGTTACCCTCTACATTCTACGACTATAATCTCCTCTCTCAACAAAAAGCTAACCACTACACCTTCTTCTCAGAATCATACTTAAAATACGGCTTCCATACCACTTCTTTACCCGGCAACCTCTCCCCATTAATCCCATATCGCAGCTCAAATTCTTCTCCCGTCAACACCTCTAAAAACTTCCCCTGCTCCAGATGAATATACGTTGGATGCGCCACAAACTTCTCAATCTGTCGCCCAACACCTCCTTGCTCCGGCTCTTTATACGTCGTACATTGCCCGCACAAATAATCCTCTGGAATCCATAAATTCCCATACGGTCCAACATCTAACTGGTCACCAATATGATATTGTTGCTGAAACGGCTCTCCAAACTTGAATTGAATCTCCACTTCTCGTTCCAATCCTGTCGCTGGGCAACGTAACGATGTATATAATGAATCAAATAATCCCATAACAAATTAAAAGAAGTCAAAGTATAAATAAGTTTTGGATAAAACACCTAACAACATTTGTAAACTACGCTTACCTCTATCGTCCTTTCAACTTCAAATCCAAAACCAAATCCTCTAATTTGCGCAGTTCATACTTCACTGCATCAACTTTCCGCCTGATTTCATTATCTCGAAAATCAAACTTCAACAATTCACCATAAATATAATCCACCTGATCTTTAATCTTCGTCACTTTCTCAACTTCCCCTTTACCTGCTAAGAACACCGCTCGCCGGTTTAATTCACCCGGCAAATCACATAACCCTAATAAAAAATGCTCCGCAATAACCTTCAATTCTGGAATTTTCCCCGTCTTCACAAACTCATAATACAAAATCGCTTCCACATACTCCTGGATTGCAATCTTATAGCTCCCCTCATACGCCATTTTCGCATCATGCGTCGCAATCTTCTCCAGTTCCTTACGCTCCTGCTCAATCTCTTTAATCAGTTTAGTAGCATTCTCTAACTCATCTCGATGCACCGCATAAATAATCAATTTGCTCAACTTCAAAACATCTCGACTTTTCTTAATTAACTTTTCCCGCTCTGAATCATAATCATGCAATTCTTTTTGTAATTTGGTAAAATTTATCATACCACTCCAATCTCAAGATTGCTTTATAATCTTTTCGATATAATTTAAGCTGCAGAGAATAGTTTATATAGACAATTCTGTTGATTAGGATACAAAAAACAGAATTGTCTTATTAGATAATTCTGGCAAAATATGTACTCTAATTACCAGAATTATCTATAAACGAATTTAATCCCCCAAAATAAAACATGACATTCAACCAAGAACAATTCAACCAATTCATACTTGAAAATAACGTCATCGGTTTTTTCAAAGAACTCGTTGAATTAAAATCCGGAAAAAAATCGCATTTCTATATCAACTGGCGCACTTTAACAGAGGATGTACGAGCAACTGAAATATTAAGCCATCATATCCTACAATTTGTTGAAAAGCAAGGATTAACGCCGGATTGTTTTTATGGGGTCCCAGATGGAGCAACAAAAGTAGCACTATTGACGCAGTATATTTGGGCAAAGGATTATTCAAAATCGTACGGCGTGGGGACACATTGTTTTTCTATGGGTCGAGTTACACCAAAAGACCACGGCAAAGCAAAAGACAAATATTTTGTAGGCGAACCGCAAGGAAAAATAATAGTCTTAGAAGACGTCACAACCACCGGCGGTTCACTGCTCTCAACCATAGATCAATTACTACAGATGGGAAAACAAGATTTAATTGCCATCGGCCTCACCAATCGCAATGACATATTTGAAGATGGTAACACCGTCGAAAAACTCTTTAAGCAAAAAGGTCTTCCCTATTTTGCCATGAGCAACGCCATCGATTTACTCCCCCAGGCATACCATATCCAACGACCTGGTGTTGACATCGCAAGAAAAGTCGAACAAGAATTCATGTATCAGGGTATCAAACGCCTCTCTCTTCTCTAATCATTCCCTAACCAACAAAACCATTTTTCCAAATCAAAGCAAAACATTTATATATCCACCATTTTCCTATAGACGTATATTCAAACGGAGGATACTTACTATGGAAGAAACAGGCGCACGGCCATTAGATACATTAAACGCAGCTCGTAATAAAACAGTTATGGTTGACTTAAAAAACAACTATCGCTACATTGGCAAATTAAAAGCATTTGACATTCATATAAACGTTGTCTTAGGTGAAGCCGAAGAATATCAAAACGGCGAATTGAAACGCAAACTAGGTACTGTATTCGTTCGTGGTGATACCATTACCATCATAACACCAGCATAAATAAAAAATAACAAGAAATAACAATCAGAGTTGATAAATCATGACAAAAGGAACCTACAGCCAAGGAAAAAAAAGCGGCAAGAAAAGCCATATTATGTGTCGCCGTTGCGGTGAACACACCTATCACATTCGTAAAAAACGCTGTTCACAGTGTGGTTTTGGTGCCAGTCCCAAATTACGTAAATACAATTGGAACAAAAAGAATTCTAAAGTATAGTAAATTGCGCTAATATTGTTGCAAATTAAATGGCAATTTACTTATTAGATAATTGTGTATAATGTAATAAAATCAATGCAATTATCTATATAATTTTTTTCAACTTTTTTGGTTAATTATTATGAATCATTCGTTTTAACCACTTTTTTGATGTAATACTCCTAAAAAATTAAAATTAAGAAAAAAATAATAAGAAAAATAAATCTACTTCGACGCAATATCCACACCTAACTCCTCATTGATTCTTTCTTTACAACGTGTTCGAATATCACTCGTCTTAATACTCGCACAAACAGTCGTATCATTCATCACTCGTGCAACTTTATATCTGCATGCATCTTGATTTACAACAGTAGTAAGCTCTTCACAAATTTGTATATCTTTCGCTGCGACAGCAATCTTATAGGTACAAGTCTCTCTATCTTCCGAACTCAGCAACTCGCACAACGACTGTTTATTCTCCCGATACGCAATTGTGGTAAAACAATCTTTCTTCTGCTCCGCTGATGTAACTAATACACAATATGCTTCTTTACTCAGATTCGTCGCCATGAAATAATTACAATTACTCCTCCAATATCCATCTTTAATCTCTTTACAATCCGCTGGATCTTTCGATATTTCCGCTAACTGCTCTTGACAATTCCCTTTTATACTTGGTCCCACAATTAAATCACATACTTTCTTATCATTTTTTAGTTTCGCAAGTTCCACAACACACGTATCACGAACAGCCGTGTTATTCACCTTGCTACACTGCAAATTAGTAGCATAACAATCATCTTTCGCTGCACCTTGTTTTGAAGTACAGGAATTTGAAGAATCAAATAAAGAACATCCTGCCACAATCAATAATATACTTATCACTAATCCGCTTATAAATAATAGTCTTTTTTCCATTCCCTCGTAAGATAAACCTTGCTTTTTAAGTTTTATGGATATAAACTAGCTATATTTCGGTCTTATGCCCATTTTCACAGAAAGATATATAAAAGAACATTTGTCCAATCCTCACAACAACGCGGACGTGTCGGAGTGGCCAAACGAGATAGGCTTAGGACCTATTGGCTTAGTGCCTTCGCAGGTTCGAATCCTGCCGTCCGCATAGTTCGCGGCGGAAGGTTTCGGAAATCGTGATTTCCGTTACCTGCCGTCCGCACTTTTTTTTCACAATTTTACTCTTTGTAATACTCTCTTCTTTAATTCAGAATCAAGAATTATATTCTCTATCCTATAAATCTATATTAATCACTAATTCATTCAATAAAACCATGATACCTATTCCCGACAAATATGCAATTTTATATACCACAAACCCTGATAAGTATGCACCTTTGACTCACCGATTAGAAAAAATAGGATATGTTGTATCTGCACAACCCATTACAGATCAAGTCTCCCCTCATCGTCTACTCGATCCTAGTATTCAAAAATCCGGTTCTAATAACCTTTGGGAAGGTGAACATAACCTTGCTCGATTTGTACTAAGAGAAGAACGCAAAGCTCTTCCTCGTTCTTTAGAACAAATAACAGAATAAACTAATACCTCTCTATTCTTTTATTTTAATCATTTTTCCATTTCTCCAACAAGTATCATTACAGTTATCACTACACTATTCTTAAAAAAACATAAACATGTGAAACTAACTACCCATTTTAAACACCGTTTCATAACTTTATTAAATCATATTTTAGCCCCAATTCCTCATGTACCAAATAATCGGCTATTATAAAGGACCAGAACGGCACAAAAACCTTTTTGAACGTCTTTTTGGAGGACAAGGTTCAATTGTATACCTCGTCAATCCACAACTCTATCGAGAAGGAAATCCTCATCTCCTACACGATTTTGGCGTATATCCTATAAATTTTTGCTCAGTTCAACCCACTCAAGCTAATTTAGAGACAAGACTAACAACAGAACTGCAAAACGCTCTCAAAGGAGAAATCGAAGTACCCTCTTCTACCGGAAAAATCACTATCCCTCTTGACGAAATAAAAATAAAAATAGAAAAATCCCAAGAATAGTGCTGGTTCCTACTTCTAAAAAAGAGAAATATCTTCATACCCTCTTAAATCTCCAAAAGTTATCACTACATTTATTTGAAAGTATATCAAAATGTAGAACTAACTCCATCTAATATCTCTTTTCTTTTCCACAAAAAAGAAAAAAATTCACAAAAACACCAAAAACAACACCACATACAACAGCGGCACAACAATCAACGTGCTAAACTCCGTTCGCCGATGTATCTTCTCAATCCATTCATGATGTTTTCGCTCCTGCAATTCCAGTAATAAGATATTAATCACAAAACTCATCAGTAACACAAAATAAGTAAGCACCATAAACTTATCCGCAAACGTCAAATATCCTACAGGTGGAATCTGATTGCTAATCGACACATGAAACATCACCGCCGCGACTAAACTTGATCCAGTCATTGTCAATCGCGTTGCAACTTTATCCGGATCAATCACAAAACTGGCAAGCACAATCAACAATATGAATATAATCGGTAAAAACGTCTTTAAAAAAGAATTCAACGCAATGCGCGAAATATCAATTGTAAATACATACTGCGAATACGTCTCTCCATAGATAGGATACTCATGGCTCACAACCTCAGCACGCCAACCATCAATATTCCATCCCGTAAAAATAATACTCTTATCAATCCCGCTCTCCGCAACTAAAGGCACATACATTAAATCCGCAACCGTTTTCTGCTTATCCTCTAAAATAATCTGCACTTTCTGTGAATCAAACGGAAACTTCTTCAAATCGACTGGACTATTAAGATTTGCTTGAATACGATAAAACTTTTCATTTGGTTCATCAATTTCCGTATCAATCGTCGCCGCCCGCCCATTCATAAATTCAAACTTAGGTTGGGAACAATTCTTCTCACACTTCAACGACAGATAAAAATCAGCCGTAAATGAGCCAGTTGCCACATCAAACTTTCCCATATTCAGTAAATATAAACCTACTTGTACTTGTTCAGGATTTTTCTGCTCATGTGTCAAGAGTGCAGCTGCCCCAAGAAACGAACTCAATAGAACTAGCACTATCAGCGTGCTAAGCAATCGAGATAATTGCGAATGTATATTCGTCATGTTCCACTCCAGTTTATTATCTTATTTATTAACATTTCGCCAAAGAAATATTCAATCTTAATTATTATTATTATTATTGCTATTATTATCCATCTTTCCCTTAAACTCAAACACCCTCAAACAACTTTGCCACCTTCTCTTTCCCAATCGCTAAAATAAACGATGCTAATCGTGGCCCTTTCTCTTTATGGATTAACACAGTATACGCCAGCGTAAAAAAATCTTTCACTTGAAACTTCGCATTTGTACATAAGATATACATCTCCTCATGTAACTCCACATCTGTCCAATTTCGTTCACGCAACTTTTTGGCAAGCGTATGTAATATAGCCTTCTGTTCCAATGTAACAGCCACCTGCACTTTTTCCTGCACACTAAATTTAAATTCTTCTGGTGCATACTTCTGCAGCCAAGTCTTCGCACAAAGAGCCCGTGTATGCAACCGCTTTCGATCATGCTCATTTTTAAGTTCAGATTCAAAATAACACACCGCTTTATCCACCTCTAAATTATGAATTTGCAACAGTGTCGTCAAATGTCGAAATCCAGGCTGATACGAAATTGTTTTGGGAATTTTGCCAATATAACTTAACTCATACGCCACTTTCTGCTTAATCGCTTCTTTCTCATTCACTTTTTCAAGACCATAATAAATCCGCTCACACTTATCAAAATCTTCATAGATTTTAATCACATCCGCATCAAACGAAATCGCAAACTCTTTATTTGGTCGTGTTCCCGCAAAAAGATACCGCGCAATTTCCGGTTCATAAATCTCAAGCACATCTTTTAATGTAATAACCTCTCCACTTGAGCTCGACATCTTGCCCGCCCCTCCTTTTGTGCTGATGAAGTCATACATCACATAGGTTGGCGCCTCAAAATTCCACACCGCTTTCACAATTTTCTTCCCCGTATCAAAACTGCCGCCAACCGTAGAATGGTCTTTACCTCCCGGTTCAAAATCAACAGATTCAAACTTCCAGCGCATCGGCCAATCAATACGCCACTTCAACTTCACACCCGTTTTTTTACGAAAATCAAATTGATCACGTTGCCCACATTCACAACTATAACTAATCATATATCCACCCAACCATTTCAACTCAGAAATCGTGTCTTTCTTACACTTTTCACAAAAAAGAGAAATCGGCAGCCAATTATTATCCACTTCCTCTTCACGATACTCATTCAAACATGATTTTATTTGTTCAGTATGTTCAAGCGCAACTTTTATTTGTTCATTATATACCCCTGAACGATATTTTTTCGCCTGATACAAAAATTCTGGTGCAATCCCAACCGCAGAAATCGACTCTTCCACCTCCGCTTCATGGTGCCGAGCATAACTCTCATGGCAGCCAAACGTATCAGGTGTATCAACAATTGGAAATCGTAAAAACTTCACAAGTACATCTTGCTTAGGCATATTTTTGGGCACTTTGCGAAACACATCATAATCATCCCACGAATAGATAAATCGCACTTTCTTCCCTCTCTTCTCAAGTGCCCGCTTCACTAAATCAACCGTAATGATCTCACGAAAATTACCGATATGGACTGTTCCCGAAGGCGTAATCCCTGCTGCCAAAGTATAATGTAATTTATCTCCTTTCTCTTTAATCACACGATCAGCTGCCACATCAGTCCAATGATATAATTCTTCAGAATCTTTGTCTTGTGGTTTTTGTTTTGAGGCTTCAAAATGAGTTGATGCTTCAGACGGGGTTGATTTTTCTGTAGGCTTTGGCGGTTGGTTTTGCATGCTTTTTGCATGAAATTCGTTATAAGAATCTTTAGCTATTTTCTTGTTTTTCAGATCAAAACAATTTGTATCTGCAGTTAAAATAAACACTTCACCACCAATCAATTGTTGAAGTTCGTGTAACGCTTCTTTAAGCTTATTTTGATCTCCGGTTAAAGTTTCAGCGTAGAGAATTGCCGATGTGGTATCTTTAGTTATTTTGGTAAGATCAGATTCGCGCCAATTCCATCTGCGGCACAAAATATCATTGTTATGTTTGTACACCACTTCCCCTCGCTCCGGATTTCGTATCTCAGTTGTACCTAAAGCTTGGAATTGTTCTGTTCCCTCCGCAAACGTCAGTTTGATATCAGATGATACATTTGATAAATCATCTGCCCCAAAAGGAAGAAGATATTTTAGAGAAATATAATTATACGCATCAACCAAATTATTAATCGACGAAATAGTATTATTCTCAAGAACTCGCGTCAGCAACGCCTCAACCGACGACTTATACTTCTTCGGTTTCGCACCAAAGAAAGCATACGCTTCGCGCCAAAGCGTTATGTTTGGCAGTGTCTCCAAATCTTTTACAGTATATTTTGTTTTAAGTTCCGCTTGGATATTTGCAAGAAATGATTGGATTTTTGGATTTGGCTTTGCATTATCAAACTGAGGCAAAAGAATAATTCCTACTTGTAGTTGTGGGAATTGTTTAAACAATGCTTGTGATATACGAAATTTGACCATTTGTTTTTTTAGAATAAGGGGCTTTATATAAACATTTCGAGCCTATTTAAATAGAAGCAATTGGTTCAGGGTGTAACATCCCCTCTAAGATCCCAGAAAAAGATGTAGTCTCAGGTGGCATGATGTTTCCATGAAGTTGATAAGTCATAAGAAGAAAGATTCCTGATTTCACATTGTATTTCACACAGGGCCAATATAATCTTGATTTCGAACAAACTTCTGGATGATGACCTGAATACAATGGTAATTGTTGTACCCCATCATCCAGAAACGCATTATGGATCTCATTCTTCTTTTTTTGCGTAAATTCAGCTGCACTTTTCTCAATAATCGCATAAATCTCTGGTTCTTTTTTATGTCGTAAGGCAAAAGCCTGCATCTGATACATTTCCTGTAAACATTTTTCAATTTGTTGTCTTTCATATGGTGCTGTAGGTATCTCAATTCGACAATCTGATAGGACAATCATAGCACTTCCATGAAAATAAGGGTTACAAAATTTCGTTGCAGATGTAGGCGTAACTGATGAAATATTCTCCAAAATATCTGTAATCGAGAGCGCAATATACGTTTGCGGTTCACATAACTCATTTTTAAGTCCTCTCCAAGAGAAAAGTCCCGCTTGCGTTCTCATTTGTGCATTCAAATCAATCATACGTCTTAAAAAACGCCGTTCTTTTAAAAATATTCTCTTCTATTTCAAAAAGTATATAAAAAGCAGAAAATAGCCTAAATATAGTGAGTTTCCATAGAATTCGAACAATTAAATTCAACAATAGGCGAACTATTATCTGAAATTCAGTTCAAATTCTATGGAATTTCAGTATAGAGATGGCAAGCAATGATAAAAACTAAGGGAAAGCAAATAATAGATTAATTTATTTGCAAGTGAATTGTGAGCGAAAACATGGTCCCAATTGAGCATGCGGCATTACAACCGATTGCCATCTCTTATATTTTTACCTGTAGAGTAATCTTTATAAACATTCTTTCTTTCTCTTCTTAAAAAGAGGTATTATAGATATATGATCATCACAACGTGCGGCAATTCTATACCATTAGCCAAATCAATCGCCAAATCCCTTCATTCTATTTACTCTCCTTTAACCATCAATGCGTTTCCCGATGGTGACATCTATCTCCAATTCAACTGCAATCTTAAAAACAAAACTCTCATAATCGTCCAATCATTTTATCCCCATCCTGACCAATCATTATTCGACATCATTTTCGCCGCCCATACCGCCAAAGACCTCGGCGCCAAAAAAGTCATTCTCGTCGCTCCTTATTTGGGATATATGCGTCAAGACAAACGCTTCCATCCTGGCGAATGTATTTCCAGCAGAATAATGGCCAAACTCCTCAATGGCTGCATAGATAAAATAATCACAATCGACCCGCATCTACACCGCTATAAATCAATGAAAGAGATCTTCACCATTCCTGCCATCAACCTCACCGCTAATAATCTTATTGCCGAATACATCAAAAAAGCCTATCCCAAAAAATACTTCAAAAACGAAGTCATCATCGGTCCCGACTGGGAATCCTACCAATGGGCTGAAGACATCGCCAAATCCGTCGGCATCCCCTGCACTGTCTTAGAAAAACAACGCATCTCTTCGTTAGAAGTCCACGTCAAAATGATCAATCCTATTCTTCTGAGAGGAAAAGACGTAATCATTGTCGATGACATCATCTCAACTGGCAGAACCATCGCCGACGCCGCCAGAAAAGCAAAATCACTAGGTGCAAAAACCATAACCACAATCGGCGTCCACGGCATCTTTGTCGAAGACGCAATCAACATCATGAAAAAAGCAGGCGTCAATAAAATAATCTCCACAAACACTATTGAAAAACCCACAAGTAAAATTGATGTAACTTCGTTAATTGCAGATGTGTTAAAAAAAGAGAAATAAATAACTCTATTTCCAATTCTGAACATAATATTCATAACTTTTATATACTCCTCACTCAAAAATAAGTACTATGTGGATTGATTTAATTGGAAAGGAATTTAACGATAGAGAACTATACAATATCGCACAAACATTTAATGCTGATGGTTTTTATTGTAAAAGAAAAAATCCCCATGAATATGAAATTGGCTTAGAAAGAGAACCCACTCATTATTTAATGACTTTAAGTAGAGATCGCGTCATAACCATTGGACATAATCTTAAAACCTATTGCTCCCCATCAGAAGTTTCATTAGTCGCCCATAAATTAGAATTAGTGCGCCCAACAGGTTTAGAAGATGTAATTAATGACGTAAACAGTGCAAACAAATCAAGACCAAGTCCAGAACCATACGTTTCAAATTAATTTTTATTAATTAAAGTAACATTTTTTTAAAGTATTTTTAAAACACAACTCGTTAACTCTTCATTTTCTTCTCATTCAACTCCTTCATCAACAACAAATGCTGCGTATTCGTCCGCAACTGTTCTAACATCTTCTGCATAGTTCTATTCGCGGGCAGCACTAACGACTCCTGCCGCACAGTCGTATCAACTCTAAATCTTTTCTGCACTGCATAAAATAACACAATCATATCCGCTCCCCATTTACATTCCTCTTTATACCGCTCATAATATAACTTCAAATACTCCTCAATCAACGGCAGAATTTTCCGTAACACATTAAATTTATACGCACAAAACCCCGGCGAATTATGCAACAATTTCTGTCCACGACCTAAAATAATCTCTCCTTGCACAGCTCCTTGAAATGTATTAAATTCTAAATCAAACTCTTGCTGATGCTCAGAATTATATTTGATCTGACAAAGTGCCCCATCATTACCTTTTAATATACTCTCAATCATCTCCCCAATCTTCAACGCATCATGTTCCCCATCCGAATCTAACCGCACAACAATATCATTTTCACTCTTACTTTGCAAAACAAAAGCACGATACGTTTCAAACAACGTCTTATCTAACCCAATATTATTCTCGTTTCTCTTAATCAGCAACCAACTATACCTCTCCTGCATTCGCAACAGAAAATTTTGCACCTCGCAATCATTCCCATCATCTACTAACAATAACTGTGTAAAATCCCCTCGCTCTACACACCGCTTCACTCGTTCTAAAAATCCCTCTAAATCAGTTAATAATTTCTGCCGCATCTCTCCTACAATTGAAGCACTGCAATAAAACGGCGTAAATACAAAAACATTTTTCTGAATCATTTAAAATAAAAAAAACAGTATCTTTATTAAGTGTATCCTCCAAAAATAAAAGAATATATTTTCTACGCAGCCGCTTCTAATTCTCGGTCAAATCCTCTAATCTCGAGCAAAATTTCTTCCATTGTTGAAACCCACAAAATTAAATCATCAACATGCCTTTTAGTTTGTGTAAATAACAGACCCAATTCACTTCGTATTTTATCCGTATTTCTCTCTGTAAGCTTTTTAAGTAGCTCTTCCTCTGTAATTATATCTCTCAAATCTCTCTGTAATTCCCCTCTATACCTATCTGCAATTCTCAAAATCTGCCTCTCAGTAAGCTGCAATTTTTTCTTCAACTCTTCTTCTCTCTCTCTCAGCTTCTCTGGCAACTCTTTTCCAAGAGAAGTTAATATATGGCCTATTCTCTCTTCTGACGTATACGCCCTGCGTTCCGCTCTTGTAATCCATCGTAAAATTCGAAACCCTTTTCGCGCATCTGCATCTGCTTTTTCTAAAGGTTCTTTATCAAGTCGCTGTAATTGTACCTGCAAATCTTTCGCATATTTATACTCTGCCGCCACAAACCCAATAGAAGTATCAACCTCTCTTTTTAATTTTTGTAATCTTTTTTCCCCCACATCATTCACCTCTCCAAAACAAAGCAATCCCAGAGGTATATAAAGATTATTGTTTACAAACCTAGAATATACCATCTAAGCTGACTAAATAGTAAATGAATTAATTTTTTGCTAAAAAATTCTTTCATTTACTATTTAGTAAGCGAAAAGTATTAACAATAATTTATTTCGCTTACTAATTCCTGCTCTATCACTCAAAATACTTATACATCGGTTGCTGTTCACTCACAACTTCTTTATTCGCATACCGCGCAAGCACATATAATAAATCAGACAACCTATTCAAATACTTCAACACTTCCGGATTCACTTCAATCTGCTCCATCAATCCCACAACATCTCTTTCCGCTCGTCGCGTCACCGTTCGCGAAAAATGCAGCCACGCGCTCAATGTCGTCCCCCCTGGCAATAAAAAACTTTTCTGCTCAACTAATTTCCCAGTAACCAAATCGATCATCTGTTCCATATCCGTAATGTGCTGCACCGTCATTGTCGGCATTTTAAATGATTCAGGCATCTGCCGCGCACTCAACATCGTCAACTCCGCCCCCACCGTAAATAAATCATGCTGCACTCGCTCAAGCGTCGACTTAATTTCAGTATGTATTCCATTCTCACTATTCTCGCAAGCACCCATCTGTGCCATCACTAAACCAATCAGAGAATTTAATTCATCAATTGTTCCCACCGCTTCAATACGTGAATCATTTTTACGTACACTCTCTCCTGTATAAAACGTCGTACTTCCTCCATCTCCTTTTTTGGTATAAATTTTCATGTGTAATAAAAATAAGATAAATTTTTTTTAAATCCTATTCACCAATCGTAATCACCTGATCCTCATAACTCCCATCCCGATAAATTGTAATCCCCTTACACTTTGATTTCCACGCTAATAAATATGCTTGCTCCACATCTCGTATTGCCGCCGTTCGCGGAAAATTAATTGTTTTGGAGATAGAATTATCCACATACTTCTGCAACGTCGCCTGCATTTTAATATGCCCTTCTGGTTCAATATCCTGCGAGGTCACAAAAATATCACGCACATCTTTTGGAATCTCTTTACACTCCTGAATTCCTCCATTTCTTGCAATTTTATGAATTAATTCTGGTGAATAAAACCCTCTTTCTTTTGCCACCGTCTCAAACACTTTGTTTAAATACACTATTTCATTATTTCCCAATACTGTTTTCGCATACGATATTCCAAACAATGGTTCACATCCGCTTGATGCATCAGCTAAAATACTAATTGTTCCCGTAGGTGCAATAGATAAACAATTTGTATTTCTCATCTTTCTTCCCGCTTTCTCATGGTCCGACCCTTCCCACGCAAGACATACTCCTCTCTTTTCTGCTAATTCCATTGATTTTGCATATGCCTCTTGTTTAATAAACGACATCAACGTATCTGCAAACTCTAATCCCTCTTCAGAATCATATTTTATTTTCAACCGCGTCAGTAAATCCGCAAACCCCATAATCCCTAATCCAAACTTTCGCGTCTTCTTTGTATTTTCCTCAACCTCTAAACTTGGATAACTATTCATATCAATTACATTATCCAAAAAATGAACCGCCGTATGAATCGTCTTTTTCAACAACTCCCAATCTACTTCTTTTCCTGCAACATCAATAAACTTATTAAGATTTAATGAACCTAATACACAACCTTCATAAGACAACAGCGGCGCTTCCCCGCATTGATTTGTTGTCTCAATCTCTCCTAAATGCTTTGCTGGATGTTTTCGATTAATCTCATCAATAAATATCAATCCTGGATCTCCTGTTTTCCACGCATTCTGCGTAATCATCGCAAACACATCTCGTGCTCGTAATTTACCTACATATTTATCTGATTTTGGATTCACTAAATAATATTCTCTATCTTCTTCCACCGCTTTCATAAATCGATCCGTTA
>Ga0209541_10009827_pt1 | contig 15407 bp, 26 predicted proteins | sample RifCSPlowO2_01_FD_184027 | JGI IMG/M metagenome (GOLD analysis project Ga0209541, IMG submission 184027) | Groundwater microbial communities from Rifle, Colorado - Rifle CSP2_plank lowO2_0.1 (SPAdes) (version 2) | ecosystem: Environmental > Aquatic > Deep subsurface > Groundwater | place...
CTTTTTTACCGATAAATCCACCAGCAAACAAACTTAAGAACAATGCACCAATCGCTACGGCAATTATTGCAGGTGTCCAGCTTGCTAATCCACCGCTTGAGCTACCTAATTGTGTTAACAAATAAGCAGCGGTTGTGTTTGCAGTTCCGCCGACGGCATTACCTAAATTAGTAATAACGACAGAGCCAATAACAACAGCAATAGCAAAGCTTACAATACCAATAGCTAAGGCAGCAAGTATAGACATCATATCGCCTTGTCCAGTCTGGTCTTGTAGATTTGCTCTTAATGTTTTCAATTTAGTAAGTGTTGCGGTTTGTATGGTTGTAATTTCTTTGAACATTTTTAACCCCCAATTAGCGAATACAAAACTTATATATATACTAATGCACGCTAACGCTATTTAAATGCACGTAAAACTAAGTATTTTCACCGGGCGAATTAGTAAAAATATACAATATGAGTATTAAAATAGCACCTGTGAATAATAAGGGTAATGAGAAATTAGTAAGTTGTGCATATGTAGTTAAAATTGAAGCGATTAGACTTATAAAACTACTAGTTAATATTGCTACGAGCCAACCATAATTTATTAAAGTCATAAATAAAATTATAAATAAAACTATAATTATGGTGTACCAAAACCAACCACCAGTATTAGCGTTCGGAATAGATAAAAAGTTTTCTGGTGTTGTTACGCTAGTCCAATTATAAGCCATTATGGTTTAATCCTCACAAATACACGTATCAGAGCATAAATTAAAGCACTAATATAAATAATTTGTAAACCTCTAGCTAATATAACTGCACCATTCCACGCACCAAAAATAGCATATATTGCGGTCGGTATCCAATTACCACTTACTATATCCCCTAGCAAACTAAACATAGTTTTTAATATGCTATAATATGTAATTGGAAACAAACCCAAAAAGGCACTTTCCTTAGCTGTGCTTTGTTCTAATTGGTTACCGCTACTACTTGTTTTATCTGCCAAATCATTAAGATAGCTTTGTGTTTGATTTGAGAAAGGTAAGTTGTAATTTAATCCAAACTCAGAATTTAAATCTGAAAATATAAAACCCATAGCCGCTATAAATACTATGGCTATTATGGCTGCTTCCGTCCAACCACTTATAGTAGCCATTATCGGTTTACTCTCCCTATCACGTGGAATATAATTATTGCTATTGCTGCTAAACCCACTATAATACTTAAACTTATAGAGCCCATTACAACAGCTGGCAATAAAGCCACCACAGATAAAAGTATAGCTATAAATGGCGAATACGAACCAGCTAGTGCAGCAAATACTAAAAATATAAAACTTATGAATAAGCTTATTGCACTACCTCTAAATATAGAGCTAGTAGTATTTACTGATAAACTAGCTATTGGAAATTGAGGCGAAGCTAACCTATATACATTAGCTATAAGTGTACCATTTACACTAGACGCATCGCAAGCCATAGCACCAGTTGTACCGCTAGTAAATGTATCGCAAATAGTTCTAGTATCATTACCTTTGAATTGATAAACAAATAAACGCATTTGTGAAGTTGTACCGCTTGCATCACTCCAAACATACGTAAAAGTATGCGTTGTTGTATTATAAGTTAGTGAGCTATCTACGCCGTAAGCGTTAGGAAAGTCGTTTATAACCGAAGTATCTACTTGTATATTAAAAGTACAAGGTGTTTCAGTACAAACTAACCGAGCTGGATTAGTCATATAAATTAAAGTGCCGTTACGTTCGTAAAGTGCAATTCTATAATCAACATCTTCTTGAATAACTTTAACTATTGTTTGCCCAAAACTATCGGTTTTACCCATATCTACGACATTATAACTATTTAAGTCGGGGTACCAATGTAATAATGCTACATAATTATTTATATAATATGCTAATTGATTAGTCTTAAATACAAGAGTAAACGGCGTAGCTATGTTTTGGGCTAAATGATATAATGTCCTGTTTGTTTGTGTATCATTTGATAAAGTCGCATTTTCAAATATATAAAATCTACGAGCCTCATATAACGGATTAGTATATGATAGTTCACCATATCCTACTTTATAACTAGAATAAATTGTTGTATTTATACAAATAGATAAGTTATTTATGTTGGTTAATCTGCCGTAGACTTCTTTAAATGTTGCGTTAGTTGAGCCATAGCGTAGATTATAGTCTAATGTATTACCCGTAATACTAGTTAAATTTTGTTCGTCTTTAAAATCGTAAAATTGGGCTGTTGTAAGTAAACCACAATTACCCGCCGTTAGATTTAAAGATAAAGGATTTATCATTTGCGAATAAGTTGAAGTATTGAATAAAAGTAATCCATTAACGTTAACCGACCAATAAAATGGTATATCTCCAGTTATAGCTATGGCTGGTGTATTTATTGTATTATAAGCGGAGCTTGATTTACTCGCATAAGCCATATTAGAGATATGTAATGTAGTATTGTATGTTAGATTTACAGCTACGTTTGAAAAATCTACATCAGAGCTTAAAATAGATAAGTTAAAATATCCAGTTTCGCCCTCGTTAATAGTTGTGTTATATGTCGGCGTATATGTTATTCTATTTATTAAAAATCTTGTTAAATTTTCGTGTGTATTACCTAGACTATCATTAGCATAAAACGTTATGTTGTGATAGCCACTAGTTAAATTATTTGAAAATGCAGTATTACACATATACGTTATATTCGTTGTGCTATTACCAACCCAACACATATTTAAATTAGTATCGCTTATTGTTGCGTTAAGTGTTATATTCGTGGTTACGAATTGTGTATATGTTACTGAATTATTTAAAGGTGTTAATATTTGTATAGTTGGATTTATATTATCTACCGATATAGTTCTGTTTGTATTAGCCCACGCTACATTATTACCAGTATCCGCACCTAAACAATTCCACGTATGGTTACCATTCGGTAAGCTAGGTATGGTATAATTCTGTGTATAATTTAATAAATTCAAACTATTTACATTAGTTAGATTTGTTTGAGTTGTACCATTTGCTAACCACACATAAGTAGTAACATTACGCATAGTTTCGCCAGTCGTAGCGGTACTATTACAAGAAAAAGTACGACTATCTAAAGTAGTCATAGTCATATCCTCAGGTGTTATTAAAATTGTACTTATTGGTAATACATTTGTTTCTTCTGCACCAGTGTATTGACTTACGTTATATTTTTGATTATTATATAGTAGTGCTACCTCATTACTACTTATTGGTCGTCCCCACACCATTACGCTATCTATTATAGCATTGGCAGACGGATTATACCCACCACTAGCGACTATTTGAAAATTTGTAGTGGGTGTAGCATCTAACGCAGTCGCAGCTCCGCCACTACTAATAAGTGTACCATTTAGATATAGATAACACACCCCTGTATTAACAACAGCTACGACGTGTTGCCATACGTTAGCTGTTGAAAACTCACCCTTAACATTACACGAGCCACCTTGAACATTAAAACCTATTTTGCCTACGCTTTCAGCTAGTAAGTTAATATTAAATCCAGTATCGCCGTCATCACCCTCAAAAATTAAACCCTTAGCTTCGTTTACTGCTCTAGGATATACCCAAAACGCTACGCTTACGCTTCGCATACCCGCTAATACCGACGTAGCACTAGTAAATGCACCACCACCCGCGCCGTCAAAGCCGTAGCCGTGATAGCCGTTCGTAGTTATAGCTGCTGTACTAGCTTCGCTTAAAGTATGTCCGCCACCCGTTCTATCTACAAAACTATCTAGCCAAACCGCCGTAAAGTTTTGGTTAGCGTTATTTAAAAATACGTCTGTTTCGGGCAAGGCGTAAGAAGCCGACGCATCGTAGTAATTATATATAGTATTATTTTCGCCCTTATCGTAGCCTTCATATTTAACCCATAGTAAAGAGTTGGCAGTATTACAACCCGCGCTAGTATGTGTTTTATTATTCCACGCTGAGCGTAGTTCTGTATCTTCTGATTTATTAGTAAATGTTATGCCATTACAATTAGTATCTAAATGACTAGCAGCTATATACGTACTAGTACTTAGGTTAATTAGTAAAGGTGTGTTATTTGTTATACTATTGATTATAGGATAGCTATTATCTATTTGTCGTTTGTATGACCACGTGCTATTCCACCACGCCCAATATTCGCCAATATCTAAACCCCCTAGTTCAAAAGTCCAATCAATACTACTCGTGCGAGGCTTTGAGGCACTAATAATTATGTTATATGTTTTTCCAGCTTCGTACGTTGTTATATCTTGAAAGTTTACGAAATATGTTTCAGTATTTGTTATGGTTGTAGTATCTTTTACGCAAGGAAAATTATATAAGTTTGCGATAGTACCATTAGCTAAGGTTTTACTATCTGCTGTTTGCTCCGAACATACACCCCAAACATCTAAATTTTGTATTACTTCTCGCTCTTGTTCTAACTCTATTTTATAAGTTACTACGTTAGTCTTATCTCTGTTTATTGTATCATAAAATTTAATATTGCTTAATACGGCTTTTGGTGTTAAGTCTTGTGCGGATGTAAATGTAATTTTTGCAGTACAATCAATTAAACAATAATCCGTATTCTCTACCAACGTAGCTTTAAGATAATCAGAGAAGCCCAACCAATCCTTTATAGTTATCTCTTTCGTTTCAGCGTTGTATTCTTTTACATTAAGTATAGCTGATGCTGGAGCTATAAGACTAAAGATAAATAATATACTTAATAAAATAATTATTGCTTTTCTCATATTGACCCGCCCCTTGTAAGTTGTAACTTACCATACATTATAATGGCTGAAATAGCATAAACTACTAACAGAATTATAAATAAATGTTCTTGTAAGAATATAGCATAAGGTAAATGTGTTAATGTAGAATTAAACGCCCCGCTAATGCTATATAAATTACCTAATGCGTCCGTTATGCTCGGTAAGATTATAAACATAATAAAACCAGTTATCATATAAAATACAAAGAATAAAGGCGAAACATCTATAAAGAACGCAGTTAAGAATAAGATTAAAATTAACGCAACAAAAGCCATTAAGATAGTAAAGTCCCAAAAATTATTTAAGCTATTTATCTGACTAGTTATCGTAGCGTTAATTGCTGGCGACTGACCGCCCAGTGCTGTTTGAATTGGGTTTAAAATACTATTATGTATATAAAGTATTATTGGTGTGATTATTAGTATAGCTATTAACGCTACTGCGAACGTTATTATTGGTGCGTCTAATTGACCTTTTTTATCCATCGTTTTTGTTTTACTCCGAACATATTTAGTAGTTCTGTATCGTTAATGTAAACGGGCGTCATAGATATAGCTTTTACAACCTTAATCATAGGCACTTTTACTTTATTGCTATTAGATAAACTCATTAGTTGTATTGCTATTTTTTGTTGTTTTAGTTTAAGTAGATTATACGTTTCCTCTGGTATTCTTATATTTACGTATCTCATTTATCTGCTACCTCTTTAAGCATTTTAAAATAGTTAAGTACAAATAAAGTGAGTGGTATAATTACATTAGTAAGAGCCCCAACACCAATAAACATATTTAAAATAGTGGACACTAAGCTATCGCCTATATATGTATTGTTTAAAAATAGCAAAACAAACAAAGCAAAATATGCGGCAAGATTTAAACTAATTAGTTTTAAATCCATTTCAATAAGTATACCTTTCTCTATTGTATAAAATAACAAAAACATCATAGCACTAAGTATAGCCATTATGGCTACAAAAATAAAGATTAGTAAGTTATCGCTGGGCGGAGCTTTGCCAGCAATCGTAACTAGATAATTATTATTTACAAAACCACCGCTATACGTATCATTACAATAAATCACATAAGAATAAGTATCTTGTATGCTTGTGTTAGTTTCAGATATTATTACTACCCATTTGTTAAAAGCGTTATAAGTTGGGGCTGTGTTTAAAATCCTACCACCAGTTGCATTAAATAAATCAAAAGTACAGCCAACCCTAGTATTATCTAATAAAAAGCCGTTACTAGCGTTTGTAGTTGTAAACTCAAACTGAAAACTAGTATTTTGTTTTAAATAATTATAATCTGTATGCTCTATCTCTATACCATTAGTGTTAACTTGTGAGGCTGCGCTAGGTTGTATTAAAAGAGCTAAGAATAAAATTACTATAACTATGTTGCTTGTGCCTTTTCTGTTTTGCATTTGTTAATCCGTCTAATTTGATTTACGTGATGCTAGTCTGTTTAACCACGTAGCCTTGGGCTCTTGATTTGTTACGCTCCTTATTTCGCTAGTTGTGTTAGTTAGTAATTTTTGTATACCCCTATCTAATGGGTGCTTTAATGTTATGAATGTATTACTAAAAACCATTTCATTGATAAATAGTAATTGGTCTATGCCGTGTATGCCGTATTCTTTCCAGTTTTTTAAACACATATCCATAGCAGCGTCGGCGATAGCACACGCACGCCGTTTAATTTCTACATCTTTTAAATTAGATATGCTTACGTTTTGTGAGCTTACCGCTAACATAAGATTAGCTATATCCCACGCACATACTTCGCTAACGGCTCTACTCTGTAAAGCAGGTATTTTTTCCCACGCACCATTTTTGAAATCTTCCCCCATAAGTCTATGACGCATAGTTTCTACAATTATATCTGGTCTTATTTTATCAATAAGTTCTGCTCTGTTAGTATCTTTTAGCATAAATGGTGCTGATAGTTGATTATCGTTTTCCATTAGTACCACTTAAACCCCCTTGTTATTGGTCTTATTTCTAAACCCGTAAACTTCTTTTGTTTAGGCAATTTACCACGTATGTTAAATAACGTAGCTCGTAATGATGGCGTATATGAGTATTTTCTTTTCGCCCCTATTTTTGATAGTATAGGATAGCCACCAGCACCCCCATATATTTTACTTATTAGTGGTGGCGTTATAATTGATATATTTGTTATGGGTACTATGGGTGTTATGGGTGCTGGTGTTATCATAGTTTTAGTTATTGTAGTAGTTCGTGTAGCTGTTCTTTGTTGTTGAGCTTGTGCCTTTGCTGTTGCTAACATAGGTGTAATGCGTGTAAGTTGTATCTGTGGTGTTATTTGTATTTGTTTTTGCCCTTGTTTAGTTCTTTGCTTTAATTGTGTTGCAGTTGTAGCAAGAGAGCGTAAAGTTAATGCTTGTGTTTGTTGTTGAGCTTGTGCCAAAACATTTACTTGTCTTGTCTTAAGTTTAGTTAATTGTATTGCTTTTTGTCTTTGAATTTGTTTAATTATTTTTGGTTGTCTAATTTGTTGAGCTATACTACTAGATATTTGTTTTTGTTCTATTATACTAGGTAAAGTTTTGGTTACTTGTCTTGTTATTTGAATTGTACCTTTAGCATTTTTAATTAAACTACCTTGTAAACCTAATGTGTGTTTAGGTGTTTTATAAAAATAAGTTAAACCTCTTACTTTAATTAAATTCTTAATATTTGTAACTTTTCCTAAACTCGCCATTAAATTATATTTAGGTGTAGTTCTTAAAAACACATTGGCAAAAAGTCCGTATTGACTGGGCTCTTTTATATTAACGGCTTTCTTAATTAGCTTACCTCTAATCTTACTTATCTTTGCTATCTGTGTTGCTTCGGTATATGCTGGAGTTAAGTAAGCCTTGCCTAGCTTTCCTTTTTTAAAACTAGCACTATAAAATTTATGAGCGGCGTATACGTTTTTGCTAAGCTCTGTTATTGACCGCCCTTTTAAAATACTAGCACCTTTTGGTATGCTTAAACTAGCACTCTCACTTAAATAAACTCTCGCTTGTGTTGGACTTATCGCAATACCTTTTATGTTCTGTGTACTAATTATCTTCTTTCCATAAGTTGTTTTTGCTAACGCATTTACGTCGTAAACTCTTTTAACTGCTGTTGGTTTTACTTCTGCAACGTAGCTAATAATTGGTTTTGTTTTACCTAAGCTAACTATTTGTTGGTCTATTTTTGTTAGTGTTTTGGGAGTAGATTTTATACTTTTCAAACCACTTAAACCACCACCAATAACGAAGCCACTAGTAATACCTACAATAGAGGCGAGTGGGTCTTTTTTAGTTTCTTTTGCTGTTTGTTTTAATGAGCTACGTATCTCAGCACTAATAACACCTTTCCTATAATCTAATGCTTCTGCTATACTTGCTGTTGCTATCTTTCCAGCAAACGCTATACTCTTAGGTACTATTGCGACATTAGATAAAGCTATGGCTGAATATTTATAAGGCTTATTTAGTTCTTCTTGCTCTGTAAATTTTGGCTCAAACTTTTCGCCAAACTCACTAAATTTTTCCGATGCTATTCTAAATTTACCCGCTATTTTTTGTCTTAGTGTTGGTTTTTCGTAAGGTAATATTACTGCACCGCTAGGTTTTGTTTGTGTAATCCCCCTCAAATTTTCAGCTATACCTTTAGAAAATAATAGAGGCTCTACACCACGATAAAATGTTTCGCTTGTTGTACCCTGTGTAGTTGATATAATCTTACCGCTTCGTATTTGTCCAGCTCTCTTTTTTTGAAATGTTGGATAATCTATTTTGCCTTTTGTTTCAGTAGCATAACGACGCTGTGCTAAATCTTCACTACGTTGTGTTTGTAGTGTAATCGCATCTCTACTTGATAAACTACTACTACTAATTTGTTCGCCTAGAAATCCGTATTTTTGTTCTAGTCTTATCTCCTCTGCTAACCTTGTACCTTGTGGATTTTGAAAAGGATTTTTAGCCCACTCTTGACGTGCACGATTTAAATCAATAATATCTTGTTCTAATTCATCTCGTTGAGCTTCGCTTAATTCATCGTACGAGCTTACCATAAAAATAAAAAGCTATTGTTGTATTTATATTTTTCTTAAAAATCTTCGTCGGGTACAACAATATCATTTTGCTGATTTGTAGTTTTTAATCCTAAAATTTTCTTTCCTAAGTCCGATTTTACTACTCGCCAACATTCCCACGTACCATTAGGCGAATTGCAAACTGCAAAATAGCGAGGCTTACCTCTTACGTTTTTAGTTCGTATTTCGTATTTGTCTGCTTTAAATTTCTCTTTATTTTTTACGTCATAAAATTGTAGTGCTTCCATAATAACCATATTTAACTTTACATACTTGTATTTAAATCTTTCTCCAACAAGCTATAATTAAATTGTGGTGTATTAGCTACACCCAACATACATAGTTTAAGTTGTGGTTTTTGCTCTAAGCATAGATTACACGGAGCTTTAAGCAACGTTAATTTATAATTGTATTCTATCGTCTGGTTTATCGCTAACATTCCCATCGCCACTATCCCTATTACGAGCAATACGCTTATTAAGTGTGTGTGTTCCATATTTATCCTCAAACCTATTAAAGATATTATAAACTTGTTGTGAAAGTATAGGTGGCGATTTAAAAGCTTTTAGAATTTCATTAAGTGTTTTAATTTTTGTGCGCGTAGTTAATACATCATTCCATAAATACATAACTAAGGCATCGCGCTGTAATAGCCAATTTTTATACATAGAGCTAATTGTATCACGTTGTCTAAAAGCGGTTAATTTCTTTTTCTTATACTCTTCGGGCTTAATAAGCCCTAGTTCTTTAGTAAAACTAATCGGCTGCCCTTGTGCTTTCGGTCTAGCATAACTATATAATTTTTTACCATATATGTATAATAATTTTTTACGTGAGTATGGAAAAAATAATACCTTACCCCTATTATAACTTTTATCAAAATAAACGTGATATAAACAATTAGTTCTATGTAATGCAAAATATTTATCTAAATCAAAAACAGAGGGAGCACATATAATAATAAATAAATTACGTTGTCTAGCTTCGGCTGCTAATAACATAGCATTTCTATTTAACTCTGTCATAGCCGCCCGGGCGTTGCCGACCGCAAAACCTTCATCTAAAACTATGGCTGAATTTTTCGGTGCTTCTCTTATTTGTTTACTAAATTCTTCAAACGTGAAACAAACCCTATCTATGTTAAATTTATCATCTAAAAAACTAGCTATCTGTATAGCAAAACTAGACTTACCACAACCCTCTCGCCCATCTACTAGAGCCCAAAAATCTAAATCCTTATTTAATACTCTATGTTTAACTTGCGTTAATTGACTAAGTAGTATTTCAGACATAACCATTTTAAGCCTGCTCAAATATATCCTCGCCAAACATTCCCGCTCCGTCCATTAAATCTAAAATGAGCTTGTGCATAGTTGCAAGTTGTAATAAAAGTGAGTTCATTCTTTCGCTTCCATTGTCTTGCCCTTGAAAAGTTGATTTATTTAAATTAGCTGTAATTAAAAAGTCTTTGTTTAAATCCGTAAATGTTTTTATATCTTTATTAGCTTTAAGCCGCTTTCTTTCTTCTTTGTGTATTTTGTGAGCTACATTTACGTATAAATCCATTAGAGCAGAATAATATTCTTGTATGTTTTTATTGAATTGAGCTTCCGCAGTGCGTCTTAAAGCCAGACCGACTATTTCAGCATAGACTTGTCGTAAGTCCCAAACCATTTTACCATCTGTTTGCCCTATATCACCCATCTTAAACCCTATTTACTCACTATTATTTATATATTGCGGAATACAAAACAATTTAAAATTATTGAAACCTCTTTAATTTCAATAAAAACATACTAAAAAAATACTAGGAAAGAAAGATTATATAATTAAATTGTAGTGTAATTCTAAGACGTAAATGTAGTGTAACTAAAAATTATAATGTAACGTATCTTATGGGTGTCGCTTCAGGAGGACGGCACTAATTTAATACGTTACATTATGCTGCCACGAGACATAATAGCTCGCTCACTTAGGTGTACGAAAAGTGAGTATGATTTTAGCGAAGCTTTATTTGTTCTAGTTGTTCTATAATATAGTTTAACTTTTTATTAAGTAATTCTAAATCAATACTTACTTCAATAATTTCTTTATCAGCAATTACCTTATCTTGTGGCTCGTTATCTAAGCGCGGCATATTTATTTTATGTATAGCTTATATTTAAACTTTTGGTTGTAATTTCTTAAAGCAAACCTTACAAACATTTAACGTATTGCTACCGCAGTCTAGACAATAATCTATATCGCAAAGTGAACAAATACCTATTATCTCTTTGTTTTCATTTTTACAAATATCGCAAATAATTTGTACATCTTTACGAACGTACTTATATGCTGGATAATTATGGGTGTATCTCATTTCTTAAAAACCTCGTGGTGCTGCATATCCCACGTGGTTAGTTCTTGCCTAACGTTTGCGACTGCTTCGGCTCTCTTAATTGCTACGCCGTGAAACGTTGCTAAAATTCTATGCAACACCTTAGAATAATCATTAAGTCGCCAATCGTTTTTTAATTGTGCCAGTAATAAAATTTCTTGTGGTTTAGCTCTGAAAGCGACACGTTCGCTTTTTTTTGTTGCATTTGCGTTAGTCATAGTAGCCCTTTTGTGCAACGCATTCGTACTTTAAATATTTTACTTAGGTTTTTATCATGCAGCGTATATGCTATTTAATTTTAAATATTTTATCGTAAGCCAAACAAACTAGTATATCAATCGCTACTATCAACAAAACCCACTTAAACATACCCTCTACAAAAAATAAAACGGCCGGTATTCCAACACCCAATAAAAGTAATACGATTAGGTATTTCTCTATAACTGCATCTAATTTTGCTTTAATTTTTTGTTTTATAGTAGTTTCCATCTAAACCCCACGCTAAATATAAACCACCCAATATAGCAGTTAATAAACCCACAACCATACTTTGAAATCCTTGTACATATAATTTATCATAAGTTATAATTGAGCCATCTATTAAACTCTCTCTTAGATTAAAATAATCTAAATTATAAATTAAAGCGTAATGCGTCGCATTAAAAGCTAAATCTATGTTATGCCAACCTATTAAAAACGCCCAAATAGCACAACCTATAAATAACGTTCCAACCAATAATAATATTTGTTTCCGCTCTTTTTGAACATCATATAACTTAAACATTACCTTACCTCAATAACGGCGCGTTTATTTATAAATTTACCATAACAATTAAACCCAATAATTCTTAGTTTTTGTACATCTGTAAAATTGTCTAATTGGATTATACCTTTCATAATATATCCCCTTTATATATGTATAGGTTACCAGTATACAAACGTACAATAATCTTGCCTTTTAACTCTAAGCGAGCTATCGCATTACCTATACCAACCTTAGCGTTATCAATTTCTAGTTTATTCTTAGTTTGTACTTTTAATATCTTTTCCTCTGCTTTTAGAAATGTTCTAATTACGTCGCTCCATTTGCCGCGCACATTTGTTTTTAGTTCGTTTAATAACTCGTTTGAGTTAATCAGTTCGTAATTTTCTTTTGCCAATATCATATTTAACACCTGTTTAACTTTAACTATAAACTTGATATATTTAAAGCTTTCTATTCAATTATCTAAGGTTTTCTGTTCGTATTTAAAGCACATATTAAAAATGTTTTAAAAATAAGATTATACTATATAGTTCCATATCTGGTAATTTAAAAGAGGAGTTTGCTATTTTCTTAGAAGTTTTAGAAGTACCACTAAGTAACAGCCTCAGTCTAGAGTGGGTGGGACAAGGTGGCGACGCCCATATAAAATTAAACTCTTTAAAATGCTTTAAAAGATAGTCTTTTGCATCGCCTATAATAACTTTATCTTGTGGATAGTTTTCTTTATAAATTTTAGCGATAGTATTATCGTGTTCTACGGCGGTTACATCTACGTTAGTCCATAATCTACGATTACCACCTATACCAGCATACAGATTTAAAACTTTAAGTGTTGTTTTCAGTTTTTTTCTTGCCTTTAATTTCCATTCTTTTTTTCTCACGCTCAAATAGCTGTTGCTTTTCTCCAGATTTTTTGCAGTGCGGACAGGTGTATTCTATGTTAGCTAAATCTTCAAAGAAATTTAACATAGCTCTTTCTCTCTTTGTTATCTTCTTTTTGTTTTTCATTTCAAATCCTCTTTAGGTTTATTACCAACCTTAACCCACTTAACCGCATCTTTATCAAAAAAATACAACATATCGTTAAGTGCTAATATGTTTATGTATTCGGTAACCATACGCTTAGTATTCCCCTCTAGGCATAATTTAGCTATAAGTTTTTGTAGTTCTATTTCGCCGTTTGCGTCGTGTTTGTAAATTGTAGCTATTACGCTTTTTATTCTGTAAGCTCTCTGTCGTTCGTTATAACTTACTATTGGTGCTTCTACATTTACTTTTTCTGTTCCTAATAATTCAAAGCTCATATTACCTATACACACCCCTACTTTATAAATATTGTGGTGTTGTTATATATCCCATCTCTACCCTCCCTGCTTCTTTTTCCCACACAGAGTAGTAGGTCTATTTAATAAATTATATTATATATTACTATATGGTTACCTTATGAACCTACCCCCTTACCTTTTTGAAAAAGAAATACGGCTGTGTGGGGTGTTGGGATAGATATATATGATAGATAGGGATAGATAGATATGTAATATATGGGTTTAAACGTATGTTGCGTATGGAAACGTGGAAAACTAGATTAACGCAAAAATTATACTAACTGCTATAAAAAAACAATAACCTAAAAACGTAGCAACGCCGAAAGGTATTGTTCTAGTTTTGTAAACTAAATATTTCAACACTAAGCCCATAACACCCGCACTAGCTAATATGGGTAAAACTCCTAAGCCAAACACAGCACCTAGCCCAACGAATAGTTTAAAGTCGCCTCCACCCCACCACGTCTTATAAACCATAGCATACCCCACTAAAAACATCATACTAGCACCAATAAGTGATAGATAAACTGGTGTGACTACACCTAAAAACATAGCTAAAATTACACTAGAAAGTATACCATATATTATAAGTGGAATAGTTAACCAATCAGGTATTATTTTTTTTTCGTTATCTATGTTAGCTATAAAATAAAGAAAGCTAAATACTACAATCATACTTATAGTGCTGTGTATTAGTATATAGTCCATTATGGTGCACTAGACGGCGCTGCATTAGCCGTACTCCTCGCCGCATCTAATACAGCCCTCGCATCTGTAAGGTGTTGCCAGCTCTCTTGTATAGAGCTCTGGGCGAAATGTATAGTAAATATTAAACCTATTATGAAACAAATAGCTATAAGACTTAAAACTATATAAGGTATGTATTGCTCCCAATCCGCACGCATTTCGGCAGCGTTAGCTTGTTTAATACGTACTGCGGCGTCCCTTAAATCCGCCGGGGCTATTTTAGCAACGGAATATTTACCTAACTCATCAAACTCTAAGGTTTTAACGGGCACTAACACTTTTCTGTCGTCTGGCTTTTGGTAACAAATAAAACCTTTCTTATGGTTAATATCGCACATATCTACATCGCTTATGTTCTGTACTACAAACTTATTTTTAGTTTCAAACTGCAATTCTCCACCTTTACTAATAAGTCCAAAAAATACTTTATTTCTAGGTAAATAACCACCTTGCGTTAAAGTTATATAAGGTTTACCACTACCTAAATCTCTGACAATAAGAACATTATAAACAAAATGCCTATTTCTAAGCCACAATACAATAGCTACACCTATAACAATAGCTATCACTATACCAATAGCCAACCATATCATACTATTTAATATTGTTGTAGTTATGCTACCTACTTGTCCGAAAATATCAGCCATTACCTACGCTTCCTTTTTTTATCTCTAAGATATACTATATCGTGAGCTTTCTTATCGGTAGTCATATAATATTTTAGTTCAAAAGCAATCCACGCCATACCGAAGAATATAGCTGTTGTTTGAAGAATAGAGGCGAACGTTTGAGAAACGATTACAGCAACAGCATTAGACGTTATATAGTGTACCGACCATAGTTTAACTATAATGCTAATAGCTGTACAAAGAGCAAAAATTAAATAAGTACTTAAACTAATCAACCTTATTAAATTAAATTTTCTAAACATTAAACACCACTCCGCTTATTGCTATACCTTTGCATAATCATCTCTTGTAGCACTATCTTTTTTATTTGTTTAGATAGGGTTTTTTTTGGATAAACTTTTTTAAACTCCATTAGTTGTTTTGCACTTAAATAAATACTTATAAATTTCCCCTTGGCTAATTTCGGACGCGACATAATAAATATATCAAAACTACTTATATATAAAACTTACTATTTTACACAGAATTAAAAAAATAAAAAAAGGTGGTTTATTCTTTTTTACCGATAAATCCACCAGCAAACAAACTTAAGAACAATGCACCAATCGCTACGGCAATTATTGCAGGTGTCCAGCTTGCTAATCCACCGCTTGAGCTACCTAATTGTGTTAACAAATAAGC
>Ga0209541_10009828_pt1 | contig 15407 bp, 21 predicted proteins | sample RifCSPlowO2_01_FD_184027 | JGI IMG/M metagenome (GOLD analysis project Ga0209541, IMG submission 184027) | Groundwater microbial communities from Rifle, Colorado - Rifle CSP2_plank lowO2_0.1 (SPAdes) (version 2) | ecosystem: Environmental > Aquatic > Deep subsurface > Groundwater | place...
GCCGCTGTCGCGGCGGCCGAGCCGCCAATAACAATCAAATCATAAGGAGAGTTTTTCATTGGGCGTTTTTATTGTATCATTTATGTTATGCACAAGAAATGGCTTATCGTAACCCTGTTAGTATCCAGTATTGCCGTCCATTTTGCGTTCTTCGGCCATCCCGATCAAGTCGTCTTTGACGAGGTTCATTTTGGCAAATTCGCCTCGGCCTACTATACTCATCAATACTATTTTGACATTCATCCCCCGCTGGGTAAACTTCTCATCGCCGGCTTTGGTAAATTATTTAATTTCCAGCCCGAGTACAGCTTCGCCAACATCGGCCAAGCCTTTCCGGACCAAACTTATCTCGCTCTACGCTTCCTGCCCACGCTGGCCGGCACACTCTTGCCAATTATTATATTTCTCTTGGCTCTGGAATTGGGTCTTCGCCGCTGGGCGGCGTTCTTGGCCGCCATGCTCGTGGTCTTGGACAATGCTCTCCTGACCCAATCTCGCTATATGCTTCTGGATATGTTTTTGTTGTCTTTTGGCTTCGCCGCCCTACTTTTTTATTTTCGCTATTGGAATAAAAAAGGAATACAAAATCTTTTATGGATGGGTATCTTCGCGGGTCTATCTGCAAGTATAAAATGGACAGGCTTAGCATTTCTCGGGTTACCTGGAATTATAGAGCTCATCGCCTACATCAAACTGCGAATATTTTTCCAGAGGATCCCTCGCCTGCTTTTGTATTTTGTAGCCATTCCATTTGCTATTTATTTTTCAATTTTCTTGGTTCATTTTTCTCTGCTCACCAAGCCAGGTGACGGTGACGCATTTATGACACCGAATTTCCAATCTCACAATGTTTGGCAAAAATTCACCGAATTAAATACAAGAATGTATACTGCGAACAATACGCTCACCGCCACCCATCCCTACAGTTCCAAATGGTACACCTGGCCGTTGGTGGTCAGGCCCATTTACTACTGGAACGGCGCCAATACTGAAAAAATATATCTCCTTGGCAATCCCATGGTTTGGTGGGGTAGCACTGTGGCAGTGTTGTATCTGTTGCTCTCACTTTTTGGCCGTAATTTCTTCAAAAATAAAACCGGCCTCATCCTGTTGGGCGGCTACCTCATCAATTTTTTGCCGTTCATCGGCATTGGCCGCGTGATGTTTCTCTATCATTACTTCGCCGGGCTTATCTTCGCCATCCTAATGTTCGCCTACTGCCTAGACAAAATGCCCCGCCCACGTAACGCTATCATCGCTATCCTCTCCGCCGCCGCCATCCTCTTCATCTTTTTCGCCCCGCTTTCCTATGGTCTGCCCCTAAACTCCAAGGCTTTCTCCAATAGAATGTGGCTCAACTCATGGCGATAAAAACTGAAAAGCCAAAATCAAAACCTCACTTTTTTAAAAACGTTCTTAAGATAGCGACCTTAACTTGGCGTGTTGACCCATGGCTTTTTACCTGGAGCGGATTAATAACCATCATTATGGGCTTAATCCCCATAGCTATGAGCTATACGTTCAAGTTGGTCCTGGACAATTTGATTCTAGAAAAAAATCCGGCCGGAATAATTTCGGCTTCTTTGTTAGGATATTTTGCTTTTAGATACATAATAACCCTTGGGAATGATCTACTGGAGGTCTACCAAGGTTGGTATTTTCAGGGAGTTAATCAGATGAAAATACAAAACTATTTAAATTATTCAACTTCAGAAAAGATATCGTCCCTAGATATAGACCATTTTGAAAACTCCGATACTCAAAATTTAATTAACCGAGCCGCCGGACGTTCCGTTTCTGAAATACAACGATACATAGAACATCTATCCTCTGCTCTATCCGCAACTGTTACTTTCATAAGCTCTTTTATTGTCTTAGTTTCATTTAATTGGTGGATTCCGTTAGTACTGACGGCTGTTATCATCCCAAGAATTTTTATTACCAACCATAGAGTGAAAAATATTTGGTCCGCATGGAAAGAGAGGGTCCCGAAACAGCGAGAGCTAAGTTACTTAATCGGTATTTTGCAATCCAAAGAAAGTGTCAGAGAAATACGACTATTTAGCTCTCGCGAAGAGCTACTTACAAGAGTAGACGCTATGCAGACACATCTCATGGAACACACGCTAATACCCATAAGAAAATATCTTAAGCGGGCCCCTATTCCTATTATTTTAGAGACAATCACTATCTTTATTTTGATATATTTAAAATTACCAGCGACTATCATAGGAACTATCTCTATAGGTACACTTACTTTTTACATTCAAAACGCCGATAGGATTCTAGCCAGTGCCGGAAATCTCCAGGGAAGGATAAGCCGTCTATCAGAAATGAACTTGTACACGGCCGATTACTTTGAGCTAATGGAACTGCCACAATTGGTTAAAGAACGGGATCCCGGGCACGAATTTGATCTCATTGCTCCGCCCTATATTGAATTTCAGAACGTAAGTTTTAGTTATTTACCTGATACGCCAGTACTGAAAAAGATTTCTTTTAAGCTCAGCCCGGGCGAGCGATTGGCTATCGTGGGGCCAAATGGCTCCGGCAAGAGTACCCTTGTAAAACTTTTACTTCGTTTTTATGATCCGACAAGTGGGAGAATATTGATCAATGATTTGGATCTCAAAGATTTACGTTTAAGGAACTGGTACAAGTTTGTAGGCACATTGTTTCAGGATTTTTCACACTATTTGATTAGCGTAAAAGACAATATTCGTTTAGGCAATCCGGAATTGGTGGATTCAGAACGTATGGTTGAAGCAGCCAAAAAATCTGGCGCCCATGAGTTTATTGAAAAACTTCCTGGAAAATACGACCAAAAACTCGGTCGCAGGTTTGAAGATTCAGTAGAAATTTCAGCGGGTCAATGGCAGAAGTTGGCATTGGCCCGCGCGTTCTATGAGGAAGCGCCAGTACTCATACTAGATGAGCCAACATCTGCCATTGATGCCGAGACCGAAGCGGAAATATTTGATAATTTGAACAAGACGTACAAAGATAAGACACTAATATTCGTTTCGCACCGCTTCTCCACTGTCCGCAACGCGAACAAGATTATTGTATTAAAAGACGGCGCTATCGCGGAAGAAGGCACACATAAATCTCTCATGGGACACAACGGCATCTACGCCCGCATGTTCCGCAAACAAGCCAAGGGCTATATTGAATAATTAAAAAGGTAAAGCTCGCAGAGGGGGCTCATCGAGCTTTACCTTTTGCGAGCTTGCGACCGACCGTTTTCACCCCCAATAAAACAAGTCTACCAACTAGCACTACCGGCAAGAATGGCAGAAGAATCATGACCTTCCAAGCCGGCCAAACATTTCTCTCTTTCAAGGGGCACCTTCATTTTTGCCAACTGACCATGCTGCGATCATGATGATTGCGAAGATGGCAAAAAGTGTACCCAGGGCAGAAAGATGCCCAATAACAGCACCCACAATTCCTGAAATCCCAGAACCAAGGATAGCTGTTAATACCAAAGCGGGACGGAATGCCATCGATTCTCCTCCTTAACGACGTTTTTCCATGATACCATCAATGGCTGGGCCATTTTCCTTGACCCCAGCGAGTGATGGTCAGAATTGACCAGCCCACTGACGAAATCACGAAACAAACAGGCCCCGTGAAAAGTACCGCCTCTCCAAGAACCCAACCTTGGAAATAGGCCCCGATTCCGATGGTCCATCCAACGAAGTTCGTACAGATTAAAAACCAGCCAAATTTCATCAACATCTCTCTCATGAATTACCCCCAAGAAACGAAAGGACTGTGCCTATTATGGCACAGTCCTTTGATTAAATCAACTTGAGAATATTCCACCAGGCCTGGATATAATCCAGGCGTTTGTTTTGATATTTAAGATAGTAACTATGTTCCCAAACATCCAGGCCAAGTATCGGTGTGTGGCCTTTAGAATACGGCGAGTCCTGGTTGGCTAAACCATAGACAGATAATACACCGCTCGCATCGTGGGCTAACCAGGCCCAGCCAGAACCGAAAACCTTAATTGCCGCATCAGCAAACTGTTTTTTAAATTCCTCCACTGAGCCAAACGTGGACACGATTTCTTTGGTGAGCAATTCGTCTTTCACATTGGCCGGGTCCAAATATTTCCAAAACAAGGAATGATTGACATGGCCTCCGCCGTGATTACGGATGGCTGTCTGGTCTGCTTCTTCTACTTTGAGATTTGCAAGGTCAGCGAGAATCTCTTCAATAGGCCGATCCTGTAAGTCAGGGTATTTCTCCAACGCCGTGTTAAGTTTATCTACATACGCCTGGTGATGCTTGGTGTGGTGTATCTCCATCGTCCGCGCATCAATGTGCGGCTCCAACGCATCATACCCGTAATTTAACCTTGGCAGCTCAAATTTCATTGCATTAATTTGTCTATCTTCGGCCGATCAAAACCGACAATAACTTTGTCTTTGATGATAATAACCGGGACGCCAAACTGGCCAGATTTGGCGACGAGTTCTTTTTGTTTTTCTATATTGCCGGCAACATTTACATCCGTGAACTCCCATCCTTTTGATTTAAAATATTCTTTGGCCATGTGACAAAAATGGCAGGTCGGCGTGGAGTAGACAGTGATAGTATGATTCACGACTATTTTCTTAACGGTTTTACAATTGTCTCAAGGACGGTTGTTTGGCGCTTCAGGTTTGGCAGGTCTTTCCCATCAATTCTATCCACTATATCGTGAACCTCTTCCAATTCTAATTTTACTTCTCTTATTTCTTCTTTGACTGAATGAATTCCTGTCTGTAAGTCACCTTTTAGTTCATATCTTAATTCATTGAACTTTCCGTTTATTTCATCTTTGGTCGGAATATTCCGCTCAATCATAGCCGCTAAATCTTCGATTGTCATTTTATTTTTTACCATAGAACCATAATAACAAAACAATGCCCACAGTCAAAGTTTTGTGATACCATAAAGTGCTATGTTTACGATAATAAAGCGCGATAAGACAACAAAAGCCCGTTTGGGCCTATTAAAAACGGCCCATGGCACAGTTAAGACACCGGCTTATGTCTTCGTGGGTACCTACGCTAATATACGCCACCTATCGCCGGCCGATATTAAGAAAACTGGCGCGCAAATTATCATCTCAAACACTTTTCATTTATGGGATAGGAGTAAAAAAGAAAAAGATTTTCTGGCAAAAGGTTTCGGCAAGATATCGACCATGACTGATAGCGGTGGTTTCCAGGTGTTATCTCTCGCCTTTGATGATAAAAACAAAATCGGCAAATTTATGACCGGCGATACTAAGCCGGATGTTTCATACAAACGCACGAGGATAAAAATAACTAGCCAGGGAGTAAAATTTTTATGGAACGGCCGATGGAAATTCCTCGGTCCGGAATTATCCATGAAAATACAATCCCATATCGGTGCGGATATTGTTTTTGCCTTTGACCATATCACTTCACCCTTGGACACCTATGAATACAACAAAAAAGCCATCGCCATGACCGACAAATGGGCCAAAATTTGTCTAAAAACCAGAAACCCCAAGCAATTGCTGTTCGGTATTGTCCAAGGAGGATTATTCAAAGATTTGAGAATTAAATCAGCCAAATCTATCGGCGCGATGCCCTTTGACGGCTTTGGTATCGGCGGCTCGTATACCAAAGAACAAATCGCAGGCGTGTTGAAATATGTTATCCCTTATCTGCCTGATGAAAAACCTCGTCACTTGCTGGGCGTGGGTAAAGTCGCTGATGTGTTTGAGGCCATAGAAAATGGTATTGATATGTTTGACTGCGTTATCCCTACGCGGGAAGCGCGTCATGGGCGGTTGTACACTCGCACCGGCCATATGGATATTCGCAAAGGCAAATATGTTGACGACAAAAAGATCATAGAACATGGTTGCGATTGTCTGACCTGTTCAAGTAAAATATCGCGCGCCGCGGTGCGTGCGCTTATAAAAAGCGAGGACCGCAAACTAAACGCCACCGGCCAGCGTTGGTGTCTCCTGCACAATATGTGGTTTTTCAATAACTTGCTGAAACAAACCCGAGCCGCGCTTTCGCGCGGCTCGTATGCAAGTTTCCAAAACAAATTCCTAGCCCGTTTCGCTACACGACCGTAGCATCCTTTTCGTCTTCAATAGCGCTCGCAATCGGTTTGGCTGGTTGCATCATTTTCCTAATTCCGCCTTTGTTTGAGAAAATATAGATATACAGGATTTCCAAGATGCCGAGGGTGTTCACCAAAAGTAAAACTACAAACCACCACTTGCTCCCGCTACGGGCCGCTTTCCATAAGGCCAAGCCCTTCCAAAAAAGTGTCCAAATAGCGACCACAAGCAGGATAATTCCAAAACCGGCCATCATGAAACCTCCGAGAAACTGACCTTGATTCTGAAATACATCCCGCCAGCCTGAATTGTACATAAAGTTATACATTATATATTGTCGCGGATATTTTTTAGTATTTTTATATCCTCTTCTACTTTATCATGTTCGGTCTCTAATACAAAGTCCAGGTTAAACACAGACATCAAATGCTCAAAGCCGGCGCGGCCAATATGGCCGGCGCCGATATGGTCATGTCGGTCTCGGCGTTCGCCCAGGGCCACTTTTGAATCGTTGGCGTGAATGAGCTTAATTGCCGATTTACCCACGGTTTTTTCTATTGTTTCCAAGGTTTCTGCCATCGCTTCCCGGGTACGGATATCATAGCCGGACGCAAAAGCATGGCACGAATCCAAACACACACCAACTTTGCCTTTCATTTTTGATTTTTCCAATATTTCTGCTAATTCCTCAAACGTGTCGCCGATAATATCACCTGTGCCGGCCGATATTTCCAGCAATAATTCCGTAAGGCCTTTGTAGCCCTCCATTACTCGGACCAACCCCTTGGCCGCGCGAGTTGTCGCTTCTTTTCCAGTCATGCCCTTGGCACTGCCAATATGCATCATTACGTATTTGGCGCCCAGAAGCGATCCTCGCTCTAATTCTTCGCGCACGATTTTAGCTGAATTGTGCCTAATTTTATTATTGTCCGACGCAAAATTAATATAATAGGGCGCGTGGATATAGCACTCGGCCTGGCGATGCTCTTTCATCGCCGCCTTAAACTGCTTAATCACCGCTGGCGTCAACTCCGGCGCCGGGCCACCCTGCGGCGACCGCGAAAACATCTGAAATACCTCACAACCCAACTCTGCCGCCCGTCCCGGCGCATTCTGCACTCCCCCCGCGATTGACACATGACAGCCAATTAGTCGCATAGTTAGTATTTTATATTTTTTAATTCGGCGAGGATATCGGCGGGAATGGGAATTTCTTCGCGGACTTTGCTGACGCCGGGATAACGCCAAGCGGTGATGACGACTTTTTTAACTTTCTTCTTGGCATACATTACCCACACTTCGGTCGGCTTGGCTTTGGAGCCAGTTGGTTGCATCACGGCAATAGTATCGGGAGCAATGCCTTTTTCGCTCCGGGTCGGGCTACGCATTATCCGTTTGACCCTATCACCCGACAAGCCATAATGCATCATTTTGCGGACAACATGATTAGTCCAATGATACTTGCCGTCATTCTTGGGTGTGTTAAACATGCTCGTATTAAAACAAAAAACACTGGCAATTGCCAGTGTTTTTTGTTTTGTGTTACTCGTTTGAGTAGGTGCGGGGGCCGCGGTTGAAACCGCCGCCGAATCCACTGCCACCACCACCGAACCCACCGGGTCGGCGCGGCGGTCGCTCCGTCATCGGGCGAGCTTCGTTGACCGTCAACTGACGGCCATCGAGATCTTTGCCGTTCCACATCTCAATTGCTTGAGCGGCGCCAGCGTCATCAGCCATCTCAACGAAGCCAAAACCTCGTGAGCGTCCGGTCATTTTGTCTTTCATGACCATTGCTGAATTGACAGCACCTGACTGTGCGAAGGCATCGCGCAACGAATCGTCCGTAGTATTGAACGACAGGTTACCGATATATAATCGTTTTGCCATGTATTGTGTTACTTTAATTTACTCGTAGGGCGACCTCTCGCCGGGATCCTACGAGCAAACGCTGAGGAACCACTGGAGAATCCTACTATACTTCCATTATAACATTCTGAATTGAAAGATGCAATACCCCAAAAAATAGCTCTGTTACTGCACTATTACCGTGCCCATATCGCTGGAACGTGAATGATTGTGATAGCCCCAGGTACCAGTTTTAGTGAAGATAAACGTCCATGATGTACCCGCTGCTTCGCCTTTGCACTCGTCAAAAGCCACTTCGGCAGTGTCGGGACAATGTTGAGACAATGATGTACCGCTGTATGCGGTGTGAGTGGGGTGAACACCAGACGCTGTCCACATATTGCGCGAGCTGTTGTTTGCAAAAGTGACACTATCACCAACTTTAATGGTTACACTCTTGGGGCTGTAACCACTGTCGGTGTAGGTGACGGTAACATTGGTCGGTGTCGGCGTAGTGGTAGGTGTCGCCGTTGGCGTTTCTGTCGGTGTTATGGATATAGTCGGTGTCGGCGAAACGGATGGACTAGTGCCTTTGTACGTAAACAATATCACTCCTCCGACAATGACCACGATAATTGCAATAAGCCATTTTATCATAATCTAAACATGTTATTTATTTTTTAATGCAGACTCAATAGCGGATTTGATATCAGCATATGGCACCGCGCCCACAATGAGGGTGCCGTTCACAAATGTCGCCGGCGTGCCCGTCACGCCAATGGAACTGCCATATTGCGTGCTTTGGCTAACTGCCGCCGCATGAGTATGGCTATCTAGACATGAGCTAAAGGTAAATGTGTTTAAACCGACCGCCTGGGCAAATTTTTTCAAATTAACAATTGAGAAGGCGCCTGAATTCTCCGCTCCCTGGTGGTCATACAGGTAGTTGTGATACTGCCAAAACTTGCCCTGGTCCTCGGCACAACGCGCCGCCTCGGAGGACCAAGTGGATTCCTGGCCCAAAAAGGCATAATCTTTCCAAACAAATTTAACTTTGCCCGTATTTACGTATTCTGAAATCAATGTTTTCTCGTTGTTTTGGAAATATCGCTCGCAAAATGGGCACTGATAATCGCCAAATTCCACCACTGTCACCGGCGCATTGGTATTGCCCAGCACCGGCGCGCCGGAAATGTTTACTTCAACCTTGGCCCCGGCCTTGATCGGAGAGTCACCAGCCACCAACGCCTGACCCGCGCCCAAACGAGCATACAATATAGACCCGCTCACCAATAGACCTGCCAAAATTATCGCGCCCGGAATTAGCAGGCGCGTCTTATCAAAGTTTGGCCCGCGATCCGGCGTGCCATGTTCGGGTAACATCGATATCGATTCTGGCAATTGCGACATAGAGGTCAATTGTGGTTCAACTTCATTCATCCCCTCCAGTATACCAGTTTTTATTTTTTCCATGCAACTCTCGCCACAAGTTGACTATTAAAAATCAAAGTGATTAACTGGGGCCAGGAGGATCCCTGGTGGCATTCAAACAAGGATGGAAGAGTCAGGCTGATCCTGACCGATACGACCAAAGTTTCTTCTGTGCAGGAGGACCATCATCGGGGAGAGTCTCACGTCTCCCCAAGCCAAAAGATGCACCGTGCCAGATGCGCATGGCATTCATGCCCGTCGTCTTGGCGGATCCGCGAAGGGACCTCTCAAGATTTCGGACAGTGTCAAAGTTGGAATCGGTGCCGATGTCCGAACCGAACCATGAATGGTGGAAAGTTTTCACTAAGACACCACTCCAACTCCGCTTGAATTTTGACGATTAGGCATCTGCCTCGGCCGAGTGACACGGCCGAGGCGTTTTTAATTTTCTGAGATTAATAGCCGTACGTTCCACCGTAGGCGCATTGTTTGACCTGGCCAAAAGCCGGGTCGCCAAAGATTGAATTGTTGCAATAGGTGCCATTGCTCAAAGTCCGGTAGTAATAAACACCATTGGCACCATAACGCACCGTTTGGGTGCCCGAAAAATTACAATAACTATTTTCCGAAGCGCAGTAAGCCCAATTTTGTCCGCCGGGTTGGGTCTGATTGCCAACGGTAACCGTCAACGCCGCACAATTAGTAGAAGCGGTACAGATGACAACGACGTTGTTACTGCCGGTATAGACAGACAGGGCGTTCAAGTACAATGTACTGCCACTCAATGACGCTTGGATACCGTTTGAATTTGAATTATATGCAAGATAATAACTGCCACCCGAACCGCCATATATTGTCACGTTGGCCGATTGGCCAAAATTTAAATTGATTGATGATTGACTAAAAGTTATCTGATTATACGTCGGATATGGAGTATAGGCTGGGTACGGATACGGTGTTGGGTATGCATTGTAACCGACTGTGATGTTCAAACTCGCGCAACCACTACCTAGGCCACCCGAAGAACAAACGCTCAAGGTGCCAGTGCCATTGGCCAAACCTAGGACAGTCAACGTGTCGCCGGCAATGGCCGACTGAAATACATTTGGCGTATTGGTATACATCGTATACGAACCCGAACCGCCATATATTGTCACGTCGGCCGATTGGCCGACATTGACGCTGACACTGGACTGACTCAATGTCGGCGCGCTGCCATAGTAATAATTATCGTACGGATATATCGCCTGCGTCGCCAACGGACCGGCCAGGAGACCAACAACGATACCGACAGCCAACACCAAACGAAATATAGTATTGCGCATATGAGTGGGGTTAGTTAATTGGTATTGATATACCACAACCCCTATCTTTTGCCTAGAGACCAGAATTTGTCAGCCCGAGAACTCATTAAAACCAAGAGGCCGAGGATGTAAATAATGTGGTCATCAACCAAGAATGAATTCACGTTTGGGTACGGAAATTGCAATCCTGGAAAATAATACAAGGCCATCAAGAGAATACCAAAAGGCGCCGTCCAGCGGATATATAGACCAAGTATCAAAGAAATACCCAACACGAGTAGACCCCATTCATTCATGAAATTAGTTACTGGCAGAAGACCCGGTGAGGCAAACCAGTGATAAAACGCTGGGAATGTTTTGGCGGAATTAAGAAATCCAGCCGCGGACCAGCCAGGATTCAAAACCTTGGTGATGCCCGCGTAAAGAAACATCCAGCCGAGACTAACCCGCAGAACAAACAACGAAACTTTTTGAAATTGATTCATAACTCTATTATATCATCAACTAAAAGACCCGCAAGCGGGTCTTTTAGTTGATAACGTTTCGAGATTACGAAACGAGAGTTACCTTGTCAGCATATGGGCCCTTGGGTCCATCTGCCATTTCAAAGGAAACTTTGTCGCCTTCTTTGAGTTCCTCAAAGGTCGGGCTGACTACATTCTGCTTGTGAAAGAAAAGGTCCTTCTCTTCCGGCTTTTGGCCTTCTCGTTCAATAAAGCCAAAGGCCTTATCCGCAAGAATCTTTTTTATCGTTCCATTCATAATGTGTGATTTAGATTGTTTGTTTAGACTAAAGAGATTCGACCCTCTCCCGACATTCGCTATGTCCGTATTCCCAGTATACCCCTATTCCATGTTTCCCACAAGTCTACAACTTTTTCAGAATTATCTATACTTTTTGGCTTTGCGGTCGGCGAGCATCTTGGCTTTAACCGCCCGGCGCTTGGCCGTCTTGTGTGAGTGTGTCCTCCTGGTCATCATGCTACCTATCGCGCCATGTCGTTTTGATATTCCCATAATTGTTGGTTAATTGCTATTAATAATTTAAGAATACCATACAAACAGAAAACTCGCACGTCGGACATGAGACACAGGGGTCTCTGCTCTAAAAGAATTCGTACATATAGAAACCGAGAATGGCTATGAATCCGAGGATGACAAAAATTTGGAGTATTGCTAGGGCTGTTCTAATTTGTGATTCGTTGATTGATTTTTTGACAAATTTGAATATTACAAAAAACAAGACAAACACTATAATAGAAATCCAGCTTTTTGTAACCCAATGATGACCAGTAAATGTAGCAAGCCAAGCTTTAAACGATGCCGATAATTCTGCACCGATAGTCAATCCAACCACAATCGCAATCGTGATGGTGGTTGAGTATGCTGACGCGTAAATTGACTTTAGCTTATCCATAATTTTTTAAGTTATACCCCATCTGGCCGCCGCTGATATTATAAAGCCCATAAGGCCCAGACTCAAACCAAGCCCGGCAACTATTAATGTAATCCTAATAAGGGACTTCCGAAGGCCCATGGATTGCAATTGTCCCGAATCAAGCCGAGACAATAGTAGAATCGTAATGGAAATAGGAATAACAAAAAGGAAGATATGTTCTTTTGCTTCCATCGCTATCAAATGCGCCCAAGGCGCGCTACCGGCTTTAATAATCGGTTTGACCAATGAGCCGTAGAAGTTAACATAATAGTAACCGCCAATAATCCAAGTCAATATATAGCCAGCCAATCCCAAAACTGCGGCTATCAGCCGACGTTTGACCGAGCCTGCGTTTGCCACCACTTCTCCCAAAAGCCACAAAAACGCGTCAATGCTTAATATCGCAAAACCTAAATGAAGCCCTATCAGAACCGGCTTGCTCAAAAATATCGATAATATATCCATATCAAAAAATATTCGCTAAAAGATTCTGCTTTACCCCTTGCAAGAAACTACTTGGTGAAGGAGAGGGTGGATTTTGCTGTTTCATGTCATCAGGACCTATACCCGAACATGTGCCTGGGCCTGTCCCACAATCATCCGAACCACTCGTGTCTCCTTGATTGGGTTGACCAGGTTGTTGTTGAGGTAACCTTGGGCCAGATTGATTTTGATTTTGTTGATTTGTCTGTCTTTGCTGCGGCTGAAAATTTTTGCATACTTCCGGATTTGAATCACAATATTTTTGGCATTCCTCCGGGCCCTTGCATCCGCCGGGTCCGGCCTGTTGTGGCATCTGTTGACCGCCCGGATTTTCAGTCCCTGGTCCAGGTTTAAATTTATCTTCCGATTGATCTTGTTTATTTTGCTGATTTTTCCTGGGTTGATCATCTTGTCTGTTCCGTAGGCCCTCTTTAGGAATCATCCCATTATCTTTAGCGAAATTAAAACAAGTTTCTTGGTTATCGGGATTATCACAAAAAGTATTACACGCCTCCTTGCCTTTGCATCCGCCCGGGCCCTTGTTGCCGTTTTTTATAGAATTTTGCCCTTGCTCTTTAGTCATATTTCCAATTGCCACGGAAAATTTAACGCATTCTTCAACATGACTGGAGTCGGCGCAATATTGGTCGCATGACTGCAGACCCTGGCCAGAGGGCTGTCTGGGCTGATCAGACTGCCCAGATTCACTTGGCGGATTTGGTTGGCAAGCTGGAGGTTTGATGCCTTGCTTAAAAGCATCCAGGGTTTTTTCCATTTGTTCTTTTTGATCGTCCGGCACCATGTCTGCCGCCAAAGAAAAGGTCATGCATTCTTCCATGTGAGTGCCACAATATGCATCGCACGCATCTTTGCCCTTGCATGCCGGCGGTTTTATACCTCGTTTTATCGCCGATAAAACTTTCTTGGACTCCTCTTGTTTTTGAGGATCCATGATGCCTGCCTCAATGGAAAAATTCATGCACTCCTCCATATGTTCTGACGAAGAACAATAGGTCTCACAGCTTTTTTTGCCACCACAAGCGGGGGGCTTGATGCCTTTGGCTATGGCTGCCTGCACTTTTTTGGCTTCGCTCAATTCCTCGCCGGACATTAATCCATTCTTTTCAGCAAATGTTATGCATTCGTCTATGTGAACCGAATCGCTGCAATATGCATCACACTTGTCCTTGCCTTTGCATCCGCCCGGGCCAGTCATTCCGTTATTTTTAAATTTTCTAGCTGTATCTATTTCTTCCTTCTGCATCAAATTATTTTTTTCAGCAAAGCTAAGACAGGCATCTATATTCTCTGTTTTATCGCAATAATCCTTGCAAGATGTTTTATCCGCACAGTTGCCCAATTCAGCAACAGGGTAAGAAATTTCTGGAATGGTTCGGCTGTCTGTTTGAGCATTAGCAAAACTCATTATTCCGCCGGAAATTAAAATTCCAGAAATTAAAATCAAAAAACTTAAAGTAATTTTTTTCATGTTTTTATTGGAAAGGATTAGTTTTTAAATTTGAGAAAGGATTGGTTTTGCTATAAGGATTAGCATTCGTATCGGGTAAATTAACGACGGGCGTTGTTACGTCCGGTGAAACATTATTTCCAATTTCAGTTGAGATATCGGCCGCCCGCTGTGCGGCTGTTTTCTGCACTTTTGTTTTCCAATAATAATAGGCCCCTCCTACCAAACCCAAAACCACGACTATTAGAACAACTATTAGTAGTTTTTTATTCATAATTATTTATGAGTTAATTATACACATTTGTATGTCAAACAAAACCGGAGTTATGAACTCCGGTTTTGTTCTGCTATTCTCCCCTGACGCATTGATGTCAGAACTAGGATTTGCCGTTTAGATATTTACTAGCAACACTCAAGGCGAATGAGGTCAAAATAACAATAACAGTCGCAAAGAGAAGTTTTAACAAAACAATATTCGGACCCTCGCTTTGAGCAGAGGTTGTTAAGACCATCAGCATCCCAACTATGGCGAAGGCGATGGATGCCCAGACAAATACTTTTGTAGCTATTTTTTGCATAGGTTTAGTATATCAAACAAGATACCGTCCGCAAGTTTTGCCTTTTGAAAGCAGAAAACCGGCTCAGCGGGAGTCGATCCCTGCTGGCTGGTGTTGGGCCAAGTCATGTTAGTCATGCATCTGCCAAAGCACATTCGTTTGAACAGTAGACCGCCACATGGTTGGGACGGATGGGCATACAGCAACCAGAACGTGCGGGAAGAAGTGCTTGCGGAGCAAATTACTGATGTCCTTCAAAAAGTTTCTTTGCCGCCGTTGTGGGCAGATAACATGCTCGCGAAGATAGAATCGGAGCGCGAGCAAGATGCCCAAAACGGCGTTGCCTTTGCTCAAAATCTGAAACAAGAGATTGAGGATTTAGACCAGCGATTGGATAAGTTGCTTGATACACATTTGGACGGGCTTATTCCGAAAGTGGAGTATGCCGAGAAAAAGCAGAAAATCCTCAACCACAAAATTGATGTTTCAGAAAAATTGAAGGATTTTGAGCAAAAGGGCAATCATCGGCTCGAACCCCCTCCTCGCGCAAAGGGCTCTGCATTTCTCTCCGAAAAAATCGTGGGAAATCCTTTTGAATTCTTGGGATTCCGCCACTCCCGCCACTCTCACTCGCGCTTCGCGCGAGCCGAATTTTGGGCTTCATACTAACTGGCTCCCGAATTAAAACCTTCGCAAACTTTTGAAATTATTTTGCCAAATCTGATACACAAATCCAAAAAGCGAAATCTGAAATGAACCGCCTCGCTTCGCTCGGCGGAAC
>Ga0209541_10009830_pt1 | contig 15403 bp, 19 predicted proteins | sample RifCSPlowO2_01_FD_184027 | JGI IMG/M metagenome (GOLD analysis project Ga0209541, IMG submission 184027) | Groundwater microbial communities from Rifle, Colorado - Rifle CSP2_plank lowO2_0.1 (SPAdes) (version 2) | ecosystem: Environmental > Aquatic > Deep subsurface > Groundwater | place...
GAGTATCGGAGAATATGCTTTTTACTTTTACGTCGTTAATCAGCTAATGGGGTGCTCGCAGCGCCCGAACTTTTGTTCGTCGTGTTGCTGTCCCCATTAGCTGATTTTCAGTCGAAAAGTGGATAACAATATATTCTACAGACTATGTTACCTAAACAAGTACGTATTTTGTATAGATAATTATGTTATGTCTTCCGTTATAGAGTAAAAAACATAATCACTTCTGTCTCAGATCAAACAGCGTAATCAGCTCATCTTTGATGACTTTCCCGGAAACAGAATCAAGTTTGACATTCAGCGCCGCAAACGTCCGCGTCAAAAACGTCACATTCCAAATCGTCGCGTTCTCTGCATGCTGAAGAATCAAAAATCCTTTCAAGACAAGATGTTGCGGATATTTATTTTTCTGCAGCACTAAAACAGAGTCAATCGCATTCTGCGCAGATACTTTAATCGCATCGATCTCGATCGCTCGAATCGTCTTCTCTTTCTTGAATGCCTCAGCCTGCGGCTCCAACTCAATAACGCCATCGACAAGAAACGTCGACAATCGGTCATTATCTTCCTCATAAAAGCCGATCTGCCACGAACCAAGTTTGAACTGCTCATCAATCTCAGCAAAAAAATGAGTCAAGTACGCAGCGCTATGATGCTCGTGCCAATCAAGATACACGTCGCTTGTCTCAAGCTTTTCGAGTGCAGTTGTAAAATCCATCTCAATCAAAATCGCAGGAAGTGCCATAAGATTTAAAAGCCTTCCCGAAAAAAACGATTCATGTCTCTGCCCATCATCGGCCAAGAAGCGCAATTGTCCTATCCGCTGCAGAAAGCATTGGAGAAACAGCAATACCGCTTAGTGGGCAACCACAGCGCCGTCAAAGTCTGCCAGTGGACAAAAAACATGATCAAAGGAAAGGGCGGCTGCTACAAGTACAAATTCTACGGCATACGTTCGCACCAATGTATGCAGATGACTACAAGCATGTTCTGCGCAAACCGGTGTACATTCTGCTGGCGCGGCGAAAAAGCACCAGTTTCAAAAACATGGTACGGCCCCATAGACCCGCCGGAGTATATTCTCAAGGAAGCAGTCAAACGCCACATGAAACTTCTCAACGGTTTCGGCGGCTCAGAAAAAGTGAACAAATACATGAAAGAGCAGAAAGAGAGCGTGCGGCATGTCGCTCTCTCATTGACAGGCGAACCCATTACATATCCTTTGCTCAACGAAATTCTGAAACAATTCCACGAGCAGAAAATATCAACATTCCTCGTCACAAACGCCCAATTTCCTGAAGCCATGGAAAAGATAGAGAACGTCACCCAATTATACATCAGCGTCGACGCGCCCGATAAAACATCTTTAAAGTCAATCGATCGCCCGCTTTTCAAGAATTATTACGAACGCCTGCTGCAATGCCTCGACATCATGGCAAAAAAGAAATTCAGAACATGCATCCGTCTTACCGTCATAAAGAACAGCAACGACAATAACTTCGAAGGTTACGCAAAACTCATCAAACGCGGCCAGCCTGATTTCATCGAAGCCAAAAGCTACATGCACGTCGGCGCATCGCAGAAATATCATAAAGCAGATGACATGCCGTCGCAGCAGGAAGTCATGGAATTTTCAAAAAAAATCATCGAGCATCTTCCTGAATACGAAATCGTCGACGAACATGAGCCCAGTCGCGCAGTGTTAATGATGAAAAAATCATTGAACAAAAAAAGATACATTGATTTTCACACATTCTTTGACATCGCAAACAGCGGAAAAAAGGCAGCAACAGAAGAGTATTCGAAGGAGCAGATGTGTCCGAATTAGGAACAAGCTTTAAATAAAACAATTTCTTAGTTTATCAAATGCTCACTCAACAGAAAATTATCAAAACAATAGAACAAAACAAGAAACAAATCCGAGAGTTCGGCGTAAAAAGCATTGCCTTATTCGGAAGCTATGCGCACAAATCGGCGAAGAAAAAGAGCGACATTGACTTTTTGGTGGAATTTAAACGGGGACGTGGACTATTCGACGATTATATAGGTTTATATCATTTGCTTGAAGATTTATTTAAGAAAAAGATAGATTTAGTGGAAAAACATCTCGTGAGAGAAGAGCTCAAAAAAGAGATTATCGGAGGAAAGAAGATTGAAGCGAAGATCTGATCTGTATCTAAAAGATATTTTAGAAGCAATAAGCAGGATTGAAGAATATCTCTCAAACATGGATTTTGAAGAATTTATAGAAAACAAATTGACGGCTGACGCAGTGCTACGGAATTTAGAGATAGTGGGAGAAGCCGCAACACAACTGCAGAAAGAAGTGAAAGATAAGAATCCACAAGTACCATGGAGAAACATACAGGATTTCAGGATTATTGCAGCGCACAAATACTGGGGAGTAAATAAAGAGACAATCTGGGGAATAATAAAAACAAAATTAGAGCCGTTGAAGCAGCAGATAGAGGAAATTGTAGCAGAGATGAATCTGAAATGACAAAGATTAAACTTCGCAAGCTCAAAGAATCCGACGCAGAAGATATGTACACTCACGTCAAAGAGAAAGAGGTATCGCGCTGGATGCTGAGAATACCGCATCCCTATAAACTAAGTGATGCAAAACAATTCATCCAGAAAGTTCAAGAAAGAAAGAACGAATATACATTTGGGATAGTACTCCAAGAAACAAACGAATTAGTAGGCGTCTTAACGCTGAGAAACATTGATAATACTCACAAAAATGTCGAGCTTGCATATTGGCTAGGAAAACAGTTTTGGAATCAAGGAATAATGACGGAAGCAATAAAACAAATAGTGAGTTTCGCAAAAAATAAATTAAAGATGCATAGGATATACGCAACAGCATTTGAGACAAACAAAGCATCCCAAAGAGTTCTTGAAAAAAATGGATTCGTGAAAGAAGGATTGATACGAGATAAGTTTTTCAAAGACAACAAATGGCATAACGCTTACCTATACGCATAAATAATCTAAACCGTCAACACCATCCCTTTCCAACCAGGATTAACACACAAAGTTTTACCAATTTTATACTGCTTTCCCTCAGTCTCATGAATATGTCCCGACACCGCGAGCACCGGCTGGATGCGTTCGATTGCAGCACGGATATCTTTATTCCCCACATGTTCTTCCAAGCGATCTAATGACGTCCCATGCGGTGGCGCGTGCGTGACAAGAACAATTTTTTCATTCCCTAATTGAGGCTTCAATGAACGGATTGCATCACGGAAATCCGAGTTGCGCCGAGAAAAACCATCCGTCCCCCAACCAAAAAAGACAATGCCGTTATGCTTCCACATTTTTTTATGGATGGAAATAAGATTTCTGCAATGTTTGATTTCTTTCTCTATCGATTTAGGCGACTCATGATTGCCCGGGATGATTAACACCGTCTTCCCAATCGAATCAAGATCTTTGAGAACACCTTTGGTTTGTCCTTCAAACACGGTAAAATCACCCGCGCACACAACAACGTCAATGTCATCTTTTTTCGCGCGTGCAACAAGCTTCAACACTGTAGCTCTATCGCCATGAACATCAGCAAATGCGAGGATTTTCATAGAAAAAACAAAATATTGAGGATATTTAAATGTACCCGAGGGATGAAAAGTAACCACTAACAAGTGGCTAAAAAAGAAAGATTTAAAAAGAGGATGCCAGAATTAAGCTTCATGGTATATAAAGAGTATGAACTTGTGTTGAATCCTGCTGACAGTAACAGAGGACAATTAATCCATCTTATCAGTTTTCTCAAAGAAAACAAACTATGGGGCGATGGATTTGGCTATCGTGGAATAGACGCAGATGCAGAAATCGCGTGGCTTGAGGGCAAAGCTAAACGCTTCGTAAGAAAATCAATGAGAGATGAAAAGCCAAGAGATTACACAAATGATAACGACATACACCTATACGAACCATCTGATTTAGAAGAATTATTGGGCGACGATGATAGGTTATATGGCTCACCAATATTATATGCAACTGAGTTAAAAAATCCAGCAATTCTTGTTTATGATACTCGACAAATGAACTCAAATGGTATAAGCTGGGCATTTTATGATTTTAAGAATAGAACGGAAAGTTTAGTTGCAGCAATACGAATAGGCAAGCTAAAACATGACGCAGCATACGAAGGAAAAGTAAAATCATTTTTAAGAGAAATAGGCTATTCGGGAAACAATGAAAATATATTCAAAGAAAATCGAATCGCAGAAAGCTGTCAGGATTTGGAATTTGAACAGATGCCAATCGCACCAGCAGCTTATGACAAAATAATTGAGTGTGGGTACGAATTAACAGAAGAGCGCGAAGCAGAAATTCAAGATGCAATAAGAGGAATGGTACTGTTCGCTGGAGAACAGAGCAATTATAGCAGGGATGCCGGCGTGCTTGTCAAACTTCACATAGGCCAGAAAGGTCTTGTTGCCGTCATCAGTACAACAGAAGAGATGGATAAAACAGCGTTCAACAGCATGAGCAAAGCAATAATGAGTGAATCCGGAAAAAAAATCGCAGTGCTGTTTCCATATAAAACACAATAAAAAATTGAGAGGTCATAAAAACATGAGCAGTTCAAACAATTTCAAATTTGACGATATATTGACGGAGGACTTAGAAAAGGCACTCATCCGCGCACAGGCCGAGAAACTGAAAGAACGAGCAAAGGATTGCAGATTTGGAATCGAAAACCTGCCCGAAATTGAGCGTGAATGCAGACGTGATACCGCAGCAGCATATGGATTATCACATATATATCTAAGCTTGCAAGCAGGCGCAGGAAAAGCAGAAGCAGACACTTTTCTTGCGGAAAGACGAGAACAATGGGAACAATTAACACCTAATCTGATAACCGCAATAAAAGATGGAAATTCATATCATATTGAACGAATAATTAAAGAAAGATACGAATTCCAATAAATACGGATTCCAATAACCAGCATAAATACACAACGTGTATATGAAAGAATGAACATAAAAAATGTTAAGTATGAACAATCATGAAATCAAACGAATTGATGGGAACCGAGCACAGAAGTGTCGATGAACGACGGCGTGTCATGCTTCCGCAAAGAAACCTCGCGCTTCTGCTTGGAGACAATAGAGCTCTTACCGTTACGCTGCAATCAGAAAAGCACAAGGATGACGAAATCAAATTCATCGGCATCTATGCAAAAAACGCGCCAGAGGCAGTTGTATGCACAGGCGGAGCAACAACCTACAGTGCTGTTGAGATTGAAGTGAGTGCGCAAGGAAGAATATATCTCCCTCAGTGTTTCTATGCCGAGATAGGATTACCAGGACACGTCGCCATCGTAGGCGTGAGGAATAGAATGGAGATTTGGAATCCAAAAGAATGGGAATTATATTACGAAGAATCAATCAGAAAATTCTAAACCCCCAGATAATCCTCCAACACAATCACATCCACTTCTTCAAGTTTGTGAACGATATAGAATCGTCCGTCGCCAACTTCAGCAATCCGCCGTGCCAGCTCTTCTCCTTTTGTGTCAAGCCGAATGCCCACAATGCTCGTCGTTATCCCGCGCTGCCGTGCAATCGCAACCGCATCAAGCGTCTCTCGTCCAGGATCCTTGCCGACCGTCGGCAGCGCATCAGACAGCAATATTAAATGTTTCGTCGCATCTTCCGCAGGAAATAACTCAATCGCTTTGTCCAGCACCTTCACGATATCTGTCTCATGCGACGCAACTACCGGCGTGATCGTCCGCAGCAATAATCCAAAATCATCCGTCGGTGCAACAGCTGACTTCACTTCTTTCGAAAACACGATGACTCCCACATTATCTTTTCGTTCAAGCGCCGCAAAAGACAGCGCAACGCCCGCTTTTTTCGCAACATCGAGTTTGCGTCCGTTCATGCTGCCGCTCGCATCTAAGCCGTAGATGATATACACCGCACCATGCTGTCGTCGTTCAAACGTCTCCAAATCGCCGAGCGAAAGCGTTGTATGCCCTCGCCGCACGGCACGTTTCACGCTTCGTTTGAGCGCAATGTCACGATACCGATCTCCTTTTCGAAATACATGCGTGTCTCCTTTGCTTCCATAATGAGAACGTTTTGTGCTAACAGTTTCACCCAGCAAATTTTTCGAAGCGAGCTCATCTAATTCTTCAGTATAAAGAACCAGCGCAGCCAGCTGCATGCCTTTGTCCGTAAGTTTAAACTGATCATCAACCAGCCCTTCGTCTTTCAGCTCGTCAATCTTCTCTAATACTCGTTTCCGAAGTTCGCGCTGAAATTCAGGAATTTTAACGTTCCTGCCGACGTAATCCGCATCATAACCCGAAATCAAGCTGATAAAAGTCTTGCCGTACAGCTGCTCGGCATACGAATAATTCTGCACAAACTGTTCGTAGATAAAATCCGGCGTAAACGACCCGATGCCCTGATTGATAGCTTCTTTGATGAGCTTGCCATCCGTACTGTCGCCTTCGACAACCGAATGCATTAACCCCTGGCCGATTTCAGTTAACCCCAATTTTCCAGAAAGTTCAGTGATGTCATCTCGTGCGGGCGCATGCAGCGAATCGCTAAAGACGATCATCTCCAGTAATGTTCTTCGTTTCTTTCGCAGCGAAGGACGCAAATTTTTCTTCAACAAACGAATCTTCATCACGTACATAACGCAAGCTCGGCTTTAGCGTAATGCGGTGTGCTAATACAGAAACAACGACTGCCTTGATATCATCCAATGTAATGTCTTTTCTGCCTGCAAGCTCTGCCGTGCTTTGTGCGCGTGCAACAAGTGCAAGAGTCGCACGAACGCCCGGAACTTTTTCAAGGTCTTTATCTTCCCGTAACGCACGGACAAACGCAACAGCAAAATGAAGTAATCCGTCCGAAACAGCAACGGTATGCCGCCCTTTTGATCGTATAATTTCTTTCTCGATTGCAATAGTCTCCGGATAGCTCATCTGGATAACATCAAACCGATCAAGCAGAACATCGCTCAGCCGTTCTGTATTCGTGTCAGCAGGATTCATCGTCGCAATAAGAATGAACCGCACGCTAAAATCAACATCATAACTTCCTAACGTGATTTTTCCTTCTTCAAGAACCTGAAGCAGTGCGTTCTGCAATTTTTCCGGTGCGCGGTTGATTTCATCAAAGAAAAGGATGCCGTTATTCGCCTTGAACAATTTACCTGGAGTAAAAGCTTCGATGCTCAGCGGCCCAAATTCCAATGCTTTAACCGGGTCAATATCGCCAAGCAGATCTTCAGCTGTCAAGTCAGGACTTCCCTGAACACGAACGAAACGTTCATGTCCCGATATCGTGACTGTCTTCACGTTCCTGCCCGTGCAATGCGGACACTGCGGCTGCTTCGGATCACAATACCACGGACAGTCATTGACTTCAATGCTGGGCAGCAATTGCGCCACATTCTTCGCCAGCGTCGTTTTGCCCACGCCCGGCGCACCGATGATAAGGATGTGATGATCTGCTAATAACGCGCTTTTAAGCTGCTGCTTGATATTATTTTGTCCGAGAATAGAAGTGAAATCTGCAGTTTTAAGGATATTTCCGAGTTGGTTCATAGAGTAACCTGCCGGATGATTCTATATAAAGATTGTGGAAAAAACAGAGAAAATAGATAAAGAATAGGTATTCTAAGTAATTTATGAAAACATATGAACGGTTGTCGGATAATTATACAAAACATCTGATACTGTCCCGCGAAGAAGAAAAAGCCCTTGTAAGTCTTCCAAGAGAAGAATATAGAAAGGAATTAGCGCGGCACTGCCTGCGGTTGGTCATCAGCATCGCAAAAGAGTATACAGACCGAGGAATACCGCTGCCTGATCTTGTTGAAGAAGGCTGCATCGGCCTCATGAAATCAACGAAAACGTTTAAACCAGAAAAAGGGAACAAATTCGCAACATACGCAAGGAAAGCAATTAACGATACAATCAAACAAGCATTGGCAGATAAAAGCAGAACTATCCGGATTCCTGCATATCTCAGTGAAGAACTCGGTGTCTGGAACAGAACAGCCGATCATTTAAGGCATCGCTGGAATCGGGAGCCGTCATACCGTGAAATCGCACAATATTGTGAAATAAATGCAGAAAGGTACGAATTATTTCTCGCTGCGATGATGATTGGAAGCTCAACGCGGCAATTGCCGTCGATTGACGACATGTGCAATGAAAATACTGATGGCGGCACTGCATTCAGTGAAACGCTTGAAGACAAAAGAGCAGATACAGTGAAAGACATAGAAAGAAGAGAGGAAAATAAAAATCTATACGAAGCGTTGGAAAGAATTGGAAAACGTGACGCAGAAATTCTAAAGATGCGCTATGGATTTAATGGGCATGACCCGATGACACTGCAGGAAATAGGAGATAAGATTGGACTTTCCCGCGAGCGCGTGCGTCAGATCGAGCAGACTGCATTGCTTAAGCTATCAAATAAAATGTGCGGTAATTACGTCCCGACTATAAAACACAGCAGGTCTAAGAAGAAACTTAAATAGAGGTGAAATATGTAGTCTCATATATTCTAATCGAGTTGACAGTATGCCTCTTCGAGAGGAAGATATATAAAACTTTAGACAAAAATAAGTTTATGACACGTTACGCAAGAGACGATTTGCCAAGAGATTACGTGAAAGGTCCTCTCCTGAGCAAGGAAGAAGAAATAGAATTGTTTGAGAACCGTTACAATCCGCAACATCTGGATAGAATTGTAAAAGGAAATACACGTTTAGTCATTTCTATCGCAAAGAGATATCAAAATAGGGGACTGTCAATATTCGATTTGATTGAAGAAGGAAATATCGGGTTGATGAAAGCTATTGAAAAGTACGATGCAGAGGAGGGGGCAAGATTTGGAACCTACGCACAATGGTGGATAAACCAATCAATTAAAAAGGCTCTTATCAATCAAGTCGACACCGTGCGAGTGCCAGCGTATCTTATATCACAAGTCACACGGTGGAAAAAAGCTGCTGAGAAATTCGAGCAGGATAACGGATACAAACCTGGTTATCGAGAGCTCGCAAAACATCTTCAAATTGAAGCAGAGAAGATGCCCTATTTTATGAGCGCTATGGAAGCGAAACGAACACGGCAGCAGACCGCATCATTGAATCTTAAAGAAGGAAAAGAGTTAGAGGATATCTTAGAGGACACGAACGTTGAAATACCCGGACGAAGTGATGTTCAGGAAAACCGCGAATATGTAAAGAAATTGATCGGCGAACTGGAAGAGCGCGAACAGGAGATCATCAGGCTGCGTTATGGACTCGACGGAGAACCGATGACACTTGTTGAGCTAGGCAGAAAATTTAGGCTGAGCCGTGAGCGCATCAGACAGATCGAGAATGAAGCGTTGTGGAAGCTCGAAAGAATCGCAGGACGTGATCATCATAGAATGAACGAAGTTTACGAGTAATGTTTATAAATAACGTCGAGAATTCAGCTCGTCACCAAAGGGGGTAATCATCATGGGAATGTTGCTATTCGTATTCGTCGTAAGTTTGTTAAGTATTGTATTTGCATGCTGGTGCGCCCGCTACGTCATGAAACAGGACAACGGATCGCCAGAGATGCAAACAATCGCAGGCGCTATCAAGGAAGGCGCAGAAGCATTCATGCGCCGCCAATACAAGACAATTGGCGTGTTAGCGATCGTCACCGCAATTATTTTAGTGGGAATCTACATGCTCGTCGGCCAGAAATCACTGGCTTTCTACACCGCAGGCGCATTCATTCTCGGCGCGTTATTATCAGCAATCGCCGGCATCGTCGGCATGGCTATCTCGGTCCGAGCAAACATTCGCACAGCAGCTGCAGCAAAATCAAGTCTCAAACAAGCATTGACTGTCGCATTACGCGCAGGCGCTGCAGCCGGATTCTTGGTTGTCGCACTCTCACTCTTGGGCGTTGCATCATTATATTATGTGTTCGGCGGAAATCCAGCTGAAACACCGTTTATCATCGTCGGCTTCGGCTTCGGCGCATCATTTGTCGCATTATTCGCCCAGCTTGGCGGCGGTATTTATACAAAAGCAGCAGATGTCGGCGCAGATTTAGTCGGCAAAGTTGAAGCAGGCATTCCTGAAGATGACCCTCGTAATCCAGCTGTCATCGCAGATTTGGTCGGCGATAATGTCGGCGATTGTGCAGGACGCGGCGCAGACTTATTCGAAAGCATCGCAGCAGAAAACATCGGCGCAATGATTTTAGGCGTCGCATTGATCCCCGTGTTTGGCGTCGCAGGCGTTTTATTTCCGTTAGCCGTCGCAGCGATGGGATTGATCGCGTCTGCAATCGGCGTCATGTCCGTCCGTCCAACTGAAGACGAAGACCCGATGAACTCATTGAACCGGGGATACATCGTGACCGTTGTCCTGTCAACGATCGGATTGTACGCAGCAGTAAAAATCCTATTGAACAACATCTGGTTCTTCTGGGCAGGATTAGTAGGCATCATTATGAGTCTCGCCATCGTCTACATTACCCAGTATTATACGGACCATAAATATCGCCCAGTCAAGGAAATCGCAGAAGCATCGAAAACAGGTCCGGCAACAAATATCATCGCCGGTCTTGCAGTCGGTTTGGAAAACACAGGCGCTCCGATTATCGTCATCAGCGTCGCACTGTTCTTGTCCTACACATTCGGCACAAACAGCGGCGTTGCACACGGCGGATTATACGGCACAGCGATCGCAACCATGGGCATGCTTGCAAGTGCTGGCTACATCTTAGCAATGGACGTCTTCGGCCCGATTACCGATAACGCCGGCGGTATTGTCGAAATGTCAAACGCACCGCCAGCAGTACGCAAGCGAACAGACCGTTTAGACGCGGTAGGCAACACCACAAAAGCATTGACCAAAGGATATGCAATCGGAAGCGCAGCATTGGCAGCATTCTTGTTGTTCTCAGCGTATTTGGATGAAGTCGCAAAATTAACAGGACGAGCATTCGATGTCATCGACATTGCAAAAGTTCCGGTCTTTATCGGTGCAATGCTTGGAGCAATGTTAGTCTTCGTATTTAGCGCATTCGCAATTCGCGCAGTAGGAAAAACAGCAGGCTACGTCATCCAGGATGTCCGTCGTCAATTCCAGAATAAAGGAATCATGGCAGGAACCGTAAAACCAGATTATGCAAGCTGTGTTGATATTACAACACGTGGTGCATTGAGGAATATGATTGTACCTGGAGCATTGGCAATTATTTTCCCCATTATCGTCGGCGTCGTGCTCAAAGCTGAAGCAATGGCAGGATTCCTGATGGTCGGCACGATCACCGGAATATTAATGGCGCTCTTCTTGAACAACGCAGGCGGCGCATGGGATAACGCAAAGAAATACATCGAAACAGGCGTCCACGGCGACAAGGGCGGCGACGCCCACAAAGCAGCAGTCGTCGGCGACACCGTAGGCGATCCGTTCAAGGACACCGCAGGTCCATCGTTGCACGTCTTGATTAAATTGCTTGCGACGATAACGTTAGTGTTGGCACCGTTGTTTATTTGATTTTTTTGTAGTGGTGTAGTTAAGAGCACTTAATTATTCACTTCACCTAAAAATACGAAGAGAAAAAGAAGAATGTATTTTAGTTTATGCTATCGCCAGTGAATTTCTGGTTGTTATGCACAACAAAAATCAGAATTAAAGTATCTTAAGTGATGCAATACCGATTTTTTAATTGTTTTTGTAGTAAAAAACTATTTAAATTGCAGGAATTCTCACCAAATTCATGGACGTCGCACAAATCCTCGGATGGATTGCAACGATTCTGTTCTCCGTCATGCTCATCCCGCAGATCATCAAGACAATGAGATCAAAAGACACCAGCGGCGTAAGCCTGTTATTGTTCGTCATCTACCTCATCGCAAACGTCATCGCGCTCATCTATGCGCTCCTGATTTATCAGCCGCCCTTGATCATCAAGTATATTCTGGCGATTGCGACGACGATGTTCTACATCGGCTTGTTTGCTGTATATAATAGCAGAACGCATTAAGAATTGAACTTTTGTGCGTTCTGCTATAATAGCAAATATGCTGTGTTGCATAACTCAATTCGGCGTAATCAATAATTACAAGTTATACGAATTCGATTGAAAACCTAACTTCGCCACATCAATAGCAATTCGACTATTTTGAGCACATGCCTATTTTGACAGTTGGTGTTTTTTGCCGCTACCAACGGAGCGGTAGGGATTTATCCCTATATTTTTCGATGAAATTGCCAAGAATGCTTGTTATTTCCGGGCAAATGTTTGCTAAAATACTGAATTTGAAGCCTGTTGGCGGATAGATTATGACAAGTGTCAATTTGCGTAGGTATTTTTCGAGGAGTTTCGTGTTCTTCACGACGGCGTTTTGAGCGCGTAAAAGTGTCAAGTTGACGAAGAAATTCGTGAGGAAAATCACCAAAATATAGCCGATAATCGCGTCATTAGACCAATGACGTATTGGTCGCAACTCTGTTCCTTCTTTGATGCTGCGAAACAGTTTTTCCGCTTTGTCTTTATCTTTGTAGAGCGCGATGGCGCGCTCAGGCTCGACATTGAGACTGCTCTCGAGAATGAAGAAACCTTCAAGTCCATTGATGCGTGGGTTCTCAATGCTTTCGAGTGTTTTTTGAAGGCTTCCTTTTGTCGTGATGATTCCTTCTTCCGTGATGAATTCGTCAATATCTTTGCCAGATTTTGTTTTCTTGAGCACTCTGCGATTCCTCTCAAGCTCGCGCTTGAACTTGCGCTCTTTTAACGCAAGGTGATCCTGCTTGAGTTGTTCGCAGAAGAAAATGTAGTTGATCTCATCATCAACTATCGTCTTGACACACTGGTAAGAAACGTCGTTTATTACGACTTCAATTTTGATGCCTTGATGGTATCGCTCAAGCATTTTCTTGTACGGCCCAACTTTCTTTGCTTTCAGAGTCAAATAATGAAATCTTTTTTCTCGAACAAGACACTTGTTTTCCTTTGTGTTTCCTCCAGTATCAAAGATGAGCAAGCTATCTTTTTCAAGTACCGCTTCACTGGTTTTCAGCATAAAACGGAAATGTGCTTTGTCCTGTACATTTCCTTTTTGAATCGTCAACGCACAAGGTATTCCGTTGATGCCACTACACACTCCAAAAGTCAGTTGTTTCTTCCCAGGCTGACCATCTCGCGAGTAGCCATACTCGCCAAATGCATGAGCTTCGCCCTCAAAATAGCTTGATGAGAAGTCCATAAACTGCTTGTCTGCGACAAGCTTTTCTTCCTGAATGAACTTTTGGTATCTTTCGAGAATGAACTGATGCTTCTTTCCAACACGTTCAAGATCGCGATAGAGAGATCTGTCACTTGGAATCTTTGTGAATCTCAAAAGCTCGAACAATTCAGCTGAATAACCTTCACGCAGACGATTTGTAGCAAAACACTCACTCAAACGATTATAAATGAACAATTTGGTGCTCGGCACCAAGTTCTTAGCACGCCCACTCAAACCACTAAAAACTCGCCGAAAAAATCCAAACTCACAGTCAACTTTATCAATTAACGCTAAACTACCAATACTGACGGTTGTGTTTTCTTTCATTTTTTCACCAAAAAAATAAAGTAACGCAACCGTCTTAAACTTACTCAAGTGGCGAAGTCAGGTGAAAAGTCTTAGCGATAGTTAGCATCAAAAACGAATTATGCAACACAGCATAGCAAATATCATTAAATAAGTTCAAAAACCAATGAGATTTGCTATAAGAAACGAAAAACGGTTATACAATCTATATAAGTTGAAGCAGCACAAGAACCGTGCCGCACACAACAGGCACCGTCACGTTGTCATTCAGCTTAAATCCAAACACAGCCACATCAAACCCTTCCACAAGCATCGAAACCGTCGCCGCAATGATCGCCATGCCGATCGGCACAAAGAACGACGCAGCAACTGCTGACGCAAACGCAGCCGCGAGGATACCCTCCCAATTCTTTAAAGGATTAAAGTAAGCAATCTTCCCATACGCACCTACAAGAACTGTCACCGCATCACCAAAGCCAAGCACCAGCATTGATGCAACAGCAATATTCTTCGGAAACAGCCATGCTGATAACACAAATCCAAGAACAAAATAGATTGCTCCAATGCCCGGAAAGCGTTTCATGTCCCGCGACCGTTCAACGATAAGCATGAGCTGATGCAAACCTGGTATCTTATAAAAAAGATAGACAAAAAACATCAGTGTTACAAATCCAAACAATATCAAAAGTGATATTTTTCCCAACACATCAAAATAAAACAATAATCCAAGTATAATTCCCAGTCCGATATGCATGAGTTTTCGAACCACTTCACCATCGTCAATGCGCGAGAACATCATACAAGCAGCCTCAGCCAAATACCTTCACCAAAGAGTGTAATCAAAGTGACAGCGATACCTGCAATGATCACACCGATCACGCTTGCAACAATATACTGCCGCAGCGAAAAACCAAGCGCATATGCACCGATCGCACCCGTATAAACACCCGTCCCAGGTAACGGAACGCCAATAAAGACAACCATGCCTAATGTGCCGTACTTCTGAACATAGGGCTCAACTTTATGCTGTGATCGTAGAATAATATGATCCCATAATCGTTTGAATCGCTCAATATGCAGAAACAACCCAACAACATATCGAATAATAAGATACACTAATGGCCCGACCAGTGCATTGAAAAAAAGCGCTGCTCCTACAACTAAAAAAAGCGGCAGATCCGTCGCAAGTATACCATAGGGAATCGCTCCTCTAAGTTCCGCAACCGGCGTGATACTCAGCAAAATAACCCATACAAGATCATTCATGGAAAAAAGAACCCAAATCCAGATTATAAAGGTTTCCAGAAAACAGAAGAAGCAAAACTAACAAAAAGCAAAAATAAAAACAAAAAACTTACTCTCTGTTCGCCAGCACCCAAATCGTGCGCAGTGCTACAATAACCGCAGCGGGTACGACAAACACAACGAGATTGCTTAAGACGTTGCGCAGCCAGATACCAACAACAGGGATTAATCCAAGATTAACAACACCTGCGAGAATCAATGCGATTGTTGCAAGCAAAAACTCTGATGTTTCTCGAACCGTGATATTCAATAAACCGACAACCAGGCCTAACACCAAGAGTGCCGTCAATATCGCAGTGTCGCCTACAATATTATTAAGGAAACCACCCAGAATTGCGATTAACGCCCCAACCAAAAACGCCCAGTGACCCACATTTTGCAACGATGGTGTCATAAGTTTAGGAGGATTACTTGGCATACTTTTTCTTCGACGTTCTACCATACACTATCACCTCTGTTAGAATGATTATTTTGGAGTATTTAAAGATTGTGAATAGAAGTACTTGTTGTTTAGTATCGTAAT
>Ga0209541_10009833_pt1 | contig 15398 bp, 21 predicted proteins | sample RifCSPlowO2_01_FD_184027 | JGI IMG/M metagenome (GOLD analysis project Ga0209541, IMG submission 184027) | Groundwater microbial communities from Rifle, Colorado - Rifle CSP2_plank lowO2_0.1 (SPAdes) (version 2) | ecosystem: Environmental > Aquatic > Deep subsurface > Groundwater | place...
TGATATAGTTAGTTTCGAAACTAATCTTTGATATTATGAAACTAAACCGCGAAAAAATCGGAGTTACTTTTGTTTTTATGCTTTTGGCTGGTAGCGCAATTCTACCAGCAAGTATCGCAACTGTCATCTGGGAAATAATTCATGATTATGAATTTTATTTTTCCAAAAGAGACACTGAAATCATAGAAAATAAAGTTGGCGATATTTTAATCTTATTTTACAGTTTGAGCGCAGGCATCGCTTTTCAGGCAAGTTGGAAAAAATACAATTTGATTCTAAAAGCCGCCCAGCTGAAGAAAAAAACACTTTTCTTTACTCTTATGAAAAGCAAGATGGCGCTAGCCGCCCATCTCTGGATCGGCTCCACTGCTCTGGCGCTACTTGGTCTTTATATGCTTGCTTATTATCCGACCGCTTGGACTGGCAGATTTGTAATTTTTTCCATCACTTACATTTTTGTTCTTTGTTGGGGAATTGCCCTATTTTTTCATAATCCAATGCCGGATAAATGGAATTTCCCAGATCTTCCGCCAGAATGGCTGGAGGAATTGAAGAATAATAAAACCCAGAATTGACGCTGGGTTTTTTAATTACTCGAAAAAGAAAAGCAAAAACATGAATAGAAAACCGATTGAAATGGCGAGTACTTGCAAAAGTGATTTTTTAAGTTCTTTTGTTTTATGAAGTTCCGGCACAAGGTCGCTACCGGCAATATAGATAAAACCACCGGCCGCAAAGGCAATGCCGATCGGAATTATCTCCTCTAACGTTTTACCGACAAGCAATGCGATAATCACACCTAAAATTGCGGCAGAAGCTGAAAGAAAATTCCAAAGTAATGCCCTCGCTCGCGAATAACCAGAATGGATCAAAATACCAAAATCGCTAATCTCCTGCGGAATTTCGTGCAAGATAACCGCAACAGTCGTAGCAAGCCCAATTGGAATACTCACCAAAAAACTAAGACCAATGATAATGCCATCAAGAAAATTATGAAAACTATCACCCAACAAAATCATGGGGCCTAAATGGCTTTTTTCATGAATTTCTTCATGATGTTCCTCAGTCAAATTAGGATGACATTCTGGACAATCAACATGAGCGCCGTGCGAATGGTGCCAGCGTAAAAATTTTTCCAATATAAAAAACACCATAACGCCAGTTATAATTGAAAGCGAGAAAGTCAAACTAGAAATTCCTTCAGCAAGCGCTTCTGGAATCAAATGAATAAACACGTCGCCAAAAAGCGCGCCAACAGACAAACTAACAAGAATGAAGACAAGGCGATTAAGTTTCTCCGGCTTTAAAGACAGCGTAAAAGCGCCAATCAAAGAGACAAGGCTTATGATAACCACACTTAAAATTGCGTAAAACCAAACCATAATTATTCACTTCATCTTATCATTATTTTGTGATAATATCCAAATCATATGACTGGAAAAATTATTTTAACTATAGTTATTATTGGAGTTTTAACGCTCATCGGTTTTGGTATCTGGCAATCAAAACAGCCCGGCCAACTCGATTCTTTCGCGTCTTGTCTTGAAGAAAAAGGTGCAATTTTCTACGGTGCTTTTTGGTGCCCACACTGTCAAACTCAAAAGAAGATGTTTGGTAAATCGGCGAAACTTCTTCCTTATGTTGAGTGCTCAACGCCTAACGGCCAAGCTCAATTAGATATTTGTAAAGAAAAAGATATTAAAGGTTATCCAACTTGGGAATTTGCAGACAAATCAAGAGAAACTGGCGAAGTGCCTTTGGAAAAATTAGCCGAGAAAACTGGCTGTACACTGCCCTAATATGATTTATAGTAAAATTCTTGCTATTCTTGCGATCTTAGGCGACTTGTTAGCAATAACATTGCTTGTGATTTTGATTTTTTATCGAAGCAATGAGACTGGAAAAAAAATAATTAATTTCTTCGGTAAAAATTCTCTGCTTTTTAGTTTTTTGATAGCGCTCTTTGCGACCGCCGGCAGTTTAATTTATTCCGAATTTCTTAAATTCCCGCCCTGCCCGCTTTGTTGGTACCAACGTATTTTCATGTATCCGATTGTGATTCTAACCGCGATGGCTTGGCGATTTAAAGAGAATATTAATAAATATATTATTGCCCTCGCATCAATTGGTGGACTTTTCTCGCTTTATCATTATCTGCTTGAATTTGGCATTGTACCAAGTACATTTTGCAGCGCCGAAGGCGTCTCTTGCGCCCAACGCCTTGTTTTTGAGTTCGGGTTCGTATCGCTACCCTTTATGACCTTAACTGGTTTTATACTAATTATTCTTTTTGCAGTTGCGAACAATAGGATCCGTAGCTCAGTTGGTTAGAGCGCTCCCCTCACACGGGAGAGGTCAGCTGTTCGAATCAGCTCGGGTCCACCAACGTAAAGAAAAAGAGAACTGCTTCACTTTTTTAGCTTGTGGAAAGCAGAGCGTTATTTTGTTAACAGACGAAATCGCGAGTCGGAGTCGAGATCGAACCGAGCGACGGCAAGGTAAGTGTCGCGACCACAAATATGGGAGCGAATGAAATAAAAAAACTCTATCCGATTAAGGTATAGAGTTTGATACTTGTTTGATAATTACTAATATGCGCGAACCCACAAATTTGATTTGTGCGTGACAGACCTCGAGATACCATTAGTTTTCAATAGGATATTTATCCAATGATATGCTCCATCCAGTAAAGGATTGTTAGTATTTCCGTCTCCAGCTTTTATGCTACTAATATCTGAATTTGCCTCCAATGTGTGAATAATACCAAGACAGTCGTGATATGTCTTGGCCTCTGAAAGAATGGGTACATTATGTAACCTCTCACTTAATTCTCTCAAAAGAAAAGCAATCTTATCTTCGTCCTGACGAATTATTATTTCCACATTATACTTCTGTTCACACCAAAATTCTAATAAGAATTTGATTCGACCCGATAATTCTTTTTTAAAAGCAATTGCTTTTTGCAGATTGTCCAGAAAATTTCGAATAGAATTTATTACTTCGTCACTGGAAGCATCAACCGTAATATTGTTAGCTGAGTCCTTGTCTTTATCCTTTGGATAATCGGGGTTAAATTGAAGGCTTACATCATACAAGTACTCCCCTGGAAGGTGGCTGTTGAGTCCATAATATGCCATGTTCATTTTAGCCCCGCAATTGTCTGAACAGTTAAGGTTTAAATAAGGGTATGATTCTTTCCCTGTTTCTATTCCATAAAGTTCGCTTGGACTTTTTACGCTAAATTTTCCCAATATTTTATGTGCCCAACTCGGGAGTTGATTATTAAAATCGATTGTTTTCATAATTTGTAGTTTAAAGTGAGCAAAAACTGGCTCGGTTAGTATTTAGGATTTAATGAATTCTGATTTGATCGTAGCACGAAATCGTTGACAAGTCAAAGATGCGGTAGTAGGATGTAATTAGATTAATTATTTTAAAATATGTCTCATTTTTAATACCCAAATGAAATGAAAACAAGTTTTGAATTTCTTGATAACACTGACCCGATTTTTCGAAGAAAAGTCGATGGCTGTTTTGTAGGCGTTGCAAGCATGATGGATAAATACCGAAAACATGTTACAGAAAACACAAAGGAAAACCAATTAAGTGCTTCGGATTTTCTTAAGGAGGACTTTCTATTGGAAATGATGACAAAAGATTTTGACTGCTATGAAAGCGTCCTTCATATTATGGAGAAATACGCAGTAGCGGTTTTTGACTAAAAAATCTCATTAAAGAATTACAAAGGCTACTCACAGAAGTGTTTAGCCTTTTATTATTTATATTCGAACATCATCCCAAGTTCGAAAGATACTGACTAACGAGCGACCAAAACCTGCATTTGTTGCCACCCCTTTAATTCCCTGATAAACTGACCCATATGAAATACAGTAAGGGTTTCGCAACAATGGCTTCAATAATAATCATTATTGCTTTGATTGTCGGCGGTGTTGTTTATTATGTAACAAAGTTCCCTTCATCCCCTATAGAAAACACCGAGACAAACAATCAATCTCTTCAACAGCCTACTCTAGACACAACCGCAATACAACCATCATCAACAACAAGTACGTCAAATCAAGCAGCTTTAGATACAGAAACCAGCACAACTGCCAATTGCAATCAAAATCAATTTAATTCAGCTTTTTTACTAATTTCACCAGACATTAATAACCAAAAAACAAAAGAATTTGTGAATTTTTTAGAAAATCTAAAGACAAGATTCGAACAATCATTTAAAGATGCAACTTATGGAACATCTTCTGTGAAAGTCGATGATATTTTTGTAACAAACATTGGTTCAGAAAATTATATCGATAATCCTAGCCAAATAGATTTTCGAAGTGTCCTTAAAGAATTGATCTCAAAGAAAGATGATAAATATGATTTTGTTTCTGTTTTTACAAATTATGATCCTAAAAGTAATAGTGATTATTCTTTTGTGGTTAGAAACAACATAAAAAATATAGGTTACGAAAATATTTTTGATCATTCTGACCAGTACGGTAGCGCTGGAAAACTTTTAGGCATTACTTTTCATGGTGATTTATTTTCAAGATTTAAAAAAGCAACAACCCCAGATGAATATGGAAATATATACTTGTCTGAAGTAGAGAAAGATCTTTTTGGGGTTGGTGTTCTGCTTCATGAAATTGGGCATTTTTGGTGTTGTTATATTGGTGAAAATTTTATTGGCGATGGAGATCCTTCAAAACTCGAAATACTTGCCGAAAATATGCATTTCTACCAGGGTTTGGAATCGCCATCTAAAACTCAAGATGTCTTAGGAACTGTGCCCTGGTTATTAGATGAAAATAATAATACTTACTACAGAGATAACTCATTTAATACTTATCCTTATCGTTATCATCCAATCACTTTATATTTAATGGGATTATTACCTAAAGACCAGTATTCAAAAGAATTTAATATTTTTGATATAGGAACAACACTCAATAAAGATCCGGACGCTATTAAAAAATACAAAACGATTAGCGTGAATGATATTATTAAATTTTCGGGCGAAAGAGCTTGTGTTAATTAAGTTTGTATAAGTTGATATAATAACAACGATCTTTAGAGACATATGTAAAGATATCTTGGGGATATAGTATAGTGGTAATACGCGGCATTCGCATTGCCGAGACTCGGGTCCGATTCCCGATATCTCCATTGCATAAATTAAAAAAATTAAACATTATGAGATTTTTACTTCGTTCAAAAATTCACCGAGCAAAAGTCACTGAAGCTAATCTTGATTATATTGGCAGTGTAACTATTGATAAAAATCTGATTGAAAAATCAGGTTTAATGGAAGGCGAACGTGTTTTAATAACAAGTGTGACTTCTGGTGCAAGACTTGAGACTTACGTTATTGCTGGAGAAGCTGGTTCCCGTGTAATTTGCATGAATGGACCTACCGCCCACTTAATCAAAGCTGGTGAAATTGTTGTTATTATGGGTTTTGAACTATCAGATAAACCGATACAGCCTAAAATAATTTTAGTTGATAAAAATAATAATTTTACCAACTTTGTTAAATAACTATGAAAAAATTCACTGAAAAACAAACAAGAAATTTTTATAATAGCGATGATATGATTTATCGTTCTTTTTGGGACAAAAAAGGAAATTGTCATTGGGGTTATTTCCCGAGAAAAAATATATCCTTTTTGCAATCGATGACAGAACTTAATAAAAAGATGTTGAAACTATCTAATATTACAGAAAAATCGAATGTTTTAGATCTTGGTTGTGGTAATGGCGTCAATTCTTTTTTTATCAATCAAAAAACAGACGCGGCAGTCACAGGTATTGATTTGAGTGATACTAGAATAGAAAATGCAAAAAAAGTCTTATCTGAAAAAAACCGCAAAGTAAAAAATCAAATCCAATTTTTACAAGGATCGGCAACAAAACTTCCTTTTAGAAACAAAACTTTCTCAAATGTTTGGAGCCAAGCGGCAATTTATCACATTCATGACAAGGAAAAAGCATTAAAAGAAGTCGCTCGTGTTTTGAAAAAAGACGGCATATTTATTTTTGATGATTTAATTAAACCAAATAAAAACATAAGCAATGAGGCAAAGAAATTAGTTTACGAACGACTTCTTTTTGATACTGATTTTAATTTTGTTTCTTATCAACAGGAGTTGAATAATCTTGGTTTTCGTATCTTATATGCGGAAGATATGTCAGAACATTTAGGATTAACTTATTTGAAACTTGCAGATATGGCAGAAGAAAAAATTAAAAATGGCGAAAACAGAGAATTTCACATCGCCTATAAAAAACTCATTTATGCTTATCGAAAAACGTGGAAAATCATAAAGCAAGGCGATATAGGTTGGGCACTGTTTGTCTGTAAAAAACTCTAAGTTTAATAGCGCTATAAATCCATTTGCCCTTTAGTAAATAAAGTGCTATACTACACATGTTGTAAGTATTCTCATATTAGGTTTCTTTTTTGCAGGAGTGCAATTGGGCAAACTAAAAGAGAGGTCGCCTTACAAGATTATAAGTAAACACAATAGTACTCCATGGCAAAAAAGTTATACATAGGGGGACTCTCCTATAGCACTACAGACGATTCTATGAAAAGCGCTTTTGCACAAGCCGGAACTGTTGAATCTGCAACTGTCATCATTGATAAAATGACTGGCAAGTCACGCGGATTCGGTTTCGTCGAAATGTCAAATGACAGTGAAGCAGAAGCTGCAATCCAGATGTGGAATGGAAAAGACCTCGATGGCCGAAATATTACGGTCAACGAAGCTCGTCCAATGGAATCACGCCCACCTCGCCGAGATTTTGGCGGACGTGGCGGCGGTGGTAGCCGAGGCGGATTCGGTGGTGGTCAAAGAAGTAGCTGGTAGAATTTAAAAAATTAAATCAGCAAAACAAAAACCGAGGTTTATCCTCGGTTTTTGTTTTGAAGAGATAGCTGACTATCTTTTCTTCTTGCCGCCTTTCTTTGCTTTTTTCTTAGGAGCTGCTTTTCTGGATTTCTTTGCTACTTTTTTTGCTTTTTTCTTTGCCATAGTTTTTTTAAAAATTATTTTTATAAAAGATCGACCAACATTTCTATTATATTATCTTACATAATGAAAAATAAAACAATAACTTTTTTAAAAAAACTGTGGATAACTCAAAAATGAAAAATTTTTTAAATTTTATTAAACACTCGCAGTTTGTGATCAACAACTTTTTCCACCGCTAAAACAACCGGTTTCATAATTTTATACGGCGTCGTTTCGTCAGGATTTTCTTGGAGAGATAATTTAAGAGAATTTTGATATGCAAGCCTCAATTCAGTGCTAATATGCACCATTTCTATGCCAGACGCGATTGCTTCTTGAAAATCTTTATCTGAAATACCCGAGCCGCCGTGAAGCACAAGTGGAATTTTCACTGCATCTTTTATTGCTTTTATTCTTTCAATGTTTAAATTCGGATTGCCCGATTTGATCAAGCCATGAACGTTGCCAACAGATGGCGCAAAGAGGTCAATTTCGGTTTCTTTTACAAAACGAATGGCGTCGGTTGGATTTGTCTGCGTCTCAAGCGATACGCCTTTTGGAAGCTCTTCAATAAGCTTTGAGGATTTTCCGATAAAGCCAAGCTCGCCTTCAACTAAAATATCTGGGTTAGTCTTGCGCGCATACTCTACGCATTTTTTTGTCTCTTCAATATTTTTATCGATTGGCAATTCGGCTCCGTCAAAAATCACCATGTCGCATCCGGCATCAATCGCGGCGCGAACTCTTTCAAAAGAATAACTGTGATCGGCATTGATAAAAATCGGATAGTTGTATTCCTCCCGCAAGCTTTTTACAAGCGCTACCGCCTGCCGGAGGCCGATAAAATCCCGCTCCCCTTCCGAGACGCCGATAATGACCGGCAATTCCAAACTTCGAGCGGCATTAAAAACCGACCAAAGGATTTCAAGATTAGAAATATTGAAGTGGCCAATCGCAGTTTTATTTTGCTCTGCCTCTTTTATGTATTCTCTTAAATTTTTAACCATGTTATGATTTTAACATAATGAAAAAAATAGATTTTTTAGCCATTGGGGATATTGTTATTGACGCTTTTATTAATTTAAAAGATGCCCATGTGCATTGCAAAACCGACACCGGTAGTTGTGAGCTCTGCATTCGTTTTGGCGATAAAATCCCCTATGAGGATGTTATTATCGTACCGGCCGTTGGCAATAGCCCTAACGCCGCCGTCTGCGCCGCTCGGCTCGGTTTGAAATCGGCTCTAATTACGACTGTTGGCAATGATGCTAATGGTAAAGATTGCTTAGCTGTTTTGAAGAAAGAAAAAATTGACACGGGTTTTGTAAACATCGAAAAAGGCAAGAAAACAAACTACCATTATGTGCTCCGCTATGGTGTTGATCGAACAATTCTTACTAAACATGAAAAGTTTTCATACAAGTCAATCAAAAATCTCCCACCCGCTTCTTTTGTCTATTTAAGCTCGCTAGGATCGCACGTCCATAATTATTATGGCCAAATTAAAGCCTATTTAAACATAAATAAAAATACAAAACTTGCTTTCCAGCCCGGTTCTTACCAAATTGGGCTCGGTTATGAAAAATTAAAGTATTTTTACAAAAGAGCAGAAATATTTGTCTGCAACAAAGAAGAAGCGCAAAAAATTCTTAAAACCAAAGAGAAAGATATTAATAAGCTAATCAAAATGGTAGCTCATCTTGGACCCAAAATTGCCGTCGTCACTGACGGGCCAAGAGGCGCCTTTGCTTATGACGGCAAAAAAGTTTACTACACGCCAATGTGCCCTGATCCCAAGACTCCAGTTGATCGCACTGGCGCTGGTGACGCTTTTGCCGCAACCTTCACTGTGGCAACAATTTTAGCTAAAAATATTGAAGAAGCGCTCAAACTTGCTTGCATTAACTCAATGTCCGTGGTACAATTCGTGGGAGCTCAAAAAGGACTTTTAAAATTAAATCAACTTAAACAAATCAAACAACATTTAAAACTTTAACCCATGGACGGACGCGACACTCACGAAAAACTTGAACTGCAGAAAGAGCCAGGCGCTCTTACAGTAACGCCTAATATTGGCGATTTCAAAATTTATACAAGAAGGTGTTTATCTCTTGAAAATGATGAAAACACCGACCACTTCTATGACTGTGTTTTTGACGGCAAAATTTTCCGAGTACGAGAAGCCGAAAGAATAATGGCGTTTCGAGACAACCAACATGAAACGCAAAAAGACAATCCTGACCAAATCAGAATTAAAAAAGCGATTGATGGGTTAAAACAAAGCATTGAACTTCTTTACGCCCAAGTTAAAAAATTGGCATGCGGTTTCAGAAAAATCGGAACATTCCAACAGCGAAATCTCCGGAGCCAAATCAAAGATTTGGAAGAAAAAAGAAAATCAATGGGAGTTGTTCTCATGGAATTGCAGTTAATGCTTCCCTACGACCCGGAATTTGTCCACGAAACTGAAGATTTTGAAGATTTCCGGTTCAGCAAGAACTGAAACCTTTTTTTGAGCAAAAGCCGCCTTCGGGTGGCTTTTTTAATTTACCGTGATAAAATAAAGTCATGAAAATCTACCCGGAACTATCTCCAAAAGAACAAGAAAAATTAGAAGATATTTTGCACAAAACACCTACAATTTACCGTGATGAAAATTGGTTTGCGCTGACCAGTATTGGTTTAGATGAATCAATCGAAGAAAAATATGAAAAAATGTTTGCTTTTGTTGAAACTGATCAGAAAAATATAGATAAATTTCGTTTAACAATTAAAGAAAAGGAATTGGAGGTGCTTGGTTTAGATCCTAAAAAGGATGCGGATATTGAAAAAATGAACAAAATGAACGAACAAATAGCAAATCTTCACAAAGACTTAACTGGCTGGAAAGAAAGCCATTCTAAAATTCTTGATAAATTGCTTGATTTTAAAAATAAAATTACAAAACTCAAACAAAATTAATTTTTATTTCGAATCAAAGTAATCTTTATTAGAATAAAATTCCAAGAGCTTTTCTTTAATTCCCTCTTTATCCAACTTATATTTCTTCCAAAGATCACGAGCCGCGCCTGATTCTGTGAAAATATCCATAACGCCATGGCGATAAAGCGGCACCGGATAATTTTCCGCAAGAACTTCCGCCACAGCACTTCCCATGCCGCCGACAATATTATGATCTTCCACTGTGAAGACTTTTTTTGTTTTTTGAGCGGATTTAATGATCGCCTCTCTATCAATTGGCTTAATTGTGTGAAGATTTATAACTTCAATATCAATTTGATCTTTTAATTCCTCGGCAATAAGAAGAAGCCAGTATAAAACAAAACCGTGGCCGAGCGCCGTAATATCTTTGCCTTCGCGTAAAATTTCCGCCTTCCCCACTTCAAATTTTGAATTAGGAGATATAAACATTGGCGTCGCTTCACGAGCATTGCGAATATAAACCGGGCCTTTTAAATCATAAGCGGCGGCAACCGCAAGGCGGGACTGTTCGTAATCAGCCGGACAGATCACCGTAAAATTCGGCAGACAGCGCGTGATCGAAATATCTTCGGTCATTTGATGAGTTGGGCCGTCTTGGCCAGTGGAAATGCCAGCGTGGCTCGAAACAAAAACAACGTGACGGTTTGGATAAGCAACCGTCGTACGAATTGGTTCCCATGGTCGGCCAATGAGAAATGGCGCATAAGTTACTGCAAAAGGCACTTTCCCGGAATAAGAAAGTCCTGAAGCAACACCGATCATCGCTTGCTCGGTGATACCCAACTGAAAAAAACGCTCCGGATATTTTTCGGCAAAATAATGCGCGCGCGAAGATTCCATCGTATCGGCGCCAAGAACGACCATGTCCGCTTTTTCCGCGCCAAGTTCCATCATGCCGATACCCGATCCGTCGCGCATCGGCTTCCACTTTATATTTTTTTCATCTAAATAATTTTTTACGAGTTTGTAATTCATAAATTTTTGATCAATTATTTCTTATTTTAACACATAAACCTTAACATTTGCTACTCCAGCAGACAGTAGGCCAATATCCCGCGCAGCTATTCTAGAAATATCGATTAAGCGATTTTTAACAAAAGGACCGCGATCGTTAATCTTCAAAACAACCGAGCGATTGTTATTTGTATTTACAACCCTAACCTTGGTGCCAAATGGCAAGGTCTTATGAGCGGCGGTATATTTTTGACCATCGTAACGTTCGCCGGAAGCGGTCCTGTTATTCTGTAATGAACTGGCATAATACGAAGCTTTACCATTCAGTGTTTGTGTAGTTTTTAATTTTTTATTACCCAAAAGTCCATCAAGAATTTTATTTAATTTTGCTTTTGTCAGCTCGCCAACATACCCAACACCTTTTTTTAAACCACTTGGTTTTAGAATTTCATTAGAATATTTTTCTTGAAAGCGACTCACGGCAGCTTGCGTCAATTTACCAAATACATCAGTCTCATATCCGGGCGAACCATCACCGATCTTCGTAATTAATGTTGCCGGATCACTATTTAAAACTACCTGGAGACATCTTACTTCTTGACCCGTGCTCCCTAATTTTAAATTGCCAGTAAACACAAGTCCGGCGCAATAATCAACCGAGGCAGCTAAAACTTTTAAACTAGCAAATAAGAAGAAATTAAATATTATTACAAACAAAAAAATATTGGTGGCTCTTTGCATAATTTAATAAAACCCAAATAAAAGATTTTAAATTTGCTGTTCGATGGCCTGAAGCTCGCGGAGAGCTTCTGCGGCCTGGTCGGGACGCTTTACTTTATCTTCCGGACCAGCGCCGGGTGGCACGCCATGCCAGCGGTAATCACTTTCCATAAAAGAAACACCTTTGCCAGGGATAGTATTGGCAATGATGCAAGTTGGTCTCTCGGTAATCGCTTTCGCCTCTTCAAGCGCCGAAATAATATCGTTGAAATTGTGACCATTAATTTCAATAACGTGCCAATTAAACGATTGATACTTATCAGAAAGTGGTTCGAGCGGTAAGACGTCTTCAGTTGTACCGTCAATTTGAATGTTATTGCGATCAATTATAACTGTCAGATTAGAAAGTTTAAACTTTGCTGCGATATTAATTGCTTCCCACGTCATGCCTTCATCGTGCTCGCCATCGGAACAAATACACCAAACGTGATAATCTTTGTCTTTTTTATCAAGTCGGGCGGCCAGCGCAAATCCGACAGCTTCCGCCAAGCCTTCCCCAAGCGGACCGGAAGAGGTCTCCATGGCTGGCAATCTTTGATAATTAGGATGACCTTCGAGCCGCGAATCAATTTTTCGAAAAGTCTTGAGTTCTTCTTCGGTAATGTCGTAGCCGGCCATATGCATCGTAGTGTAACGCACCGGGCAAATATGGCCATTGGAGAGAATTAATCGATCGCGATCCGGCCACATTGGATTTTTAGGATCGTGCTTTAAAGTATGGAAATAAAGCGCGGTAAAAATATCAGCCATGCCAAGCGGGCCACCGGTATGACCGGATTTGGCAACAGAGACCATCTTAATAACACCCTGACGAATTTTTACCGCCATTAGCTCCAATTCTCTTAATTTTTTATCGGAAACGTGTGACATTATTTTTTAATAATACCATAAAATTCTTCGATAGTTTTGTGAATATTTTCAGCGCCAAATATCGCCGAACCGATTACAAATCTCGAGACGCCGGCTTCAGTTAATTTTCCGATTGTATCGAAATTCACACTGCCATCAACGCTAATGGTTAATTTTGGATAATTTTTTTGCAAATAATTTATATGGTCAAAAACTTTTTCATCAAAAGGTTGCCCTTGATAACCAATCTTAGCAATCCCCATACATTGAACAAAATTGATATCTGAAATAAAGGGTTCTATTTTCTCAATTGATGTTTGCGGATTAATCGCCAAGCCAATTTCAATGCTCTCGCCGAGTCTTTCTTTTATTTTTTTAATATTTAAAGTGTCCTCTGCTTCAATATGAAAAATTATCCGGCTTGGACCTAATTGGATTAATTCTTCAAGTAAATTACTTGCGTTTCTAACCATAAGATCCAATTCAAAATCAAGATCTTGCCAAAAAGGCAAGCCGTTTTCTTTTACCTCTTCTATTCCCTGTTTTAAATTTAAAAACGGCCAAGTCTTCTCCGGCACGAAAACACCGTCCATTAAATCAAGCTGGACAGTCGAAACTAACCCTTTCACTAATGAGACTTTATACTTCAGATCTTCATAATTTTTCGGCATTATCGCCGGAATGATTTCGTTCATAAGTTGTTTTTTACTTTATTCAACAATTACTCTTCAAAAGGATTAGCGTCACGGGTGCTTAGATAATCATCTATTTTTTGAGCCCAGTCTAATTTTTCTCCAATTGTTTTTGATCAAAAAATTCAGCCATAAATTTAACCTATATTTGATCAATCTTTTTTATTCGGCGAACATGGCGTTCTTCGTTCAAAAATGGCGTTTCAATAAAGATACGAATTGCTTCTTTTGCTTCTTCTTCCGTAACAAATCGAGAGCCCATCGCAAGCACGTTGGCATTATTATGCTCTCTTGCCAAGCGCAATATTTCATAAGGATCACTGGAAAGCCGGCCGGTAATATCTACAGCTTGAGTCGTAATTTTGGGGCCATAAAAATTAACTGCCCTAATACCAGCAATTTTATTAACAACCATCGCTTCACCGAAACCGGAACCGCCAATAACAACACCTTTACTATTTACTGGGTCACTTGCCACCGCAATCGCGGCAGGTTTCATCAAATCCGGATAATCGTCTTCCGGATCAAATTTAACCGGCCCGTGATCAACAACTTCTAAACCAAGTCCTTTGATAAAAGGCACCAATTTTTGCTTTAATTCAAAACCGGCGTGGTCACTTGCAATATGGATTTTCATAATTAAATATTTTCAGCTGCTTTTAACACATGATTAACAAGTGTCGCGACATACCCCATTTCGTTATCGTACCAAGAAAGCACTTTTACTAAATTACCATCAACAACTTTAGTAAATCCTAAATCGACAATCGCGCCATAAGGTTCACCCACAATATCGGAAGAAACAATTTGATCTTCAACAACTTTAAGTATCCCCTTCCAACGAGAATCGAGGGCGGCTTTTTTAAATATATCATTAATTTCTTCGACTGTTGTTTTCTTTTTTGAAATAAAAGTAATGTCAGCAATTGAACCAGAAACAGTCGGGACACGCATAGCGATACCGTCAAATTTAAGAGCGAGCTCCGGAATCGCTCGAGTAACCGCAACAGCAGCGCCCGTGGTCGAAGGCGCGATATTTTGCGCACCAGCCCGACCACGGCGAAAATCTTTACCTTTGGTCGGGCCATCAACAATATTTTGCGTGGCGGTATAAGCATGCACAGTTGATAGAATCGCTTTTTCAATTCCAATCGTCTCGTTCATGATTTGAATGACCGGCGAAGCGGCATTTGTTGTGCAAGAACCATTTGAAGAAATATTACATGTTTTCAAATCAGTTTCATTTATCCCCATAAGGACAGTCTTCCCTTCCGGTCCGTCAACATCTTTGGCCGGAGCCGTGATAACAACTCTTTTCGCGCCAGAGGTAATATGAACTTTCGCTTTTTCATAAGATTCAAAAACGCCAGTTGATTCGACAACAATATCAACACCAAAATCTTTCCAAGGAAGCAGGGTTGGATCTTTTTGTTGGAGATAAATTATTTCTTGGCCAGAAACCGAAAAACCTTTGTCAGTGACTTTTAATTCTTCGTCAAAGCGACCATAAACCGTGTCGTATTTCAAAAGATAAGCCAAATTTTCCTTGTCACCTAAATCATTAATAGCGACTATTTTAAGACTTTGATTAGCAATTGCTTGGCGAAAGAAAAGCCGGCCAATTCGCCCAAATCCATTTATAGCAACATTAATTTGTTTCATATTGACCTAATAATAACATAAATTATTAAATTAAAAATGGTTTTTTAAAAATCTCGATTTATTAGAATATTATGTAATAATGTTTATATGGCTAGCATAGTAACCCACGTTTTGTCTGGTACAGTATTAGCACTTTCAGTGCCTTCAGCTACTATTGAAGAGAAGGCATTTCTTGTTATTGGAACAGTTTTGCCTGACTTAATTTTTATGCCCTATATAATAGCTATTGCTCATGTCGCTAAGAAAAAAATTAAAAATTTAACAGAAGAAGATTTTATCTTATATGGATATTCAACACCAAAAATACGTTTTTTGAAAAAAATATATTTTATTTCCCATGGATTACCTCTTGTATTTTTGTTCCTTATTATTGGGAATTGGCAACAGTCTTTTTTATTTCTTAGTGTAGGCTTTGCTGTACATATCTTATACGATCTGTTCATGCATCAATATGATGATA